>Ga0193961_1000198_pt1 | contig 24025 bp, 22 predicted proteins | sample FB_4_MG_FD_140371 | JGI IMG/M metagenome (GOLD analysis project Ga0193961, IMG submission 140371) | Microbial mat bacterial communities from the Broadkill River, Lewes, Delaware, United States - FB_4_MG | ecosystem: Environmental > Aquatic > Freshwater > River > Microbial mats | place: USA...
AATAAATACGTTCATATAAATTGCAAATTTTCGAACTATTGACAGCAAAGCGGTGTGGCGCAGCGGAAGCGCGCAAGGCTCATAACCTTGAGGTCGGTGGATCGAAACTACCCACCGCTCGTTGTTCCATGTGGGTTCTTTTTTTTTGCTTTCACGCACAAACAAACACGCGACGTTTAAAATGTCTCATTGGAAGCTGATGCAGCAACAGCACAGCCGGCACAACATAATAATGCACATATGCAACATGCATATATACCAACAATTCCAAAGATGGCCGATCCACAGACAATGAGAATTGTCGCGGTCGAGTCATTCGAGGGGTCGTCGTCGCGACGCATGACCACACCAACGACGATGCAGACGAAAGCAGCCAAAAAAACAATCGCTTGAAAGATCACTACAGCAGGATGGCGGTGTTTTTCAGCTAGTTGTTGACTTGGTGCGCTCATTGTTTCGTTGGTTGTGATTTTTTGCGACGGAAGAATTTTTTGACGTTTTTCGCTCTGACTTTTGCACTCGACCCAACACACAATCTCGCTGACTGAAAATGACTTACTGCCTCAAACTTGGCGACAATTTTATGAAACTAATTCCAAGTGACAGCGTAAATGTTACGCTCGATGGCACAGTCTATCGCAGATATGGTGTTGTGATCAAGAGTGGATATTTGAATATATAATAATTTAAAAGAGACTATTTGTGGTCATTTAGCACAGACTACTGGACGTTTAATGCGACAAACATAGAGTATTTTACACGATGTTCTTCTCCACATCGGTATACACTGCACCAGCAGCAACGGCACAATAAAAGAAACTGCACAGACAACATATACACAATCCAACAAGTGCAAAATAGGCAGACCCACACACAATGAGAATTTTCGCTGTCGATGCATTGGTTGGATCACCGTCTCGACGCATGATAACGCCCGAAACAATGCAAACGAAAGCAGCTAAAAAGACGATTACGTTGAAGATCACCAAGACAGGACGGGATTGTGTTGTAACTGGGTGCTGGGTCTTCATTTCATCTGGTGTGCTCGTGGTTGGTTGGTCGTGGTTTTCAGCTGGTTGTTGGGTCTGAATTTCATCCGGTTGCACAGTCGATGTGGTCTGCATTTCACAGGGTGGTGGGGTCGGTGTGCTCATTTGTGGTTGCTTGTGGTTGCTTGCGTGCCGAAAATTTGTCGATCGATCGGCGGTTTCGCTCAAACGAATCACGGTGTTGCACGTTTCCAAGTTTTCTACATCAAAGCCAATGTACAACGATTCAAAAGCCAGCTATTTCAATATTTCTTTCTTCAATGCGCCGCAGCACCGCAGCAGAGTTTCGGGCCAAAGATGGCGGCGGCGTGTGCCAGAAAAGACACTTGCGCACCATAGTTGATCTTGCTAAAGTCCTTGTGAAATGCGTGAATGATATTGCGCACCGTCACCGTGATTCCCTCGATCAGTTCATCGTCGAGCGGGACGAGTTTTTGTCCGCCAAACTCGTTGGTGGCCTCGGCGAGTGCCAACACCAGTGCAATGACAAACTTTTCGATGTTTTCTGGGGTCCGTGAATTTTTGTCGTTGGCGAGCGCCAGCGCAAATTCCACTGCCGGTCCCAACAAGGCCAGCAGGTCTGTAAACGAAACGACCGAGCCAAAGCCGCGCAGAGAGGCAATCGCATCATCCTGACTCGCATGTTTGTCGTCGAGCGCCACGAGAAGTTTGCTTGTAAACGCGGGATTCTTTTCGTCGTGGTGCTCTTGCATGTAGCGTAGGAAATCACCGACATGCTGCGATGCATCTTCAATGTCAAGTTCCGCCCAACGAGGTGCCCCGTTGACTTTGATTAGAGACGGAAGAGCGGCGTTTTCAACACTGGCGCTTTGTGCAGCGACAGGGGCGTTGGCGTTTGTGCTGTGCTTTGTTGTAGTTTTCTTTTTCTTCTTCTTTTTCTTCTTCTTGTGAAGGTTTGGTTGCGGCTGCGGAGAGGCGGCGCACTCTAACGATTGTGGATAGATCACTCGCATCTTTTTTCTAGGCGTGCAAAACTATCGTGTTGCTTTTCAAAAACGTCGACATCAAAAAGCTTGCCAGGGTGTTATTGTTATTACACTTTTTATTCGCAAAAAAATGAGTCTCGATGCGGCGCGATGTACACCTCTGCAGCAGCGACGCAGCAACGGCGACACAGAGACAGTCTGCGCGTGGTCAACAGAGTGCGATCAGTGTTGGAAGCAAATGCATGAATGTGCACGACAACATGATACGTGCGGAGTTTTGAGCAATCTGGTGCTTCTCTGCGTTGCACTTCAAGTGAACGATTCCGGTCGCTTGCCCTCGGCGAGCGGGCAGACGCTGCTGTGTATTGAAGATCGCCTGCGAGCAAGCGACTCGCCGATACGTCTATTGGCACATGCGCCGAGTCAAGAAAACGCACCTTTCTGTGTATTTCCGGTCGTTGCACAAAACAACAACAGTGACGAGAGTGAAACTGACGGAACAGATGTGGTCGTCACGTATGAACCGCGAGAATACGTTTTATTTGTACATTTAGAAGACGATGAGAGTTTCCGTGATGCGCTGCACTCTGCAGGCTGGCCAAGCGCAGCGGCAAACAGATCGGCGTTGCACCAAAGTGGGTTCCCCAGCATTAAAACAGACTGTTTGTGACCAATTGCACACTCTCGAGAATCTCTATTTGCGCAGCAGCAGCAGCAGCAGCAGCAGTGCAAGTGATCACCTGCAGTCTGGACAGTCGACAAACTCTTTCAGCAACACATCGGCTCCACTGCGCACCGCATGACGCACCAGATTTTCCAGTAGAAACCAAGCGCGATTAGAAAAGACGTACGATGGCTGCTCGTCGAGAACGCTCTGCTCGCTTCGGTACAATTGAATGCTCTCCAGACACGACAGATAATTTCGGTTGGATATGTCTGAGACCAGGGAAGCTGTATTCGTGCCGCTGCATTTTGCCGACGGGCTGACCGCGTGCGCTTTCAGTTGAACCACCCAATGCAGCGTGGGAGACGCCGCGTCGCTCGCGCTGGAATAATCAACGACGATCAAAACTTTGCAGTCACACACGCTGTGTGTGGTGCTGGTGTCGTCGTCGAATTGAGACCGCAGACGAGCATCATTTGGCATTTGCGGTACATAATCGTCGCCTTTGTGCATGCTCGGATATCTCTGATCATCAAAAGCAATCTGTCGCTGCTTCTGGTGCCATTTTTGCCGCAAGGAGCGGTGGCAATGTGTAATCTTGCCGCGCAAAAGGTCGAGTACAATTTCGTCAAGCGATCTACTGCTGGTGGTTGCGTAAGATTCACAGTGTGCGCGTGATTGTCGCTGTTTTTGCAGACTCTCTGCTGCCGCCGGCTCTCGACGCTTGCCATACACTGGCATTGCAGTTGTCTCAGATGCGCTCTGCTCGCACGTGCCGCCATCGGTACCGTAGTACATGGGGAAATGTCGCATAAGCGGTGGGGGTGGGCTAAAAGTGTCAACTTGCATCTTAAAACGGCTCTCCGACCAACGTGCTGTCTTTTTTGAAACTACTCAATGCGTTGCATCGAAAAAAGCACACCATCAGTTCCGAGACACGGGCAATTGCACTATCCCATCAGACTCTACGATTTTCTATTGTCAAGTGTGTAAATGTATGTGTTTGTTTGTGATCACTAGTGACGATGTCAATTCAATCAAGTGGTATTCTTAGTCAAGACATGCTTTTCATTGGTTGGCAGCCGCCAGCAGATGTGGATTGTTCTTCATCATCTCATTGATCGCCTCTAGCTGCTCTGGGCTCAAGTCGTCGGCCGTCATGCCATTGTCAGTGGGCTTTTTTGCACCGCTGTTTCCTTTGCCCGATACACCCATGCAATGGCCGGCTTGTGCTTTCTTCATCAGCGATGTGGTCATGCGAACGCCGCCACGCATCACATTTCCCTTGGAATCTTTCATGCGCTGCTCATCGCGAAGCGGTGCTCGGTCGGCACTCATTGCCTTGATGCGTTGCTTGAGTGCGCGCCGAGTCTGCGCCACGGTCATCGGCTTTTTTTCAGCGGCGCTTGTCTGCTCGCTGCACTGTGCCGGCGTGCGCATGCGGAGTGCTTTGTTGCGAAAGTCTTCTTCAAACTCGTCGTCGTCCTCGACGATTGCCTCGAGTTCCTCTTCCATGGCCGCCATCATCGCTTCAATTTCCTCGGGGCTTGCTTTCGCTCCACTCACATTGGCGGCAACATCTTCGACCGTTGTCGTAGAGGAAGCCACCGGTGTTGTTGCGGTGGTGGTTGTCGCTGCGGCGGTGGGTTGCGCAACCTGAACCTGTTGCAAGACACTCTCACTCGGCGTCGGCGCGTTGCTGGTCTTCTTAGAGTTGTTGTTCTGGCCCTGGCGTTTGGCTGCCTTCTTCTTCTTGCGCGCCGCAACGGTGTTCTTTTTCTTGGCAGGCATTTATTGTTGGTGAAAGTGGTGTTGGTTGATTTTTTGTCACGCACGGTGTGCGCGTGAGAAAATTGTCGCCGATTTGTCAAAGCGCTCAGGTTTTTTTTAATTGAGGTTTGTCATGCACACACCCGCTCGTGCTGCCATGCACCGTCCATGCACGTGCACGTGTACGCTCTGTGACGCAGTGCGATAGCCAGCTAGACGAGAACGATCGAAATCTTTGCCATCCCACTCGTATCTTGCGAAAATGCCTCCCTGGCGTACGCTTTGACTTTGATTTTGGCCATGCCTGACGCATTGAGGCGGCCGCGAACACCCAACACGTTGCGCAGGTTGGCCATACCCGACAAATCGGCGTTCAGTTTTGTGGTCGACATGTCGTGGCCATCAAACCGCGCTGTGCCGCTCAGTTGCAGGTCGAGCGACTCTAAAGTGGCAGAGGCGGCGCCCGGTCGGAAAGTCGACGTGCCACTTTGTGAGACACGCAAGCGCTTGCCAAGAAACTCATTGGCAACATTCAAAACAATGCTGCCTGACAAAGAAATGCTCGACAACACTGTTTCGGCAGGCAGCACATAGATCTTGTCTTTCGGTTCTTCCACCTCCTCTTCTGTGCTGCGTTGCGCCACAATATCGGAAACCCGGAGGCGCTTACCATTGATATTGAGCGTCCCGTTGTGTGGAACTGTAAGGTCGATATGCTTGCCGCGGTCTTTGACAGTTATGCGTGCAGATCCCGACACAACGGTGTCCCCAATCATGCTAATAGAAGACCCACCTCCAAACGAACAGATGTTGCTGCCGCCAAACGACAGGTTGTTGATGGTTGTCGACGTCGATGTGTCGTCAAGAGCCTCACAACATAAACGGCCATGCTGATCCACTTTTGCGTCGCTCAAACCGCTAATTTCACCGGTGGCACTGATCACTACCTTGCCACTGCCTTCAATGGACAATGACGTAATAGCGCCGCGTAATTTAATCTTCATGCTTGACGGTTGTTGAAAAGCAGTGGTCGGTTTCTTTTGAATGTTTGTTTTTTGTCTGCTGACTGTCAGCGCTTTTTTCAAATCAAACCTTTTTATACAAATCACAGCACAAGCAAATCACACAGATAATCCAACGGTGCATGCCCCTGCCTCGGAAGAACAATTGGGCAGCGGCGTGAATTATTGGGCTGACAGTTTCTCACTGTGCGTGGCACCATTGAGGACCGCAAAGATTGAATTAATGTTGATTTAGTTTGTAATATGTGCTATGATCGCACGTCGGCGCGTTTCTCTTTCTGCGTCTGTCAACTGTCGATAGTTTTGCCACACATGCGGCCGCTTGCGTCGTCTGTCAAATTCGGTTTTGCGGTTGTGGCAGTTGGCGCAAATTGCCCACAAATTGCTGTGATGATCGTTGCCGCTTTCGTGAAATTCTTCAATGTGATCGGTTTCAAAGCCATCACCCAACAGCTGCTGACACCAACCACATTTCCACTTTTGGTCGGCAGCGACTGCGATGCGATCACGCTGTGTTAGGCGTCGCTTGTGCTTTGATTTTGTCTTGACCGTTGACACGACTCGTCGCGAGTCAGCATCGCATTCCCTATCGTATTTCTGCACGGCACACGTTTGCCCTACGCAAGCGACCACTTGCAACCGATTTTCACTAAACTCGGAACTGATTGCGTTTGCCGACGACGGTGGCGGTCGTGGTTGTGGTGGTGGCGACGACGATGGCGGCGGTGGTGGTGCCGACGACAGTGGCGATGGTGGTGGTGTCGAAGATGGCGGTGCAACGCTAATGTGCTTTGACCCACTGGCGCTCTGCATTTCGCTATCTCCGCCCTTGTTCGCGTCACTGTCTGCTGCACAATTCGACATCTTTGGTGCACATACGATCTCTTGTTCTGCCGCATGATCGCGTCCATCAACGTCCAACATTGCGCTTGAATTGGTGCTGTCGTCGCGTTTTGCCTGCGTCTCTAAATAGGCCAATAGATCATCGGTACTGGCATCCCTGTCAATTTCGGGACGCTTTCCGTGCAAGTGTTGCGTCGCAATCGGTTCCAGCAATGTGAGATTACACAGCAAGTGAGACCAAAACGGACAACGCAGCTGTTTTGCCAAATGAGTTGCAAAGTCTGCGCAAGACAGTTGCAAATTGTCGCGGCGTGCTTGCCACCGCGTGTGCATTGTTTGCAAGTAGGCGCAGAAAAAGTCAGCTTGCACAGCAACAAAATCATCACCTGTGGCTGTCGTACTTCTATCTATGTGTGTTTCAAAGTGCCGCCGAAGCGCTGCTTCCGACACGTTGACCAGTGAGCCGTCACTCTGCCGACAGTGCTTGTGCGAATTGTCGCGCACGTACGCAAGCAGTCGCTCCCTATCGCACACAATTAGTTTTGCGCATAATTGCCTGTGTTTTGCGCTGCGTGGCGTGCCCGGACAATATGCACGTGCAAAGTCAAGCAGCGAATTGTGAAAGTAGTCAACTGCAGTACTGTGTGCGCCACGATAGTCTCGTCCGCACCAGCTGGCGTGCCACGCTTTATCAAAGCCCATTGTCACGCAGAATTCGCGCAACACAAAGTACCAGCGTCTATCGAGTGAATGAAAATAGACAAGTCGACGGCCGTTGTTCATGTGCAGTGTTTTAAACAAATCCATCTTTGGTAGTTGGTTTTCAATGTATTTAGCTATTAGCTTTACGCGTCACCAATTTGGTGCCACTGCGGCGGCCCGACGATCAGTTGAAAAAGCTTTTGCACAAAAACAAAAAAACACACACAGGTTCAAACACTCTGTTTGGCCGGCGTGTTTCGCGGTCGCAGGTCTTCGTACCAGCGCTGTAGGTCGGTGAACGTGTGCACATTGACATCTACACTTGCCCAGTACTTTGTGGCGTGGTCGTAGACTGCGCACTGATAAGCGACAAAGTTTTTATATATGTTTTCGGGTGGCGAGTGCAAGAGCGCATAGTCGCACGCAAATTGGAAAATCGGCTCCGGATCAAATCCACGGACGTCGTTTGGCCCCACTGCGTCGTTTAACCAACGGACGAGCGCCGCGTGCTGACCAAATGTGGCATTTTGGAGTGCCTCGAGTTGCCGTGGGGCGAGACGGGAGCACATTTAAATAATACAACAGTGCGCTCTGAAAAGATTTAGCATTCTGGCCCAGCTTTGATGGTCAGAGTTGAGCAAGAGTGTTCTTTACTTTTATTGACTATTGCTCAACGCTCATTCGACGACGTCGTCATCGTCAAACGGCTCTTCTTCTCCACTCCAGTCAGCTTCGTCGTCACTCGAATCGCCGTTCTTGCTCAGAAACTCAGCAATCTCACGCGCTTTGGCAGACAATGTTGGCTTTGTGGCTGGTTTGCCGGCTTTGATGTCGAGTTTGTACTGCGCCAGTGCACGTTTGTATCGACGAAGTTCCGCGGTTGCCTTGGACATTGCTTCCTGGCATGCAAGTTTGCTTTTACGTTGCGGACGGCTGCTCATTGTTGCGAGTTGGGATGTTGCGATACGTTTCGACGTTTCTTTTTTGCACACAACGCTCCACATGTTTTTTTTTACTTTTTTTACTTTGTTTTCAACACAATCGGGTCGGCATAGCGACAGCATTGCTTCTGCTGCAAACTTTGGCTCGATGCCGCATCTGCTGTGCTGCGCAACGAGACGGGAGATATGTCGGGGAACGGTTTCGTCGACAACATGGTTGCTTTTCGACACGGTTCGCCGCCCGGTCGGCTGGGCATTGCGCTCTGTAAAGCTTGAGCGTGGGCTGTCACCGCGCTGGGTGCGTCGGTAGGCTTTGATTGCGCAAATACGTCGCCACGACAGACGTGTCGGTTGAGGCGTTTGCTCAGGGGAACACAAAAGGTATCTGTCGGTTCGTAGTGACACTCGCGATCTCTCCATCGACCATAGTCCAATTTGACATCTGATGCACAACCGATCTTAGTCTGCTGCTGCGCAAACTCAAATACGCGTCGCGGCTCTTGTGCGCTGGCATCATGTCCGAGCACAACCGCATCGAAAAAGCAATCGCCGTTGCCGTTTGCCAAAGAGTGACCGCTCGTCATCACCATCGCTGCTGCTTGGTCGCTCTCACTGTTGACAATTGTCGCAGCGCTTTCGCATTGCCTGCTCGCTTGCATGGTTTGCGCCGTTCGCATCAGGTTGTACTGCCAGCACCATACGCGATTGAACTGTTTGGTTGTCTCAAACACGACTGCCGTGTGCGGCTGTTTTTCGATCCACAGAATCAATTGAGTTGTGACCTGATCAAACGTGTCGAGCAGCGTGGTTTGTGTACTTGAAGTGGCATTTGTGAAATCGCACGCGACACTGACAACGAGATTGACACTGCTCTTCTGCTTCTGCTCTACATAGTGACGAATGTTGGTGCATTCCGAGACGGTAAAGTTTTGTGCGACAATGCACTCGGCAAAAACACGATCGCTGTTTGTTTCAGCGAGATGTCGTTTGAGCCAGCGTGTGAACGCGCGCGTCTGACTGCGCACTTTGCTGATGGCCAAATACGTGCCATTTGGCAAGAGCGCAATGTTTGGTGGATATGTCGCAGTTGTACGCACACTTTCGGCGACGGGCTTTACCGCCTCTACAAGAGGCTCCAAGTGAGCCGCTGCGCCCGCCACAGAGCAACCGGTGCGCAGCGATAGTTCTTCCAAATCGGTTTCAACATCCTTTTCTGTTGTCACGAAGATGTCATTGTCGGCGTCAAAGTCTTCGCTAAAGTCGTCAAAGTCGCCATCGCCATCGTGCATATCGTCGAGCGTCAGATGAACATCCCAGCCATCTTGACTTGCGCTCTGCGCGTCGACAGACGGTTGAGCGAGACAACGAGGTGGCGGCGGGTAAGATGACGACGATGACCATTCGTCTGATGAATCTGCACGTGTCTGCTGCGCAGACGTCGTCTCTTGCGGAGTGTACGATGCCTTTGCGCTCTCGATGAATGCACTCAAGTCTCCTGTCCAGACGGCCAGCAGATGAACACGACTCTCTGAACGCTTTGTCTTGGATCGATTGAGCAGCATGTGATGCAGCAGTAGGCTTACGATGGTATTGTCGGGTTGCCGTCCCTCTGTGTCGCACAAACTCTCGCAAGTGATCGTGCAAGGACGTGCAAAGCAATTGGCACCTCGCTCGCGCGCTCGCTGCATAATATCTGCCAGTTTTTCATTGGCTCGCACACTTATGCCCCTTGCCGCACGTTGGTTGATGGCGCCGATACTTTGGTTGTATTGCGCCACCACAAGTTGTGCACAGTCTTTTGCGCTGGGGTTGTCCACCATGTCGGCCAGTGAAAACTCCATATGGGACACGCCGTCCTGCGTGAACATCTCAGTGCCAAAGCCGGCCGCAATTTGCCATCTATGTGGCCGCGCAGAACTGTCTGTGCGTTTGCGACGACGTTCAAAAATAAAATAAGTTTCTAAACTCATCTTTTTCCGCTTTCTGCTTTTGATCGATTTTCGATTATCTACTTCGTTGCGCTTTGATTTGCCTTGATGATCGCTCGAGACAGGAAAAAAAGCATTTGTTGCGCTTTTTGCCGAGAAAAGAAAGTGTGTTTGCAAAAAAGTGGTCGTGTACAAACTTTATAGTCTGTTGAACAACGAGAACACAAACAATGTCTCTTGCTGTGGAAAATGATGGTAACGGCGGCGGCCCAGATGTCGATCAGGGCAACGGCGGCCGCACCGACAATGTGCGGCGACCGCACAAGCCGATTCGTGTCGAAGATTTCAACTTTCTGCGACCACCGCTAAACATCGAGCATTTGGGTGCAAGCGGTCGCAAAGAGCCGCTAAAGTTCTTCATCTTGGACATTGACACAACCAACAGCGTGACCAACCAGTGGGATGTGGAAAAGAGATTTGACGAAACAGTGCGGCCAAACTTTTGGCAGTTCTATGTGCGTCTGAGCGGGGTGACGAGTTTGGGACACAGTGTCACGTGCTATGTATCGGGCTTTAAGCCGTACGTCTATTTGCAAACCCCGCCACACTGGAATCTCGCCGACGTCAACATCATGCTGCGGCACATTGAGCGCACGGTGGCGCCGCGGCAACAAAAGGCATTCAACGCCAGCCGCGACGTTTCCGCAATTGAAAAGACATGGCGTACACAGGTCTACGGCTACACAAACAACGAAAAGATTGTCATGTTCAAATTGGGATTCAACAACGAAAAGATGCTCAAACTGTTCATCAAACTGCTCGACAACGATCGAACGCTGCAAAACTTTCGCGGGATGAACCACGAATTTTGGCTGTGGGATGCTTGCGTGCCGCCACGCTCACAGTTTTCCAACGTGCACGACATTATGCCGTCGTACTGGGTCACGCTTGATCCCGACTCCTACACATACCGCGATGCACCATCTTCGCGACGCAACGTTCTCTTGCCGCCGGAACAGCGTCGCTCGCGCGCACAGATTGACGTCGATTGTCCTGTCACAGGCGTACGGTGCGACAAAGATTGCGACGACGTTCCGCCGTTGCTTCTTTCGTCGTGGGACATTGAAGTCGCCGGCAAACCGGGAATTTTCCCAGAGCCCGCAAAGGCCGACGACCCCATCATCCAGATTGCCGTCACTGTTCAGCGCTACGGTGCGGCGCAGAACAACTTTTGCTACCAATGCTGCTTTTGTTTGCGCGAAACCGACAATCCGATGGCAGAAGATAAGGACGTCACACTGTTTTGGTTTGAAAAGGAAGCACAGCTGATCGAAGCGTTCTACTACTTTCTCTTTGACAGTGTAGATCCCGATATCGATATTGCTTACAATAGGTTTGGTTTTGATGATCCATACTTTTACAATCGCGCACTAAAGCTACTGCCGCACATGATTCCCGCAAATGTGCGCGACGGCACGGCGCCATACTACAAGAACGGCGCCTTGGATTTTGGCCGCTATAGAAACGAACGCACCGCTATGAAAAGCAACTTTTCCGACTCAAAGGCGCACGGTGGTACAACAAAGTATACGATCGAAAATGCTGGTCGCGTTGTAATCGATCTTTACGCGTACGGCAGAGAACACATGGGCATGGTTGTCGGTCTCAACAAGATGTCCGAGACATTTCTCGGCGCAAACGAGCAGAAAGACGATATCCACCATTCTCTCATCACACCAATGTTCCTAGAGTCGGCGGAAAAGCGCGGTTTGCTGGCAAAGTACTGTGTTCGCGATACAGAACTTCCGCTCATGATCCTACACAAAAAGTGCGTCGTTATCGAGCAAGTGGAAAAGTCGCGCCTCACAGGCGTCACTCTGCAGCGCATCATCAATCGCAAACAAACGGTTCGCGTGGAAAGTGTCATCTTCCGCTACACGCACAATTCCGCTGAGCGTTACGCAATTCCGCAAGAACCGCTCCGTTTTATTACTGATCCTCACATGCTGGCTCTCTTCAACGGCGAACACGAGAGAGAGGGTGCCCTGGTGCTCCCGGCACAACCCAATTTTTACGAACAGCCAATCGCGACACTCGACTTTGCGTCTCTGTACCCGTCCATTATACGTGGTATGAAGCTTTGCTTCTCGCGACTCATTTTGGAAAAGCGGCTTCTGGCAACGACGCCACACCGACACGATGTTGTGCGCTGCAAAGACGTAACAAAAAAGCCGTATGATTTCTTTTGGGCAGCTGATCCCGATCCCGATACCAAGCCCCTCTTCTATCGCATTCTCACCGAATTACTCAATGCGCGCGCGCTGGCCAAGAAAAAACGCAAAGAGCACGCGCCGGGAACGTTTATGTACTCTGTGCTCGATAGTCGACAGTTGGCGCTCAAGGTGGTTGCAAACTCTACCTATGGCTACACACTCAATGATCCCGCCAAGTGCAAGCTGCCGTTCGCAGCGATTGGTGTCACGGTGACACACTACGGTCGCTTGTTTATCAACATGACGCGTGACGAGGTGCATCGGCGTGTTCCTGGATCTCTGTGCATCTATGGCGACACAGACAGCGTGATGATCAAATTCAACGACGATTCGTCGCCCGAGGCCTTTCAGCAGGCGTTCACGGTTGGCAAGCATCTCGCAACCGAAATATCAAAACTCTTTCCACCAGAGGTGGTTCTCGAGTTTGAAAAGGTCTTTTACCCCTACATTCTCTATCAGCAGAAGAACTATGCGGGCATAAAGTACGAAGACCCCGACGAAAAAGGCAAGGTTAAATGCTCGGGTCTTGCGTCGGTCAAGGGCACGACAATTGGGTTTGTCAAACGATGGACAGAAGATGTTGTCGAAATGATGATGACCGATCGCAATGCACATCGTGCCAAGCGCTATTTGCTCGACGAGTTGCAGCGCTTTGTTGAACAGCCAGTGAAGAGCAGCGACGTCAGCATTTCCATGCGTATGTCAAAGGAGATTGGCTCGTACGCAGAGGGCAATCAAGTTGCAAGCGTCGTTGCGGCCATGGTGGAACGCGACCCGGGCTCAGCACCAAAGGCTGGCGACAAGGTGCGCTTTTTGCACTGCATCGACAAGAAGAGTGGAAATGCGCTGCCGATTGACGTTGATTACTATGAGGAAAACAAAGAGCGGTACCGCATTGACAAGCTACACTATTTGAACAAACTAATGCGACAGAATATGGGCAAGCTGTTTGATTTGCCGAGCGTGGCGGCCGATCCATATCAGTGGTTTTCACCGTTTGCAAATGCGATCAAATGCCAAAGCAACGGTGGCGGCATGTCGCGCTTTCTCAAACGTTCGCGGCCACCGACCCTCGCAGCGCCGGCGCTGCAGCCGCCCGCCAATGCAACCGAGGATCCACCGCCGACAGATATTGATCGCAGTCGCTATCCAATGTCGCTGTTTCGCAACGGCAAGTACACGACAACAAGCGCCGTGAAAAAGGCGCGTGTCAAAAAAGCAACCGACAAGCACGTGAAAGACGAATGTCGGCGACTGCACATTAGCAAGGCGCAGTACCAGACGCGGGCACGTGGCGCAACCGGCATTGATCGGTTCTTTCGGAAGAAAACAGTAAGTGTGACGGAATTTGCAACCGCGCAACGCGAGCGAGGTAAGACTTTGGCCGCCGAGACACCGACCGACAATTCCACAAATCAATAAACTGGACGACAGTTGGGTCTTGCTTTGAAAAAAAAACACAATTTACTGTTCAGTTTTACTGTGCCGCGCTCAGAGCGGTTGACCAGTCTTGCAATCAGAGACGCTGGAAAAGTAAGCGGGCGGAATGAATCCATTCTGGTCACCAGCACATAGAATGACGCCGTTGGAACTTTCGAAAAACTCGTGGCCATCGGCAAGAGCCTTTGCCAAGTCGAGTCGAATCAGAACAGTGCAATCGGCCCGCATTCCGCTCTTTGCCTCTTTGCCAGTGCAGAAATGAATGTGCTGTCGCGTGCAGCGTGACAGGCCCTTCTCTTTGATTTTCTCGTATGCCTTGCGATAGGTTCCGTGCAGCACAACAGGGTAGTCGGCTGCGCTGTCGATTTTCTTCATCGATACGGCAATGTTGCTCATCGAATGGCCTTGGTTTGCGCGTATCCAGAGATTGTCTTTGGCGTCGCGAAAGCAATGAAAACGCTGCTTGCCATTTTCGGCCACGAGTTGCTCAACACGCTCCTTGGTCATTGTCTTGGCGTAGCGCGCACTCGACGGCAGCTGCAAAATATCGCTCAGCAATGCGTAGCCTTTTGTGGTAATTCGCAGACCTTGCTCGTGTGCCGCGTGGCGCAAGAGAAAACAAAGGTGTCGCGAAAATGCGTTGCCGTCGCGCGTGGCAGAATTTCCGCTTTGGCGAGACATATTTGCAACGCTGGTGCGTGGTGGTGGCGGCGTATTGACAACGGAAAAAAAGTTTTCGGCAAGGTGTTTGAAAATCCAACGCCGCGCGTTTGTTTAATTGTAGCCTGTCACTGCCGCTGATCGAGGAGCGTACACGAGCCGCTCGCGAGCGTGTTCGTGTGTTCCAAAGTGAGTCTTCCAAGAAACAAACGGACGACGATCAACCGCCGATGTTTCGCAAGGATCGCTGCTGTTTGGCGCCGCGTGTTGGTCTTTGGCTTCCTTTCCCGCGTCCGAGCGGGCCGGCTCGCTGTCGTCCGGATCGGTACATGTGCTCTCTTTTCCGGCGTTTTCGTTGAGCATTCCGTAAAGCATTGCCACTTTGCTGCTCGCTTGTTTGACCGAATCGACGATCGCTTCCAGCGTTCCGTCGGCGGCGTAGATGCGAAAAAAACCACCCTGGTCAAGATGAACGCACGGCACATTTTCTGGCTTGTTGCCGCCAAGAACTGTGCCGCAGTGCGTTCCATAGCTGTTGTACGCGTCAAAGTTTCCGTCGCGATTTTTGACGAAACAAAGTTTGCTCATTGTTGGAGAGAGAGGTGTGTGGGCGAGTGTCACACACGAGTAGAGTCGCTAAACAGTGTTTGTTTTCACAGATAACAAAGCACAGACGTTTGATTAAAACTGCACGGCTGATTGTATGCAAACGCGTTTGAGGGTTTTTTCAATCTCTGCCAAATCACTCTTCGGTTCCATCAGGTGCGGCCATCATCGACGCCATAGCATCGTCGTTGCCGAGAAGCGCACCTTCTTCGTTGATAGTGGACGGCGAGAGTGCGATGAACACGCGACCGTGCTCGCGCACTTTCTGCAGAAACACCATCGGGTGGTTCTGTCGAATCAACACGTAGACCTCGTTGTTCAGCTGCATACCCTTGGCGATCATACGCAACAAAAGTAGTCCAAATGTGACCTGCTCTTCCTTCAGCTGCTCTGGCGGCGCATCGCAGAGCGCAGTGTCATTGAGCGCGTCGTCGTCGTCGAGTGGGACCGCAAGAGCATCGATCTCTTCCTGCGTCACAACTTGTTCTTCGCCGACCGCATCGGCATTGGATTGGTCGGCAAGCTTTGTTTTGCGACGCTTCGCGGCGCTCTCCCCGGCGGCCTTGCCCTTGCCGCCGCGTTTCTTCCCGCTCACAGCGGCGCTCATTGCCTTGGAAATGCCAGAGACTTTGTTGAAAAACACATAGTTTCCGTCTTCGTCTCGCTCGGACGGATCGACGCGCTGTCGACCGACCTTGTAGCCGAGCGTGGTGCCCTCTTCAAACTTTGCAACCGTTTCCCCATACTCACCAGAGACGGAAAACTCCATGTCATTTGTTGTGCGTACGACAATGTCCTTGTTTTGATCGATCAGGTGTGCCAGATCGTTGATTGTGCTGCTAAACAGACGCGAAGACACAACGCGGTAAGAATCAAAAATCAAATCGACGTACTCGTAGACGCGAACTTCCGGAACCCACAGCTTGCACACGTGCTTTGTCGTGAGGTTGGCCTTGTCGTCGCGCACTTCGATGTGCATCGTCTCGCTGTCTTCCGAGTGGATCTCCAGCGTGAGTGTGAAGCGCGAATTTTCCTTACTCGTCTTTTTGAGAATCGTCACAAACGTATCGAGGTTGATGTGCGCCACAGTGTAGCCCTCGCAGCGAAAGTTGTCAAACATTTTGGCCGGCAGATCGACAGTCACCACGGTTGCCAACTCGTGACCGATTGTCTGCAGTGTCATGCCCTGGCTGGTGATGACAATGTTGGCACTCTCAATCAGATCGCTCGCAACGCTGGCGACACGGTAGAGAAAATCGTCGTTGATGCACTGTGCGCGCATACCACCAAAATGCGCCTCTGGCGCGCTTGCTTCACTATCGCTCATTTGTTTTTCAACCTTTTTTTGTTGTCCACCAACCGACCCGGTTTGTGCACACACAAAAACCTATCTTACTTTTTTTGAATTTAAAATACGCACTGTCATTGAACCGCTGTGCACACTGTGATATTTATTTTGCAGGCGACGAGGAGCAGCGCGCAATCACAGAGCACTCGCAAAAAAGTGGCACATTGGGAGACACCGATTGCGGAAAAACACATTTTATTTTTACTTGATCCGTGCAAAAAGCAATCTAATCGCATGTCGCCTGGTGCACGGCTGTCTTTTCCACCGATTTGTAGAGTTGCGAAAGTGAAACGTTGCCGTCGGGCCCAGCAGCAGCGCTGCCCGCTTGTCGACGACGCGGAGTGAGTCTGACATTCTTTGGGCTGGCCGACTTCATCATGTCGCGGACGACAGCCGAGCCGCTGACATTGGCTGCCTTTTTCTTGGCCCGACCCGCAGCAGCATTGTTGGATTTTGCGCCGGTGGCCTTTGCGACACTCACAGATGCCTTTCGCCGCTTTGCCTGCTGCTTTGTGATGTTGCCGACGCGCACAATTTTGCGCACAGCAACCGTCGACGATCTCGTGTCGTCGGCCTTGCGCTTTCTCTCTGCGCATGCACTGTTGATGCGAGAATCGAGAAGCTTTTTGTCGATCGGAACACGCTCTCCAGTTTCCTTGTCGATCGCTTGCCGCTCTTTGAGCGGGCGACCCTCGCCTTCTTTCAGCTTTCGCTTGGCAGCCTCGGCTGCGTCGGCGCTGTTCCGCTCCGGTCGCTCTGGTATGCTGTCAAAGTGCGTTTCTTCGGTTCGCTTGCTGATACGCGTGACTTTGTTGGCATCCTTGCGCGATCTCACGTACACCTCTGTCACCACGGTCGACGGTACAGCGATGCTCATCGGCTGCCGCAACATGCTGTGGTGCGTCAGCGCCGCCGAGCGCCACTCGCGTGTGTTCTGGGTACCGCCATAGTCCTCGTGCTCCAACAGCGACTGCGCCGGCGTGATCTGCTCGGTGATGCCAAAGTAGCGCTTTGCAAACAGCGACAACATGTTGTGGCTCGCGTCATTTCGCAGCGTGGATGGCGCCTGTTGACAAATCCAACTCTTTGCGCACGAAAATGAACAAAAGCATATGCTCGACAACAGTGTCACCAAATTGCGATCCGAGTGAAATGCGAGCGGCAGAAAGATCGGGATTGTGGTAAAGCGGTGATGATCGTACGAGCAGCGCACGTCAGTTTGCAACGGGTAGCGAAATCTACGTGTCGTGAGGTTGTAAAAGGGTTTGGGCGTGGACGATGCATCGTCGGTGGGTTGGTCATCTGCTTGCGCGGCCGACGCGCAGAAACTCTGCATTGTGACGAGCGCCCGGCCATGACCGGCACGCTCAATCTGTCTCTGCGCGGCGCGCGCATCGTTTGGTTTTCCGTTGACGCGACAGAGGTTTTGCACCGCTGTGCCAAACAGCTTGCGCTCGAGTTCGACGTCGTCTTGGAACTGTCTGTCGCGAAAAAAGTTGTTGATTCCGTAGACAGAGTACTTTCGCTTGGCCATTGCGCTCGATGACGTCTTCTTGCACAAGTGCGCGCCAGAAACAGGCTGTGAACCGACATCGTCAGCGTTCTCCAGAGCACTGTGTTCTTCCCACGCCTCTGCACGTGCGCGCTTGAGAATGTCGCCGGTGCCACTCTTTGAATGACGGCGGAAAAGTTCAACCGTGCGATCCGAGGGTGTCGTGGGAATGCGCGCGGGGTACAAAGAAGCGGCATAGGCGCTGCGGGCATCTCCGTCCTCTTTGCTTGCGCCGGCACCTCGCTGGCCGACAATCAAGTTGTTTGACGTGCCACTGCCCAATTGACGCTTGCGGCTGTTGGGAAATAGTTTGTTGTACGAGGACGGTTTCTTTGCGTCGTTGTTGTGCGCCGTTCCAATTGTCGTTGTCCGGGCGCTCGGTCGTGGCAAGACAACAATGTTGGCGTCAGAATCGTCGGTTTCGCTGTAATAAAGACTTTTTGTTTTCTCGAGAGACGCCACCGACGCTGTGCCTTTCTCGGCGTCGTCGGCACCATCTTTAGAAGTGCTGGCGCGACCGCTGTTCAGCTGATCACGCAATGTGGTTTTGGTCGCCACAATGTTGCACATCTCGGCGCTGCGATTTGCCTGCTCCTCGAGCGAGATGTTGTCCTTGCGCGCACGGGCGGCATTAGCCTTGCGAAGAAGCGGCGGTGCAACCGACGAGAGTATTTCGAGACTGCTGTGTTCTTTTGCCGCCTGCAGTGTTGTCAGTTCCACCGCACAGTCTGACGAGTTGGCAGGTTTTTTGGTCTTGGACGCGGTGCGTGCAGTGGAAGTTGCCTCTGATTTCGCCTGCATTGCCGAATGCTCCATGTAGGCTATTTTGCGCGGCGGTGCCCGCGCACTCGGCACTTTTCGTTTCTGAGTAGTTGGTGCTGGACCAGACTCTGTGTTGGCCGCTGGTTGCTGGTCGGCTTTGCTCTCTGGATCAATCACTTTTGGTTTTTCATCGCCTGTCGGAAGGGTTTTTGCCGCGGTGCTCGGTACAGTGCTGGTCTTATCGCACGAATCGTGCTCTACGGACGACGTATCTGCATCGACAACAGCGGCGGCTGGTCCACGGCGTGTTGAACGGCGTCTCATTCTTCGTCTCTCTGGTTTTGGTGTGTTTTTTTTAATTTTTGCAACGTCACGCAAAACACTGCCGTCGGCGTTTGCAGACAGCGACGCTCTGCACACTTTTCTGCCTGTTTGTTTTGCACGATGTCAATAGAGTGCGCGGTTTTTCAGATTGGTTTGGCCGCTTTTTTCTGCTGTTCTTTGGATATAGCGGCGCTGTGAGGGGTCGCACAGTGAAAATAGCGTCGCTTTGCTAGATGAAGTGCGGGTAAACACTCGCCACGCTGACAAAACGCAACAATCTGAAAATCAAAATTGTGTGTTTTTGGTTGCACCCAAGTAGAACATGTGGCCGTTGACCAAACGACAACAGTGATTTGGACCAATGTGATTTTCCATATTTGGTGATGTCATTTTTTTCGATGAACACCCACAATGAGTAAACCCTAAAAGCTTTTTCCTCTTTTCCAACTCTTTCAAGATGGCTTCTTCGCGATTCCAGCAACTCGACAACAACGGCCTCAAGCGCACCAACGCGCTCGGCTACATCCTGGAGGATATCTCCGTCTCGTTCCTCGAGGCGCAAGAGGTGCGCTCGGCCGCCGAGTGCGCTTGCCTCACGACCATCGAGTCGTGCCTCGCGCTCCCGTGCGCGCTCGACGCCGACTGCGCCGGCAAGACGCTCCCGCTCGTCGACAAGAAGACGCAGGCCCCGTTTGTGCTCAAGGCCGGCACGATCTGCACTGAGGTGTGCGTGGCGCGCCCGAACGGCCGCTGCCTGCCCGAGTGCGCGTCGTTCTGCCTCGGTACCATCCAGGCGCCCGACTGCGCGTCGGACTGCGATGCCCAGCGCTGGGTGACTGAGTCTGCCCCGATCACTGGTGCGCAGCTGAACAAGCACCGCATTGTCATGGCCAACCTCTGCGCCGTGCGTGACATCTCGTGCCCGCTGTACGTGTGCAAGGCCGACAACTGCGGCTCGTGCACTGTCAACTATGCTCAGTCGTCGACCACGTGCGACGGCAGCGACGCCCCGGCGACTGTCGGCACGTCGGCGTGCTCGGGTTGCAACGAAGGCGACGAGGGCTGCACGCTCAAGAACGGCGACCGTTGCGTCTACACTGGCAGCGGCGGCATCTTTGCCGGTGAACTCGCCAACTCGTGGGTCGGCATCACGCTCACCAACGGCAGCATCGCGGCCGATGACCTCGTGTTCCAGATCACGACCAAGGAGATGGCCTGCGACGAGGGCTGCGGCGACGACGAGGCCGAGGTCTGCTCGGTGCCCAAGTGGGTGCACGGCGGCTTCTAAGCTGTCTCAATGTGTATCTGCATTGAAAACATCTTTTCACGCTTCACCAGTTTTGTATATTAAATAGGCACAAACTGCCGCCATACCACCACACATACACCTCTTCTGGTTGGTTGTGAGTGTTTGTTTAATCACAAAATCTTTCGCAATCCTTGTTACCGCTTTGTGTGCAAATCTTTTGTCCATTTTCATTGCAACTGCCCAGTTTGCGCGTCAATAGCAAAGATCAAATGTGCTTGTGTGATAGCACTCCCACACGGCTTGACTGTCAAACGTTTCACTGCTGTCGTCGTCGGAAGGAGTTTGCTTTTGATTTTGGGAGCACCATTCAATCTTAAAGGTCTTTGGCTTGAACGTTCCGGGAAACGCAATAATTGCGCGGTTGACGTGTCCAAAACAGTCTTTGTGATGAAAGATGGCGCGTACAGTGCTCAGCGTTTTGTCGACACGAAGAAACCGGTAGACAAACGTGCGTCCTCGTTTGGTGTCGTGCAACTCGCTGGGATAACTTTTTTCGCACTTGATCTCGACACGGTGCCCAATCGCACTGTACGAGCCACTTTCCATTAGAAAGTGAGGAATGAGTGGCTCTTTTGCACGCACCAAAGCTTGTTCTTTCTTTTTCTCCTCATTCTTTTCGGTGACTGTGTTTTGCATGCGCTGTGCTGCAATGAGTGGCGTGCTGCCAAACTCTGTGTGATGCTCTCCGCGGCCACCAAACAGTTCCAGTTCCCATTCCCCGGCAGTGCAGTTGAAATGAATCGTAAACTCTTTAAATTCTTCAAGCAGCTGTTGGAGACTCATTCTTCAAATTGAGTATTCGTGTCGAGTTTGGTTGATGGGGTTTTTATTTCAAACAGTCCCTGCAATGCCGTCGCTCGCTTCTTGTTCTTTTGTCGACGGCGGAACAGCAGATGGTGTTGTTTGCGACGCGTCACGCGGTTCAAACACATGCCAGTCACTATCGGGGTCGCTTGAGAATGGATCGGTATAGTCTTGCGCATTGAGGATCGTGACCGCCTTGTGTACGTACGCGCAAGTGCAACTGTCGGCAAGAGAAAGACGCACGTTGCTCTGTCGGCCAACATCAACAACAACCCGTTCAATTCCTGGACCGGTGAGGGCGACGTTGACAAGTTGATCCTGCTGGGCCATAAACAGACCGACATTCGCGACACGCTCGGGAAGAGACGACAGGTCGATAGATGTCAGCGCAGCGTCCTGTTCGTCTGACGCAATTGCAATATAGTTGCAATCGACGGTGATGCGACGTGCATTTGGAAACTCTTCTGCCAGCAAGAGAAAAACGTCTTGCAGCTTGAACCCAACGCTCTCTGGCGGGAAGGCGTCGAGGAACATGCGGTTGAACGTAAAGCAGATCGCATGTGCGTCTTTGCACAAACTGTCTTCTGTGATCTCTTTGCGCACAAAGTCGCGCATCTCTCTGAATGAATGAAAGTCTTCTCCTTGAATGACGATATTTCCGCAGCGCGCTTTGGCGTATCGTGACTTTATGCCAGCGTTGGGCCACATCGGTGGGAAAATATCGTGGTCGTCACCCATCACCTTTTTGAATTCTTCGCTCATTTTTGCGCTTCAGACTTTTTGTGTGCGTGCAGATCAGATCGATCACGTAAGCAACAATAACCAAAAAAAACGCAACGAGTGCCGTGTAATAATGAGCGAGAAGGAAAGAAACGAGGTTGTTGAACAGATATCTCGCCTCGGAATCGCTGATATTCAACGAGTTTGCAACGCAATCCTGCACAAAGAAGAGCAGCAGCCAGCGGCCGGAAACGCCGGATCGCAACACCCGACACACTGGCTGCTCGGTCAACGCATCGTCGATACATTTTGCCAACACGTAGTCCAAATGAGCAGTATTCCACTTACAAAGCTATTTCTAGACGCCACAGACGGCAAAATGGCGTTTGTGAGGCACACCAACGGATCCACGCCCCTGCATTATGCTGCGTGCAACTACACACACGGCGTGCCGATTCTACAACTTCTTTTGGCTGCAGGCGCCGACATCAATCTCAAATATAATGGCCACACTCCACTCACATCGGCGATCGTTGCGCAAAACGCACACATTGCAATCTATTTGATTGAACATGGTGCAGACGTCAACTGCGTTGTAGAGGACAACGATAACAAAGTGGCACTGCATTTCGCGGCGTGTGCCGATCAAGACAATGTAGTTGCACGTTTGCTTGATGCCGGTGCCGAAATAGACACGAAAGACATATCACAGCACACCCCGCTCATGTGGGCAATCATGACAAAATCGGCAAGCGTTATTGACTTGCTTTTGGAACGAGGCGCCAATACATATCTCTGCATTGACAAGGCAATTTGGATGCTGCGTTCAGACGATTTTCAAGAACGACTTGTGCGCCGATTGGTCTCACTCGGCGCCAGCACGATCGGGTGTGTTTACGCTGCGGTTGTGCTGGAAAACACGCGAGTATTGCAAATCTTGTTGGACGAAACAGAGCAGAATCTTGAAGAGCCAGATATCGAAGAGGGCGGTACAACCTACTTGCACGAGGCAGCTGTCACAGGCTGCACAGAACTGACGCAATTGTTGCTGAATGCTGGCGCAAATATTGACAGCGTTGACTTTGCAGGTTGCACGCCACTTTGGCATGCAATCTCGAACGAAAAGTATGCTCAGGTTGCGTATTTGCTCGGCCGTGGTGCATCGTTGCAGTTTTCACCTACCTGCCATGTTCCGCGTGGTCTCTTTGTGAAACATGATCGTCACCATTTGTCCAACAACAATATCGGTGGTTTATTGTACGAATGGATGTGCCGTGTCGAATGGCAGCGATTTTTGAATACATCATTGCTCATCGCACCACTCGGGTTGCCAGTGCTCGTGGCGTATACGATATACACAATGGGAACATCGCATGTGCGCGTGCGACGCGACACGCTTGTAAATATGCACCGTGCATGGAATGTTCTCAAGCACATTAAACAAACTGCTCCTTGAAAGGTTGGCCTTTTATTCAATGCGCAGCTTTTTCATTGCTTGTTCAGATGTCGTCGGTTCTTCCTTGTAGGCGCACAAAAGCTTGGTGATGATCACCATCGGTTCTGCCGCAAAAGTCTCCGAGGCCTCTGTGTCGACGGTGGCGCCCGACTTTAGCAGCAAGTCGACAGTGTCAACAGATTTGACACGAATCGCCGCGCAAAGAGGCGTGTCGCCTCTAGAGTTTGTGGCGTTGACGTCGGCGCCAAATTCGAGCAACACCTCTGTCATGTCCGTTCCAACGCTTGCCGCCAAATGCAGCGGTGTGTCGCCATCCTTGTCGCGTCTATTGACATCAGGGCCGTACTGTTGCAGCGATCGGACAAAGTTAATCTTGTTGGTTCGCACTGCATAGTGAAGCAACGTTTCTCCGTCGATTTCGTCGTCGATTGCGAGATCGCCCAAGATCGCAGTGGTGATCTCTGTCGAGCAACAGCATGGCATCGAATCCAGCACCGCACGGGCGCTTGGTTTTGCACCGCGCTCCACAAGCAACGTAACGATGTCCAAATAACGGTGTTTGACTGCAATTTCAAGCGGAGATCTTGCCCGTTCTGTGTGGGAAAAAGATGTAGACTCTCGGCGATTCGGATCTGCGCCATTGTCGAGCAGCAGTCGCACAAGTGTGGTATGACCATGCTCGATTGAGCGGTTGAGCGGCAAAACTGTTTCACATCGGTGCGATGTCAGCTGCGCAAAAAACGGGTTTTTTTGGATGAGCACACACGCTTCTTCCACCATGCCCCGAAAGATGAGTTGGAAGAAGCGTGTGTGCTCATCCAAAAAAACCCGTTTTTTGCGCAGCTGACATCGCACCGATGTGAAACAGTTTTGCCGCTCAACCGCTCAATCGAGCATGGTCATAC
>Ga0193961_1000199_pt1 | contig 24024 bp, 21 predicted proteins | sample FB_4_MG_FD_140371 | JGI IMG/M metagenome (GOLD analysis project Ga0193961, IMG submission 140371) | Microbial mat bacterial communities from the Broadkill River, Lewes, Delaware, United States - FB_4_MG | ecosystem: Environmental > Aquatic > Freshwater > River > Microbial mats | place: USA...
AGCACAACCGTATCTTGATACTTTATATAAAGAGATGGCTCAATTATCTCAGTGGTATAGTAACGACCGCCAAGTAACACAGTTACACTGGGGCGGTGGCACACCGACCTTTATTAGCCACGAGCAGATGGCTGAACTCATGGGCCAAATGCGTTCAAACTTCAATCTAGTAGACGATGATAGTGGCGATTACTCGATCGAAATAGATCCACGCGAAGCCTCTGAAGAAACAATCAAAGTTTTACGCGACATTGGTTTTAACCGCATAAGCCTAGGCCTACAAGATATTGATCCCAAGGTGCAAGAGGCGGTCAACCGCGTCCAATCGGTTGAACAAACAGCGTCAATTCTAGAGGAAGCACGCCGCCAAGGTTTCCGGTCATTAAATTTAGATTTAATCTATGGCCTACCCTACCAAACGTTCGACGGCTTTAATGACACCTTAGATACGGTCATCGAAATGAATCCTGATCGCTTATCAGTATTCAATTATGCCCATCTTCCTGATCGTTTCAGACCACAGCGCCATATCGATGAAGCAACGTTGCCTAGCCCAGAAACAAAGCTGGCGATTCTTGAGTCCACGATCAGCAAGCTATTAAAAGCAGGTTATGTCTATATAGGCATGGATCATTTTGCCAAGCCCGATGATGAGCTAGCGATTGCTCAAAGCACAGGCAATTTACATCGTAATTTCCAAGGCTACACGACACACTCAGAATGTGACCTCGTCGCGATGGGCGTGTCAGCAATTAGCCAGATCGGATCTGTTTATTACCAAAACCAGCATGAGATGCAAGCCTATAGCGATGCTGTAGAAACGGACAACCACGCAATCAAACGCGGCGTAAGCCTTACTCAGGATGACATTATTCGCCGCCATGTGATCACCCAACTAATCTGTCATTTTGAATTAGAGAAGGCACCCGTCGAAGCACTTTTCGGAATTAATTTCGATCAATACTTCGCTGAAGCGCAGCAAGAGTTGAGTGCATTTACTCAAGATGGCCTGATTAGCATGGATGCAAGAAAGATTGCTGTTTCGCCTGCTGGACGTCTTTTAATTCGCAGAATCTGCATGGCATTTGATGCGTATATTCCAAAAGATCAAAGCCAGCAGCGCTTCTCTAGAATTATTTAACTTTCCGAATTTGCGGAAATATTACATAATCAGAGAGTAGCCACTCGATAAAACCACAACAGGATCAAATTATGGGTGATAACAAGGCAACTGAAGGGAAACTTCGTAGTCTGCAGCAAGTGAGCTGTAACACGTGTAGCCTTAGCTCGCTATGCCTACCCGTTTCTCTGAACATGACAGAGATGGAACGCCTCGATAATATCATCGAGAAAAGCCGCCCTCTAAAAAAAGGGGAACACCTTTTCCATCAAGGTTCTGGCTTTTCAAATGTATATGCCATTCGCGCAGGCACGGTCAAAACCTATACAATTACCAATGAAGGCGAAGAGCAGATTACCGGGTTTTATTTCCCTGGCGAACTCGTTGGTATGAGCGGGTTTGATAATAACGAATACCCCGTATCCGCTAAAATCTTAGAGACCACAACCGTCTGTGAAATACCGTTCGAGCGTTTAGACGAGTTATCTGGCCAATTACCTGAACTACGCCGACAACTACTCCGTACGATGAGTAAAGAGATTCGAGAAGAACAGCAGATGATGCTTCTACTTTCTAAGAAGAATGCAGAAGAACGCGTTGCGACCTTCCTTGTTAAGCTATCTCACCGTTTTAAAGTTCGAGGTTATTCAGAAACCAGCTTCCGCTTATCGATGTCTCGCAACGAAATTGGTAACTACCTTGGCTTAGCTGTCGAAACCGTTAGCCGTATATTCACACGCTTCCAAAAATCCAATCTTCTCCAAGTAGAAGGAAAGGAAGTACACATAGAAGATATCGACCAACTTTATCTTTTATCTGGTGAAGTACAGCAAGATGCCGAAGTTATTGAACAAGTCACCGCACAATGTGGTAAAGGAAATTGCTCTTAGACTAGTTAAAAAAGCACCGGTAATGTATTACCGGTGCCCGCTAGTTACACATTAAGTAGCCATCTCAAAGTGAAACCCAACACGTCTATTAAAACGTCTAGCTCAACGTAAAGCATTGAGCTATATCAACGCGTAGCTTCTAAGGAGTTTTCCATGTCGTACGACGAGTGTTATGTGAAGTCTGTCATTCGTACTATTCCAGACTGGCCTGAACCAGGTGTTCAATTTCGCGATATCACACCATTATTTAAAGACCCTAAAGCACTTCGTATGATCTCTGACGCTTTCATACAACGATATATTGATAGTGATATAACGCACATAGCCAGTATTGATGCGAGAGGCTTCTTGATCGGTTCCATCATGTCGTATCACCTAAACATCCCTCTAGTGCTGGTACGTAAAAAGGGGAAATTACCCGGTAAAACCATCTCCCAAGAATATAAACTTGAATATGGTACCTCCGCGGTAGAGATGCAGATCGACGCGGTAGCTGAAGGAGACCGTGTTCTGATATTTGATGATCTTATTGCGACTGGCGGCACGATCTTAGCGGCTTGTAATATAGTTAAAGAGCTTGGTGCGACAGTATCAGAAGCGGCGGCACTTATAGACTTACCTGACCTACAAGGCTCCACTAAAATCCAAGACGCAGGGGTACCTGTGCACACCCTACTCGCTTATGAAGGACTCTAATCGGTAAGTAACCCGCTCAATCTTTTGTCTAAAAACTCCAAAACGGCTTGAATATTTCATTTAAGAATATCAATATAACTTAATTGAACATAAAACCGTTTTGGAGCGACTATGCCTCGTCTACTCATTTCAGCCGTACTGTCTGCAGCTTTTGCATTTGCACCAATGCTCCAAGCACAAGAGATTAACATTCAACACAACGGCCTTACGCTTAATGCCAATTTAGCACTGACAGACGAAAGCGGTTACGAAAATATATTTCTAATTACCCATGGTACTTTAGCGCACAACGGCATGGAGATTATCAGCAACTGGCAAGAACTTCTTAGCGATGAAGGCATCAGCAGTTTAGCTATTAACCTCAGCCTAGGCGTAGATAACCGTCACGGAATGTACGATTGCAAAACCCCACATACCCATAAACATGAAGATGCAGTATCTGAAATAGGTGCATGGGTTAACTGGTTAAAAAGCAAAGGCAGTGAGTCTATCATTTTAGGGGGGCACTCCCGTGGCGGGAACCAAACAGCCTGGTACAGCAACCAGAACGAAGACTCTGTCATCAAAGCTCAAATACTGATTGCGCCACAAACTTGGTCTGAAAGCGCCGAAACAGAAGACTACAGTAACCGCTATAAGCAGCCGCTTGCCCCACTTTTAAGCAAAGCGAAGCAGCTACCGAATGATACCCTATTAAAGAATACCGATTTTATATACTGTGAGGACAGTCAGGTTCAAGCCGGCAGTTTCGTCAGTTATTATCAGCCGACCCCTCACTTCGACAGCCCAACACTACTACAATCGGCGACATTACCTACGCTTGTATTCGCGGGCAGTGAAGATGAAACCGTGAAAGATTTAGCCAAAATAATGCTCGATGTTAATAATGACAAAGTAAATACAATTGAAATAGAAGGGGCTAATCATTTCTTTCGAGACCTTTACATGGATGAAGTGTTAGAAGAAAGCCTCGAATATCTAGATCAGTTATAATTTGTCATAATTTTTTGAATCGAGTCCAGCATGCTACGAGCTTTTATCTTTTCTTACCTTCTCATCTGCCCAGCCATTTGGGCAGCGGGTATGCCTATAGAAGAGAACTTCCAACACTCATATCAAAAGAAAGGAACAAGCGAGCTTGGGCAAAGTAAAGTTGTCCTTGTCCTTGTTTCACAACCAAACTGCAGCTATTGCACGCTGATCACAGAAGAAATTCTACAGCCAATGCTCATTAGTGGTCATTATGACAATACGACAGTGTTTAGTGAGCTTGAAATTAATACAGGCAGAACAATAAAAGATTTTTCTGGTATAGAAATTGACGCAACTGCTTTTGCACGACGGTATAACGCTTGGGCAACGCCAACACTTCTTTTCCTAAACAATAAGGGAGAGGAAATCGCAGAGAAGATGGTGGGAATCAATACCGTAGATCTTTACGGCTATTACGTAGATAAATCACTGCGTATTGCTCATAAAAAGATCAATCCTTAACTCTCTTGCAAAATAAGAGCGTAATAGTCGAAAACATACAAAATATCCTCTTCCATAAACAGGAATTCTTGCTAACATGCACTGCCTTTTTTCATAACTGGAGCTGCCATGTGGTTTAAGAATGTAATCTTTTATCGTTTAACTGATGCCTTTGAATATACTCAGGAACAGTTACAAGAGAAGCTCCAAGAACAAGCATTTAGTCCATGTAAAAGCCAAGAGCTTAGTCGGTACGGCTGGGTCTCCCCGTGCCACCTTCTTGATGACATGCATGCCCACCAAGTACATGGCATGTTCATGATTGCTGCTCGTAAAGAGGAAAAAATCCTTCCAAGTGCTGTGATAAAAGAAGCGGTCGGCGAAAAAGTATCTGTCATCGAACAAGAGCAGGCACGAAAAGTATACAAAAAAGAGAAAGATCAGCTTAAAGACGAAGTTGTTTTAGACTTATTACCGCGGGCTTTCAGTAAATTCCAGCAAACAACCGCCCTTATTTTACCAAGCCTAGGCTGGATTGCAGTTGATGCTTCAAGCCATAAACGTGCTGAAGAGCTTCTCAGCCATCTACGCGGAACCTTAGGTAGTCTCCCTATCGTATTACCAGATGTACAACAATCTCCTTCGGCAGTCATGTCGAACTGGCTGGAACAGGACGATAGCATCCCCACCGGGTTTGAAGTACTGGATGAGTGTGAGTTACGTGATAACGTGCTTGAAGGTGGCGTTATTCGCATCAAAGGTCAGCAACTTGAAGATGAAGAGTTCGTCGCTCACCTTGAAGCAGGCAAGCGTGTCGTTAAGCTTGCACTAGAATGGGATGAACAGCTTAAAATAGTGTTACAAGATGACTTATCAATTAAACGTCTCAAATTAAGTGAACAGCTACAAGATAAAATGGCCGATGAAGCAGCTGAAGATGAAATTGCTCAATTCGATGCTGATATGGTTCAAATGGGGCTAGAATTTGCCAAACTATTCCCTGCTATTATCTCTGCATTCGGTGGTGAAGCAAAACGCCCATAAGCGTCTTGCACTCGCGCCAAAGCCCAACACGCTAGATTAAACGCCCTTAGATTAAGGGCGCTCCCTCCTGACTTGTACTTAATCACAGATTCTCATAGCTTTAGTAATAAGAATAAATTATTATATTAGAATAATCTAATTTTAATTGGTCTTTATCTATGCAAAATGACGCTGAACAGATAAGCTCACGTTTAGAGCACTTTCCTATCTCTTTTTTTGCGGTTGTTATGGGGTTAACAGGGTTAACTCTCGCATGGGAAAAAGCAGCGGCCGTTCTGGGCTATCCTGTAATTATTTCACAAATCTTACTCATTATTAGCGCCTCTGCGTTTCTTATAATTGTGCTTACCTATGCCACCAAAGCAAAGAAACATCCCCACGCTATTATCGAAGAGTTCCACCATCCGATAAAAATGAGTTTCTTTCCGGCCTTTTCGATCGGTTTACTTTTGATGAGTATCGCTACCCTGCATATGTCAGAGCAACTATCGCTCTATCTCTGGTCGGTGGGCTGTACCATCCACTTAGGCTTCACGCTATATGCGTTAGGGCAATGGTTACATCATCCAAAATTTAAGGTTCCTCACAGCACTCCTGCTTGGTTTATCCCTGTGGTAGGTAACATCCTTGTTCCCATTGCGGGCGTTGAACACGGCTTCATAGAATTAAGTTGGTTTTTCTTCTCTATCGGCTTAATTTACTGGATTATCCTAAAAACATTGATTTTTAATCGCATGTTTTTTCATGAGCCCTTGCCACAAAAACTACTACCTACCCTGTTTATTCTTATTGCGCCTCCTGCTGTAGGGTTTATCTCTTACACTAAGCTCAATGGAGAACTAGACAACTTTGCCCGCATACTTTTTTATACTGCGATGTTTTTAGTGCTCCTGCTACTTTCACAACTGCCCAAATTTCTAAACATTAAGTTCTTTATGTCTTGGTGGGCTTACTCTTTCCCTCTAGCGGCCTCAACAATTGCTGCGCTAAATATGTACCATTTCACGCCATCTCCATTTCTTGCTTACCTATCGATAGGGCTACTTCTTTTAGCTACATCCGTCATCACTCTACTGTTTTTTCGCACTTTGCTCGCCATGAAACGCAAGGAAATATGCGTGCCTGAATAAAGAAGGCTGCGAAAGGCTTAATGAGCCTTTCGCAGCATCTGCTTTGTTTCCATATAGCAACAGTTTGTAAAGTTGCAGCCTACATATCACCAATGCTTTTTCATTTAAGATTTCCACTAAATCTCGCCACATCCCGCGAGCTATTTATTATGGAGATTTAAATGAAGAAACTGATTGTCATTACAGATGCCAACTCAAGTATTGGTAAAGTTATTGCAGGGCGTTTGAGTCAGAAAGGAGATCCGTTCCTACTCATCGCAAGAAGAATTTAGAGTCAAAGAGCGCTATCGAGCACAGATAATAAGTACAAAATTTTATTTCGGGGAGATTACATCTGTTAAACATAAAGCTAAATTGGTCCACTGAGACCGTATCTACTTGCTTTAGCATGTTTCATTGATAATCACGGGTGTTGAAAACAAGCCTGTACGCTTTTCTGAAAAGGCACAGGCTTGCAATGCATTACTCTGTTGCTGCATCACCAACGGTTGTTAAGCCAAGGCTTGTCCATGCCTGCATCCCACCACGGTAATACTTCATGTTTTCAGCCGGGTAGTTAACCTCAAGAAGTGCACGAATCAGTGTAGGTGTTTGACCACACCAGTAACCATTACAGAACATTGCTAGCGTCTTTGCTTTGCTAAAATCGTAGCTTCCGTCGGCTTTTTTTACTACACCAAAATCATCAAGTGTGTCAGCAGCCGATTCAGCTTCTTTCATCACTGTAAAAGGAACATTGATACTGCCCGGAATCGTTAATCGATAGTGCCAACCTTCGGTGCGAGTATCTACAATTAGGATGTTTTCATCAGTCTGAGCTTGCTGCATATAAGCAACAAATTCTCTTTCGCCAATTGTCTCAACATCATGAGGTTCGAAAGGATGAATCGGTTGAGGCATACCACGAAAAGTCGTGCTGTATAACTCATTAATGGTATTCTTCGGGTCCTGGTTTCGCATGATTTCAACTTTGTCACCATCATGTTCAACCGTGAATGAATAAAGACCAGGAGCGATCATTGCTTTTTTCCCGCCCTCTGCAATAACAGCAGGCGAAGCAACCAATGCTGATACTAGTGCAATGCTAGCAACCGTTTGCTTAAACATTTCAAACCCTCTTTTATTATAAGTTTATTCGGTAAAGTTATATTGAATATACCCCAAAGCAAGGTGATGAGTCACCTACCCGAATATAAGACATTAGAATAAACTGATAAATAAAGAAGGGAGTGTACAGCCACCTAAGTTATAAATGACTGTACACTTTAAACAGACTTTCCACCCGCAAACGCGCAGATAGTTTTGATCCTACTTATTTCACTTGCAGTAACATATCTAGAGAATAGCTATGAGGATCTGGCGTTACTGCTTTCTCTTGGCAAAGATTCAGAAAAACTAGTTCTCGCTCTTTTGTATCGTTATAACCAAAATCATTTCCCTCAAGGCTTTGGATTTGAAGTGTAGCTTTGTAATAGAAAGCTAATACGATAGCTGCCGTTTCATTACCCTCTTCGAGTAAACTTTCCCAACGGTGACGATGGTTCTGGATTTTTAAAGCTTGGCGCTTAAGGTTCCAAGCATAACGAAGCTCGTCGTAATAACTACGCCCTACCACCCGAGTAAAAGCACCAATCGTTATTAAGGCACCGATCAATACACCGGATAAATTCACCATTGTATTAGCGCCTTCGGGATTTCCATAATAGTGCCGGAGCAGCGCGGTCAAGCTTAAGCTGATGGCGGCAAAAATGAGGCATAAAATAAGCGCTACCTTACGCTGTTTCTTTTTATAAATCGTTTTATCGATATCTTGTAGTTCCACGTCGATGTCCTGTAGATGCCAAATTAAATATGAATGGAATTAACTTGCAGTCAAAGCCTGCCAGTGTAGACTTAGCGCCTCAAAATTAAAGGCCCTTTCTAACATAATCCAATGTATTCCGTAAAAGAGATTTTCTATAGTTTGCAAGGTGAAGGTTCACAAAGTGGACGTGCATCAATATTTTGCCGTTTTACTGGCTGTAATTTATGGTCCGGCAGAGAGCAAGATCGAGAAAAAGCGGTCTGCAATTTTTGTGATACCGATTTTATAGGTACAGATGGTCAAAATGGCGGTAAGTTTGCCACTGCCGCAGAACTCTGTTCATTTCTAAGCAGTTTCTGGCCTGAAAACTCTCAACAACCACCCTATATAATTTTTACTGGCGGCGAACCGGCGTTGCAACTTGATCAAGCCTTAGTCGATCAATGTCACCAGGATGGATTTGAAGTGGCGATTGAAACGAACGGCACCAAACCATTACCCCAAAATATAGATTGGATCTGTGTTAGCCCAAAAGCCGACGCTGAAATCATCATCACATCAGGAGATGAGCTAAAATTAGTCTATCCTCAAGCGTTGACGTCACCAGAACAGTTTCAAGATATGGCATTCAATGAGTTCTATTTGCAGCCCCTAGATGGCCCAGCTCGCGCTATGCATACAAAAGATACTTTAGCTTACTGCCTTAAAAATCCGCAATGGAAACTGAGCTTACAAAACCACAAAGTGTTAGGCATTGACTAAGGAACCTACGAACAACTCCCAAACACCTCAGGCTTACAAATCGGTTCAAGTCGAGGCAACGATTACAGGCCTGCTGGTTGCCTGTCGAAAATCGTTAACAAAAAAATTGGATCGATCTGTAAGCCCCGAAGGGTGGGCATTAAATCGACTTCCTGCTTTGTCAGGTAGCTTGGAAAGGACCCGTCATTCCACTGCGCTACCTTTCGTGCATTAAGTCGATTTACTGCCCACTGAGAAAGCCTGGGACTTATTCGCAGGTTCCCTAACAGAGCACTACTTAAGCGCACTGCCTAATCACAACAGCCATAACAGCATTGCAAACCGCCCGGCACTAGATTGAATCACTATAGAGTGTTTTTGGTTTAAAGCTTCGATACGCAATTAAACCAAAAGCGGGAATATTCATTAGCACACCATAGATCAAGGCACTGGCCGCCATCTCTGAGTTCTGCAGTATCCCGCCCGTTATTAATAGTGCTGTCGCCGCATTCTGAATACCTACCTCTACTGCAAGGGTGATCCCTTGTTCCGAATTAAGGCGTAACTTCCTCGCTAACATAAAGCCCGATAGCATCGCTAAAGAGACCAGCACAAGCACAGCCGGACCTAACTGGCCTGTAAGGTCAGGCAATTTATCCCAATTTGCTTTAACAATTCCGACGACAACGAGAATCAGGAAAGTACAGGCAAGCATTTTTATATAACGTTCACTTTTGCGGCAGAATGATGGCCAATAATGCTGAACACTAGCACCTAAAATTGCAGGCAGAACCGAGATCACAAGTAGTTTAAGCATGGTCTCAATAATAGGGAAATCAAAAGCGGCCTTTTCTCCCATCCAAAAGCTGATAGCCGCGACCGTTAAGATAGGCATCGTCAAAGGGGTTATCAAACCAGAAACAGCGGTTAAACACACTGATAAGGCCGTATCACCACGTGCAAGGTAGGTAATCATGTTAGACGTAGCGCCACCAGGTGCAAATGTAAGCACCATAATGCCGACAGATAGCACTGCGGATAACTGAAACAGATAGACGACGAAAAGACCTAATAACGGCAGCAGCAATAATTGCAGAGCAACACCAAACAAAACAACAGATGGCTGCTGCCAAAACAGCTTAAATTCGCTCAATTTCAAAGACATGCCTACGCCAAACATGATCGTAAAAAGCGCAAGAGGCAATACCACTTGTATGATTATTCCGTTCCCCATACTCACCCCGTCATTTATCTGAGCACTGATACTAAATATTAGTGGGCAAGCGTACAATTAAAAACTGTTTTTTCTTAGTATAAAAAACCGAAACACCGATTATATAAGGGCTTGCAGCGGCTACCCACATTCACTGTGGATAACTTTGTGAATAGTTTATTTAAAACCTCGCGAAACGCCTATTAAATAAGGCCCTCACACAAACTGTTCATTTTTTAACCAGCATCATTTTTACCCTTACAAATCAATATGTTAAATATGTCAATACTGTCATTTTATGTTTTTTAATGTGTATACCTCAGACCGAAGCAATAGGCTTAAACTAACAGTGTAAAACGTATAATTTTAATAAAACATTTGATTGGCTGAACAGCCCTATTTACGTAGTCTGAACCGACCTTTTCAAACAAGCCCTCCCCATCTAAACGATTCTCCTCACTGGGATTATTTTCACTCATTAAGAGTGATACAAAACACGTCTGAATAGACGGGAGAGATAAAGAAGTCAGATAGATAACCTGATAATATTAGTTCGTTCCGGTTTTCATAATGAGATCCACATGCAAAGAGATAATGCTCAAGCAACAGCAGCGAATAAAGTCACAGCCATCGGAGCCGCTGTAGATGCTATTCTTGGCCTCCTAAAAATTGTATTTGGTACCTTATCCCACTCAGCTGCATTAATTGCTGATGGCATACACTCACTCTCAGATCTTTTTACTGACCTTCTTGTCATTATCATCTTAAAAATATCAGGAAAAGGACCAGACCAAGAACACCCTTGGGGCCATGGACATTTTGAAACCGTAGGAACAGCAATCCTCGGGAGCATTTTAATCGCTGTCGCCGGCGCTATGGTGTACGACAGCACCCTTAACCTTATTAATAACCAAACCCTTCAAATACCTGAGTGGCCCGCATTAGCCGTCGCTCTACTATCAATTATTCTTAAAGAGTGGATATACAGATATACCCTCAAGATTGGTCAGCAGATCGGTTCTGATCTACTTATCGCCAATGCATGGCACAGCCGGACAGATGCACTCTCTTCTATCGTTGTGTTTATAGGCGTAGCAGGTGCGATGTCAGGTATAAGCTGGCTTGATTCAGCCGCCGCCATTGCCGTGGCGATTATGGTCGCTAAAATTGGCTGGGATCTCAGTTGGAATAGCTTTCAAGAGCTCGTGGGTACCGCTCTACCAGAAGATAAGTTACAACACTATAAAGCTCAAATCATGGCGGTGGATGGCGTGATTAGCGTGCACAGTTTTAAAAGCAGGGCGATGGGCAATAAGAGTCTATTAGAGATGCATATTCAGGTTGCACCTTATATTAGTGCCTCAGAAGGACACCTTATTGGTGATACAGCTTGTGCTAAATTGTACGCTAGCGATGACGTAGGGCATATTATTTATCACATTGACACTTATGATGATGAAGCGATTGAGGCAAAACCACAGCACTATTTATTGCCACTTCGTAATGAGATCGAACCGCTGATTAAGGGTTACTTACACAGACTAAGTCGTGATGTTGAGATTGATCGCCTCTATATTCATTATCAAAACAATCAAGTGGAGCTGGATATATTACTCAACAACCACTCGAAACAAGTATTAGAACGGCTTAACCTTAACGCTGAAAGCTTAACTTCAGAAATAACAACGATACTTACGGAAGGCCCATTAAAGCATAGCCGCCTAGGTAAGATCCTTCTTGCTTATGGTGCTGAGTAATGGAGCAATATATTCCGAAACAGGCCTATTTCAGCCATGAAATTGAAGTAAAGCATAGCCGTTTTATTACGCATATCGCACATACACCCAATAATTTAAGCGCTGATATATTCTTAGAAGAGATTCAAAAACTGCACCCCAAAGCAAACCATAATTGCTGGGCCAAAATATCAGGCAACCGGAAAGACTTAAACTGTTGGGGAAGCAATGATGACGGAGAACCTAAAGGTACCGCCGGGAAACCTATGCTAAATGTGCTAAGCCATGGCAATCTATGCGAAATAACCGTGGTAGTAACGCGCTACTTCGGCGGCATAAAGCTAGGCGCGGGAGGCTTAGTAAGGGCGTACTCTTTAGCGGTACAGGAGGCCACGAAGAATCTGCCAAGCATTGAAAAAATTGATAAATATGACTTTAATCTCCACTTACCTCACAGCTTAGTTGGAGATATTGAGCTGATTTTGAATAGATGTGGTATCGAAGTAGAACAAAGATTATGGAGTGACCAGCTGCATATTATAGGCAAAGGAAGCCAAGCTGCGCTTATCGAACTGAAAAAACTTCTGATACCCTTTCAGCACCAAACAAAGTATCAAGATAAAGATATTCGCTGGTAAGCATCTTCAAGCGCTGTCTCACGATTATCGAAAAGCTTGTCATCAGGCAGGTGCGATAAGATCTGTAAGCGAGCTAAAACATGACGAACCACCTCATTCATCCCAATGATATACACCTCTCGATCTGAAGCAATTGCATCGACAATCATGTTTTCTAACGCCATTGCCGTAGAGACATCGATTAAGGGTACTGAGGTCAGATCAAACATCAGCGCATCATGAGGTTGGCTCTCAGCTAGCTTTTTAGTCATCCCTTTAACCGAAGCATAGCTAACGGGCCCATCGATGTAATAGAGCAAGATACGTCCACCCGCTGAGCACAATATTTCTCTCTCCCGCGCTGTCAGTTGATCGAGCTCCGTTGACTGATCAGCAATAACCCGTATGGAATCGATCTGTATATCGGATAACCGTTTAATCGTAATGACATTGGCAATGAAAACACCAACAACAACGGCCGTGACCAAATCAACAAACACGGTTAACCCTAGCACTAACAACATCAATACAACGACAAAAGCAGGGGCATGATGCAATCTACGCAAAAAATCCCAATCAATTATATCAATGCCTACCTTCATCAAGATGCCTGCAAGGACTGCGTGCGGAATATCCTCAGCGAGAGGCCCCGCCCCTAAAACAATGGCGAGTAAAATCACCGCATGTAAAGCGCCCGAAATAGGTGTCTCACCACCAGCACGAATATTAACCACCGTTCTCATAGTTGCACCGGCACCAGGCAAGCCACCAAAAAGTCCTGCAACCATATTACCAACCCCCTGCCCTACCAATTCCCGATCGGAATCATGTTGGGTCTTAGTCATATTATCCGCCACTAATGAGGTCAATAATGAATCGATAGAACCTAATGCAGCTAGCATTATCGCGGCAAACACCATCTCCTTAAATAAATCAAAATGTATCACGGGTATAATAAGTTCGGGCAAACCGGAAGGAATGGCACCGATAACAGGAACACTGCTAGCAGGAAGAAGCGTTAAATAGCCAATAGTTCCAACCAATAACGCAATGAGAGGCGAAGGAATAATTCTTGAAATAGACAGAGGACAAAAAAACACAATTCCCAGGGTAAGCAACCCTAAACCCAACGCTGAAATATCATATGCTTCGATGTTACCCGGCAGCGCTTGAAACGATTCGATCACAGAAGATTCCGCACTATGACCTAATAGGGGAGCCAACTGCAGCGCAATAATAATAACGCCAATGCCGCTCATAAAACCCGAAATAACGGGAAAAGGCATCAGTGTTATATATTTACCTAACTTAAAAAGTCCAAAAAGAACCTGAAAAAAACCACCTAATAGAACCACAGTAAACGCTAGCATTGGCCCTTGCTCGGGATCGATAGCACTAAACTGAGTAAATACAGCAGCCATTACCACAGTCATCGGTCCGGTTGGCCCCGATACCTGAGTCGATGTGCCACCAAAAAGCGCAGCAAAAAAACCTACACAAATAGCGCCATATACGCCAGCTGCTGGCCCCGCGCCAGAAGAAACACCGAAAGCTAATGCCAGTGGAAGCGCAACAATAGCAGCGGTCAAACCACCAAACAGATCACCCCGTAAGTTACGAAAATGAACATCCTGTAGCAGCGCCATTACACCGTCCTGTTGTTAACTGGGTTTTTTATCTCAACAGAACACCGATGTTTCTGTCTGTAACCCTATTTTTATGTTCCTCGACTCTAGCACGTCACAAGTTCAGTGCAATATTTAACCACTTAGCTATTAGTTATATTACTGAGGATATCTTAGAAATTTCTTGAAGTATTCCCAACCTCTGCCGATACTGTTTTTTATGGATCTTTAACTCTGTAAGGGATTATTTATTTAAATCAGCTGTTCCCAAATTGAAACGCTTGTTTTAAAGTTACTGAGTTGCCGATCAGAAAAGAAGAGCCTCGAATTTATCTAGGTAATTCGTTCGTAGTAACGTTCGTTCAACCATACAAGCGATAGGGAAACTATGAAGTTCGCTGAAAACCACAACCAAGCTGCTGAATATCTACGTCAGGCTGTCCCCCTGATGGTAAAGCATAATATCCCACCGAACCCATTGAACTATGCTCTGTGGTATACCTATGTCAGTGATCGTGTGCCTGAATTAAACATTCAGCTTGATAAAACCCTAACGACATATGGCACCTGCCCAACCATGCTTAGCGAACAACTATTTCGTGAGCATATGATCAAGGATGAAATCAACGGCGCAGAAGATGTTCAAGCCAGTCTTATTAGTTTAATCAATGACCTGCACGAACATGCCGGAGATACCGCCGAAAAAACAGAAAGCTTTAATTCAATGTTGGAAGAAAGCTTAGGAACATTGCAACAAAGCGAAGATGGTGAACCAAGTCTACCACTTGAATCCGTCATTCATGCACTCTCCTCTCATACAAAGTCGATTAGCGAAACAGCGCGACAATTTCAAGAAAGAATGCACGCAGCACAAGCTGAGATTCAATCATTAAAAGAAGAATTGAATAAGACCCGGCAAGACGCTCGCGTTGACCCTCTTACCAATCTCTTTAACCGTCGTGCGTTTGATAGCGAACTAGAACAACTCGTTGGAAGCAATCACGATGAGATCATCTCCTCTTTCATCCTCGTTGATATAGACCATTTCAAACGTTTTAATGATACTTATGGTCATCTTATGGGTGATAAAGTACTTCAATATGTTGGTAAATTGCTTAAAGAAGCCTGCCCAGAGCCTATGCTACCTGTCCGATTTGGTGGCGAAGAGTTTGCAGTACTTATGCCTGGCACCTCTAAAGAAAAAGCATCAGAGATAGCAGAGCAAGTACGCCAGAAAATTCAAGCAATACGTATAAAACAGAAGAAGTCAGGTGAGATCATCAGTTCAATTACCGCTTCATTTGGTGTATCTCAACTAAAGGCAGCTGAAACAGCTGAGCAACTTGTCGAGAGAACCGACAAAGCACTTTATAAAGCAAAGGATAGCGGCCGAAATCAGGTACAGATATCAATCTAAACCTGCTCAGCCTTTTGAACAGCTGGAAACTAGATAGTAGGAGCTGTACTTTTTCTAAGTACAGCTCCGAAATCTACTAAAGACTAGCCCCCTCTTCCCTGACCACACTTAAACCTACATTCTCTTTTTACTCAGCCATAATCTAGAAAGACTGTATTTATCGAGTAATAGACTGGCAAAAACCTAAGTCCCCTCGCTAAAGCTCACTCAACAGGGGCAAATAGACGATTTTTCTTAACTAACTCTCAATCATTCCAAACCCAGCAAGCAATACTCAAAACTAGGCATAGAATAAACAAAAGCTTGTTTTGAAGAAACGCAAAGAAATAATAACAATTCAGTAAAAAAAACATCATTAGTCACACGCTAGGCAGTTTTAAAAAACTAAATGTTTAGTCAGCAATAAGATTGTAATTGAATATTCATTCATTTAATGAAACACTGCTGTAACTATATACTTTCGATTAATGCCAATAGTAAGATTTACTGCTAACGTTAGCTATTGTCAAAACCGTGTTTAAAAAAGCTGAAACAATGACACCAATTTCAAAGCGCACCTCTTTTCACTACCTTTTCGCCATGACCCTTTTTTCCGTCTATGGTATCCAGGTTTGCCCATTCTTAGATTCATTGAGCCCAGCGCAATTGTTAGTTCCAATTCTAGTAGCATTTATTGTTCAGGCACTTGTTCGAGCATTTATGGAGAGGGCAATACAATCTAAGGATGTGAAATCGCAGGTAAGCTTCCAATTTAAATTGGATTTAGGCTTATTCCTTTTATCAGGCATAGTGCTTGGTGCATACAATACACTGATCTACGACTTTCCCTTTGAAAGCGGTGGGAAAGTACTTGTAGGGATGTCGGTCTTAGGGTTTCTAATTGCATGTGAACTCGCGCTCTACCGCGAGTATCAGATCGCCCAGCACCTCAGTAAACATAAGCAGCATATTGAACCGGACGATTCGCCATATCCTTTGACACAAAAGTTTACCTGGTTTGCAACGGTTTGCTCAATCTCGGTTATCGGTGTGGTTTTTCTCGTTATCAATAAAGACCTAGAATGGTTAGTGCATACCGGTGATACTATTTCATTAGCCACTGCACAACGCTACATTTTAGGCGAGATAGTCTTTGTTGTTGGCATTATGATGGCATACATCTTAGCGATCATATTAGGCTACTCACGCAATCTAAAATTCTTTATCCAAGCAGAAAATCACACATTGCATCAAGTTTCCCAGGGACAACTAAATATTGAGGTCCCGGTCACCAGTAACGATGAATTCGGTTTAATGGCGAAACATACCAATAATATGATTAGTGCCTTAAGCCAACGAACAAAAGAACTAAACATTACTAGAGACGCAAGCATCCTTGGTTTAGCCAGTCTCGCGGAAACACGTGACAATGAAACCGGCGGCCATATTTTACGCACACAGAATTATGTCAGAGCGCTGGCTGAACAGCTAAGTACAAACAGCCTCTACACTGATCAACTAGACGATGAAACCATCGATCTGCTCTACAAATCCGCACCGCTTCATGACGTTGGTAAAGTGGGTATCCCAGATAACATTTTACTTAAACCGGGAAAACTAACCGACGAAGAGTTCGCTATCATGAAGCAGCATCCGCAAATAGGCGCTGATGCTCTGCAAGTAGCCGAAAATCAATTGGGAAGTAACTCTTTTCTGAGAATTGCCCGCGAAATTAGCCTTACCCATCACGAAAAGTGGGATGGTAATGGTTATCCGAATGGTTTGAAAGGCGAAGATATACCTATATCAGGACGTTTAATGGCCTTAGCTGACGTTTACGATGCGCTTATCTCAAAACGTGTATACAAGCCTGCGTTTAGCCATGAAAAGGCAACAGCCATAATTTTAGAAGGTAAAGGTACTCACTTTGATCCGGCTATCGTTGATGCGTTTATAACGATCGAAGCACGCTTTATAAAAATTGCAGCTGATTTCAGCGATGACAAGCAGGCGACTCTTTAATACCGATTAAACCGAAAGCTTTAAAAAGGTAGTAGAGAGAGGGGAATCTAAGATCGATTTATGCTGCTAAGCAGTAATACAGATTACCCTAGAGAAGATAAAGAGGAAGGAAACTGACTACAAATCGAATTTGTAGTCAGTTATCAGTCTTATGCGAAGTGCTTCATCTCTTGCTTGCGAGCATACGCAGCACCTACACGGCAACCGTATACGCCAACTTCACCTTTCCAACGCATCCACGTCATAAACTGACCAATGGCTTCAAGCATATGGCTTAAAGCTGATACTTTATCTTCTTGAGGCTGATCAAATGCCCCCATAGCCTGAAGTTCTTCAGCTATGCGACGATCATCATTTGCTACACCAGTATATTTCATATCGTTAAAACTCATCTAAGTTGCCGGTTAAGCTTACAAACTAGACTTAAGTATACAACAGACTTGTGCGCCGCACAATAATCGTTCATTAATTGAGCGATAAATATCAAAAACAGTAGCGACTAAAGTGGCAGCTTATTAAAACCGAAGCACTTTTTATGTTGATCCCATAACCAGAGATTATCAGGAGTAAGGTGAACACCTCCGCGCCAAACATCGATATCATTATCACGTAACCAGTGTCGTCGACCTTGTAACGCTTCAGCCCCAGCATGAGTCAATGAATAAACTGCATCTTCGCCCTGGCCTACACAACTAACATAAGGTAGATCAGCATTAATCAATCGATTAAGCTCACACCTCACTGAAAGATCTCCCATAAAAGGGTCCACTTCTAATTGCTGTAAGTGATTGAATATCCGTTTAAAGGTAGCTGGACCAGCTAAGATTTCATAGTAACGCTGAGTCGCCGTCTCACCTACGGGCAAACGCTGATTCTGCTCCGCCCAATTTAGATTAAATTCTAATGCTGGCAATTCATCTGGCGCTTTAAGCAACGTTAATAACAGATAGGTTTGAGTGAGTGTCAGCCCAGTCTCCAACGCTGGAAATTCAAGGCAAAAGCGCCTCAAGGCTTTAGCCATATAAGGCCACCCCTCAATCTCTTTCTGAGCACTTGCAGCTAACGTTTCGGGTGAAACATCCGTTAACTGCAGCCATAAAGAGCAGCCCACCTCTAACTGTTCGAGACTTAAAGGTAAACGCTCAATAAACAGCGCATCCATCATCTCGATAGATAGATTTCCAAAACCCAAAAAGAAGGGAACATCCGGATGACTATCAATCGAAACGATTGAAAGCAAAGGCAAAGTCCCTTTGTCAGATATACGCTTACAAACCTCTATGAGTTGTAACTGATCATATAAATCATGCTCAAACCACAACACAACTTCATCGTAAGCAGTAATTCTCGACAGAATTTCATCTCGCTGAACAAAATCAGCTGCTATCTGCTCTGCCGTAACAGTTTCCTCACACGCCCCTTTTTCCAGAATCTGCAACAAAAATTCAGTACGCTGTGCACTATATTCGGCGTAGGGTAACGCCATAACAGGTCCATCATGCAACAAATCACGCCAACAAAGGATATCTCCCTCAATCAACGTGGATGCTGCTAGCATGTCACCGGCACAATCTCCGTTTGTAATGTGTAGCCTCATATATTCTCCGCGAAATATCCATTTTCCCTACCACAGGATAGGTGATCTAAAACGCAGGGTCTATGATCAAGCTTCGGGGATAATGGCTAAAAGATCAGTCATAGCGAGGTCAATTCCATTCTGGCTCAATAACGTCGTCAATTGCCCACGATGATGCGTCTGATGATTGAAAAGATGTTGAAGCAAGTAGCCAAATCTTTTTTCAAACTTGTTCCCTTGCATATTACAGTAAGCCAGCGGGTGCGCTAAATCATACACCTCAATCTGATCACAGAGCTCAATCAACGCGATATCGATTAAATAACGCGCATCTCTAAGCGCTTCAAAATCCTCATACAATAGAGTGGATAGGGATTCAGGCTTTGGCATTACCTTGATATTACGTAATGCAGAAAAATCTGATGGGTGCTCCGAAAAGCGCTGCATCCAAATAATATCCCCTACCAAAATATGGTTTAAGGTCCCGATGATCGATTTAAAAAAAGCGCCTTGATCAGTATTGAGTATAGAATGATCTAATTCGCTTGCCGCCTCATAAATACTTTCATTCATCCACTGGTTATAGCGGGCCATCAGTTCAAACTGGTCTTTCGATGTCATACATCCTCCTTAAAAGTCTGACTATTTAAGCAACCTAAGATGACAACTTATAGATTCCTTCCCTTAGCAAGGTAAAATACCTCACTTAATTCTCTATTCCTCGTCACTAGGTAATACACGATGCAATCGGCAACACCACCTATTCTGCCCACAACGCCATTAAGCGTATTGGTCATTGGTTACGTCTGGCCTGAGCCGAACTCCTCCGCTGCAGGTAGTCATATGATGTCGCTACTACGTTTATTCAAACAGCAGCATTGGAAGGTGACTTTTTGCAGTCCTGCCCAAATGACCGAGCATATGGTAGACCTCGCATCAGAGGGGATAGACAGCCACTCAATCGCACTCAACGACAGCAGCTTCGATCAGTATGTCCGTCACCTAAACCCCGATATTGTAATGTTCGACCGTTTCATGATGGAAGAACAATTCGGATGGCGTGTAGAGCAAAATTGCCCAACAGCCCTACGTGTATTGGATACTGAGGACCTACAGTGTCTGCGCAATGCCCGCCATCAAGCGGTTAAAAAAAATAGAGCGATGCAACTTACGGATCTATACTCCGATCTAGCGAAGAGAGAGATCGCATCAATATATCGATCCGATCTTTCACTTATCATTTCACACTATGAGATGGACCTCCTACAGCAACAGTTCAAACTACCGAACGCCTTGATCCATCATCTTCCTTTTATGTTAGATCTTACAGAAACACCCCTTACAACCCCTGATTTCCAAACGCGCCAACATCTTATGATGATCGGTAACTTTCGCCACGCCCCAAACTGGGATTCTGTTCTGCAAATGCAGCAGCTATGGCCGGATATCAAGAAAAAGCTAAAAGAGAAAGGTCACTCCGAAGCGGAACTGCATATCTATGGTTCTTACCCTCCGCCGAAAGCAACCGCATTGCATAACCCAAAATCGGGATTCCATATCAAAGGCTGGGCTGATGATGCCTATGAGGTCATGCAAAGTGCTCGCCTCTGCCTAGCACCTTTACGTTTTGGGGCGGGTATCAAAGGCAAACTGCTCGATGCCATGGCATGCGGCACCCCCTCAATTACGACACAGATTGGCGCCGAAGGGATGTCCACTGGCCAACCATGGCCAGGAGCGATTGCTAAAAGTAATGACGAATTTATTCAGTCAACGGTGGATTTATATAGCAACAAAACCCTCTGGCTGCAGAAGCAAGCTGACGCTCCTGCGTTGTTAGAGGCGCTTTACGATGGCAGTAAAACGGGTCCATTACTCATTGAGCATATTGTAAAGCTCAGCAAAAACCTGTCAGAACACCGTTTACAGAATTTCACGGGCGCGATGCTGAATCACCACAGTATGAAAAGCACCCAATATATGTCTCAATGGATTGAAGCAAAAAACAAAATTAACGCTTAAGCTAGGATCTAAAGTCACATAACTGTCATTTATTTACCGTAATCTACTTCGTTTTTATCAAACTTTTGTCGCTTTTGATAACTTCAAAATAGGATCGTTATGAACAAAGTATGGGAAGTTTTTTGGCGTTTTTTACTCTTGGGCTGCACCAGTTTCGGGGGCCCTGCCGCACATTTAGGTTACTTCCAAAAAACCTTTGTTCAAGATAAAAAGTGGATTGAACCCGATGCATATGCGCGCCTAATAGCCCTCAGCCAGTTTTTACCTGGACCAGGCTCCAGCCAAGTAGGGTTTGCTTTAGGGTTAAACAGGGCAGGACTCTACGGAGGTATCGCTGCGTTTATCGGCTTTACGCTCCCCTCTTTCGTTATCATTTACCTAATCGCAACGACAACTAATAATCTATCCGAACACGCTTGGCTTTCGGGTGTTATTCATGGTTTAAAGCTGCTCGCTGTGGTGGTGGTGGCTGATGCGACCCTCAATATGCAACGCAGCTTCTGTAAAGAACGTAGTTCTCTGGCTATCGCGGTTTTAACCGCTGTTTGTATTTTACTTATTCCCAATCTATTGACACAAATAAGCGTACTACTGCTAGCCGCCATCTATGGCATTATGCAACACAAACCTCTCGACAAAGAGAGTAGCGTGACATCGAACCTAACCTCTTATTCCATCACTAAATTCCCCATCGCAGCTTTTTTAGTGCTATTCATTGCAACGCCTTTGATCGCCTTTATCTCCGATTGGACCGCTCTATTTTCAGCTTTCTATAACGCAGGCAGCCTAGTGTTTGGCGGCGGTCATGTGGTGCTACCCTTACTACAACAAACACTCGCTGAAGCAATCGATACTGATCGTTTCTTACTCGGTTATGCAGCGGCCCAAGCCATACCGGGCCCTATGTTCACACTGGCCACTTTTTTAGGTGCCGATCTGATGCCGAACAACAGCCTCCTGGGCGCACTGCTAGCAACCATAGCCGTTTTCTTACCCGGCTTTCTTCTCATCCTTGGGCTACATAAAAGCTGGGAAAGCCTTGCGACCAATCCCAAGATTGCAGGTGCAGTTTGGGGCGTCAATGCAGCCGTTGTCGGGTTATTACTCTCCGCTCTCTATCAACCGGTCTTTATCAGTGCCGTCACTTCCAAACTAGATATGGCAATTGTGATTATTGGCTTTTTTGTGATTCAGCAAATCAAACCACCCATACTGTTACTCGTAATTAGCTTTTCTGGACTAGGGCTATTAACCCATGGACTCCATTAGATGATATAGCCAGTATCAGAAGCACTATCTTCGCCTAAAGGTTTACACGTCAGTTCATGCTGTTTAATCCAGCTAAGCAATTCCGTTTTAGGCATTGGTTTAGCGTACAAAAAACCTTGAACTAAATCGCAATTTAGCTCCCTGATAATTGAAAGCTGATCATTAGTTTCAACACCCTCAGCAATCACATTCATACTCAGACTATCAGCCATAGAAATTATTGCACTGACAAGAGAAGCCCCATCACCATCGTTTTCAAGATCAGAAATAAATGCGCGATCAATTTTTAAGGTATCTATTGGAAAACGCTTCAGGTAACTCAGAGAGGAATAACCCGTACCAAAATCATCGATGGATAACATTACCCCTAAATCTTTCAAATCGCTCAACCAAGTCATAATATCTCGATCATCACTAAATAAGAGGCTTTCTGTTAACTCTAATGAAAGACTTTCAGCCGTTAAGCCACTTGAAGATAGGATGCGTTTTAAAACTTGCGCATCAAAGCCCAAATCATACTGACGACTCGATATATTCACGGCGAGATGTAATGACCTGCCAACATGGGAGAACTCTGCCATGTCTTGGCATGCTCTTTCCAAAACCATTTCACCAATAGGTGCTATTAACCCGCACTCTTCGGCAACGGGAATAAACTCGATTGGCGGTATACTCCCCTCTTCAGGTTGAAACCAGCGTAATAACGCCTCGACACCATAAACCTGCTTCGTAACAACATCGACAACAGGTTGATAAAAAACCTCCAACTCATTCTCATCTAGTGCTTTACGCAACATGTGCTCAAGTTCAACCCTGCGATTTACCTTCTCCTGCATATTACTTGCAAAGAAATGGAATTGATTACGGCCCGATTCCTTTGCTTTATACATCGCCAGATCAGAGAGACGAAGTAGTTCAACTGCATTATCAGAATCGCTAGGAGCCATTGCAATACCTATGCTCGCGCCAGAAAACAGATCATAACCGTTAAGCTCAAATGGGTGGTTAAGTGCCTCAATGACCTTTTCAGCCACAAGCGCTGCATGTTCAGCATTAGCAATATCCGCTAACAAAATGACGAATTCATCTCCGCCAAAACGGGAGACCGTATCGCTTTCTCGAACAACGGACTTCAGCCGCTTAGCAACCTTTACTAATAACAGATCTCCTACCTCATGACCCATTGTGTCATTCACACGCTTAAAGCGGTCAAGGTCGATAAATAGCAAACTGCTAAGGTGAGAACTACGTTTAGCTATTGAAAGATCGTGTTCTATCCGATCCATTAACAAAGAACGATTTGGAAGACCAGTGAGGTTATCGTAGTAGGCTTGAAAATGTATCTGTTCCTCTTGCGCTTTACGCTCCGACATATCCGAGAGTACAGCAATATATTGTGCAACCTCGCCCTCTTCATTATGAACCACGCTAATCGCTAACCATTGAGGATATACAGAGCCATCTTTTCTCTTATTCCAAATCTCGGCAGACCATTGACCATCCGATTTTAACTGCTGCCACATTTGTTGATAGAAATTAGCATCATGCTTACCTGAGCTCAAAATAGCCGGGCTATAACCAACAACCTCATCCTCAGAATAACCCGTAATAGCGGTAAAAGCAGGATTTACAGCGGTAATTTTAAGATCC
>Ga0193961_1000200_pt1 | contig 24008 bp, 22 predicted proteins | sample FB_4_MG_FD_140371 | JGI IMG/M metagenome (GOLD analysis project Ga0193961, IMG submission 140371) | Microbial mat bacterial communities from the Broadkill River, Lewes, Delaware, United States - FB_4_MG | ecosystem: Environmental > Aquatic > Freshwater > River > Microbial mats | place: USA...
CGCCTTAACTCGTGAGATTGAAGGTCTTATTGAAGAAAGCAACGTTGATCTTATTAACGAAAATGCAAACAAAGACGGTAAAGTAATCCCTACTCAACGAGATTTACTTGCAGGTATCGTGGCTAAACATTATGCAAAAACACACATTTTGCCGCGCGACGTTGTACAAGCTCACGATGAAGGCGACTTACACTACCATGATCTAGATTACGCACCATTTTTCCCAATGTTTAACTGTATGCTTATCGATTTAAAAGGCATGCTGACACATGGTTTTAAAATGGGTAATGCAGAAATTGATACACCGAAATCAATTTCAACCGCAACCGCAGTAACCGCTCAAATTATTGCTCAAGTTGCTAGCCATATTTATGGTGGTACGACGATTAACCGTATCGATGAAGTGCTTGAACCATATGTACAATCAAGCTACGAAAAGCACCTTCAAATTGCTCAAGAGTGGGACATTCATAACCCTGAAGCATTTGCTGTCGCTCGTACTGAAAAAGAGTGTTACGACGCGTTTCAGTCACTAGAGTACGAAGTAAACACCTTACATACAGCAAATGGTCAAACACCGTTTGTTACTTTTGGTTTTGGTTTGGGTACCAGTTGGGCGTCTCGTTTGATCCAACAATCTATCTTGAAAAACCGTATCGCAGGTTTAGGTAAAAACAGCAAAACAGCCGTTTTCCCTAAACTGGTATTTGCGATTAAAGATGGCTTAAACCATAAAGAGCAAGATCCTAGCTACGATATTAAGAAGCTTGCACTAGAATGTGCTTCTAAGCGTATGTATCCAGATATCCTAAACTACGACAAAGTGGTTGAGGTTACAGGTTCATTTAAGACGCCTATGGGGTGCCGTAGTTTCTTAAATACTTACGAAGAAAATGGCGAACTTATCCATGAAGGGCGCAACAACATTGGTGTTGTCAGCCTAAACCTTCCACGTATCGCGATTAAAGCGAAAGGCGATGAGCAAGCATTCTTTAACATCTTAGATGAGAAGCTACTTGTTGCACGTCGTGCGTTGGAAACACGAATTTCGCGCTTAGAAAATGTAAAAGCGCGTGTTGCACCGATCCTTTATATGGAAGGTGCGTGTGGTGTTCGTCTAAAAGCTGATGATTCAATCGCAGATATCTTCAAAAATGGTCGCGCGTCCATTTCTCTTGGTTACATTGGTATCCACGAGATGGTCAATGCACTGTATGGTACAGGCGAGCATGTGTACGACGCAGAAGAGCTACGTGAAAAAGCACTTAACATTGTTAAGTACTTGAAGAAACATGTAGACCAATGGACAGAAGATACTGGTTATGGCTTTAGCCTATATGGCACGCCTAGTGAAAACCTATGTAGTCGTTTCTGCCGCATCGATGCTAAAGAATTCGGAGTGCTAGAAGGTGTGACTGACAAAGGCTACTACACTAATAGCTTCCACCTAGATGTTGAGAAGAAAGTTAACCCTTACGATAAAATCGATTTTGAAATGCCTTACCCGCATGTCTCTAGCGGTGGCTTCATTTGTTATGGTGAGTTCCCTAACATGCAGCGAAACGTAGAAGCGCTAGAAAACGTATGGGATTACAGCTACACCCGCGTTCCTTACTACGGAACCAATACACCAATCGATGAGTGTTATGAGTGTGGCTATACTGGTGAGTTTGACTGTACAAGCAAAGGCTTTACTTGCCCAAGCTGTGGCAATCACGATTCAAGTAAAGTTTCAGTGACTCGTCGCGTATGTGGTTACCTTGGTAGCCCTGATGCACGCCCGTTTAACTTCGGTAAACAAGAAGAAGTTAAACGCCGAGTGAAGCATCTCTAATTACCTCGTTATTAACTCTACCAGCTCGCTTATGCGGGCTGGTTTTTTTGCTTTAAGATTATGAATTACCATCACTATTATCCGATCGATGTTGTTAATGGCCCAGGCACTCGCTGTACGCTGTTTGTTTCTGGGTGCGAGCATGAATGCCGGGGTTGCTACAATAAAACCACTTGGCGAACTGACAGTGGGCATGCGTATACGCAGCAACTAGAAGATCAAATCATTGCTGATCTCAACGATACGCGGATTAAACGTAGAGGCTTATCGCTTTCTGGCGGGGACCCATTGCACCCAGCAAATGTTGATGCAGTGCTTCGTTTAGTTCAGCGAGTTCGCAAAGAGTGCTCAAACAAAGATATTTGGTTGTGGTCGGGGTACACACTGGCGGAGTTAAGCGAGGCTCAAAAACAAGTCGTTGATCTGATTGATGTGTTGATTGATGGTAAGTTCGAGCAAGACAAAAAAGATTTAAACTTGGAATGGCGCGGCAGTTCAAACCAAATCATTCACCGCTTTAAACTCTAATTTCAAAGGCAGCTTCAGCTGCCTTTATTCTATCTAACATATCTTAACTACTAGTTTCACTTATTAACTCCGTGGATGAGGTGTTAGTCGAGCTATTGTTCGATGATTTAATCTTTTTGCTCTGCAAGTTTTATACTCGGGTAAATCCGCAAGTATTAGAGGTTGCTATGTTAATGAATCTATCATTTAACCACCCAGACTTCTTGCCCAGCGTCGAAGCTGCCCTCGCTGACGATCCGTTATACACACTGTTAAGTGATTCGAATTCCCAACGCCGAAAATTAGTAAATATATTTTCTTCTCGGTTGTTAAACAGCAGTCGAGGAAAACTGTCGGCGTACTGTATCGGTGCGCATATTGATGCCGCAGCAATATGGAGTGATTTAAATCAACCTAGCGAAAGCTCATGGTGTAAAGGATTAATTTGCCAGGTAAAAATGATGACTTCAGGAAGTATGAATGAGATTGGTAAGATTCATAAATCAATACAAGTAATGGAATCTAAAATCGATAGCTTACAAAAACAGTGCGATGACTACTTAGTTCTGTTACTCGTAGATAGTCGCTATCGCGGGCAAGGACTTGCATCTCAATTAATCTATCCAACATTACGTAAATTTGATCTTGAGGGGAGAGTATGCGGCGTTGATACTTTTAACCCCGCTAATCTACCGATCTACCAACAATATGGTTTTGACTTAGAAGCTAGTGTTGAGTTTGGCAATGGTGTGGTCAATTACCAAATGATTCGTCGTCCAAAAGGTTGATAGCCACTCCATTCTTGTAACTAATGAGTCTTACAGAAAAATTTCATTCTGAAAGATGTTTAATTGTCGAAATTTTCAAAAACTAGTGTTAACTTAATTATCACTATCAACGATGAATTTCAAAGGGTTGTGACTTTCATGTTCTCTCATTTACCAGAACCAAAATTAGATCCAATACTTTCTCTTTCTGTCGCCTACAGGAATGATCCGCGTACAGAAAAAGTGGATCTTGGCATCGGTGTCTATAAAAACAGCTTAGGCGAAACACCCATTATGCAAGCAATTGATCTTGCTGAGCATAAGGTATTGGATACACAAAAAACAAAATCTTATGTTGGGTTAGCTGGCTGCGAAGAGTTTAACCAGTCAATGGTTTCTCTCGTATTAGGTGATTCCCCTGTTCTAGACCGCGTTTCTGCTATTCAAACGCCGGGTGCTAGCGGCGCATTGCGCATGTTAGGTGACTTAATGAAAGTCGCTCAGCCTAACACTACAGTCTGGTTATCAAATCCAAGCTACGTAAACCATCAACCAGTCATGGAAGCCGCTGGGCTTAAAGTTAAGCACTACAGTTACTTTTGTCCTGTGACCAAACAAGTTGATACTGCTCGCATGCTTGAAGAGATATCTCATGCCGGAAAAGACGATGTGGTATTGCTGCACGGTTGTTGCCATAACCCAACGGGGGCTGATATCGATTTAGATACATGGCAGCAACTCACTCGCCTTGCTCAAGAAAAAGGGTTTACGCCATTTGTTGATGTTGCCTATCAGGGTTTCGGTGATGGCATCGATGAAGATGCGGCGGGTCTTCGTTATATGGCTGAACGTGTAGAAGAGATGATGATCACCACATCTTGTTCTAAAAATTTTGGTTTGTACCGTGAACGTACAGGCGCCGCGATTGTGTTAGGTCGTTCTGCGAAAGATGCGATGAATGCCCGTGGTAAGCTACTCACCATGGCACGTGCTACCTATACTATGCCGCCAGATCATGGTGCTGCACTGGTTAAGACAATTTTGCAAGATACTGAATTGAAAAACCTTTGGCTTCAAGAGTTAACCGGTATGCAAAAACGTTTGGTCTCTCTGCGTCAAGCTTTATGTGATGAGTTTAGAACAACGCACAATAGCTCGGATTTTGACTTTATCCAGACGCACAAAGGAATGTTTACTGTGCTAGGCTTTAGTCAACAACAGATGTCACGCTTGCGTGAAGAGTTCGGCATTTATGGTGTTGGTGATGGTCGAATTAATATTGCCGGTCTGACGGAAGGTGATGTCGCTTACGTTGCCGATGCAATCTATAAAGTTTCATAAGTAAAAAAGGCTCGAAAGAGCCTTTTTTATCAATAATAACGTCAATTTGGGGGATTGGATGAAGAAAATTTGCAATGCTACTTTTCTCATTATTTTATCGAGCACGTTAGCCGCTTGTGCCACACAGAATAACAGTCAACAAACAGAAACAACCAAGCCAGCAAAACCAGTGTTAGAGCAGCCCGTCGAACAGCCGCAACCAGTGAAGGACACCACTGCTGAAGTCACAACTGTCGTAGAATCAACAACAAAGCCTGTAGAAAAAACTAAGCCACCAGTGGTTACAAATAAAAAAACCTCAGATGGAAAATTGATTCTTGGCGAAAAAGAGTGGGTTTATATTCCTGGGCTTGAACAGTCATTTCGTGCACGGATCGATACCGGAGCAACCACATCGTCAATTAGTGCTATTGATATCGTTCCATTTGAAAGGGATGGAAAGGATTGGGTTAAATTCAAAATGGCTCATGAAGGGGTAAGTAGCAAAGAGATTGCATTGCCTGTCGAGCGTTGGGTCAAGATCAAACAATCCAGTGCTGATGGCGCACAGCGCCGAGCCGTTGTTCATGCTTGGATTGAAATTGGTGATATGAAAGACAAAACGGAGTTCACTTTAGCAGATAGAACTCATCTTAGTTTTCCCGTATTGCTCGGACGCAGTTTCTTTAAAGATGTTGCAGTCGTTGATGTGAGCCAAAAGTATGTTCAAGCTAAACACAAGTAATCATAATCACGACTAACCATTATAAAAAAACCGCTCAAAATGAGCGGTTTTTGTTTTTCGTATGATGATTATTGAATATCGATAAGTTCAACGTCAAAAATAAGCGTCGCTGATGGTGGGATAGGCCCAGTACCATTTTTACCATATGCTAGAGTGCTAGGTACAAATAAGCGCACCTTGTCGCCGACAGTCATATAAGTTAGACCTTCTTGCCATCCGGCAATAACCTGACCTAAACCGAAAGTAATCGGTTCACCACGATCTACTGAGCTGTCAAATACTGAGCCATCAAGCAAAGTGCCATGGTAATGCACTTTCACTTTATTACTTTTCGTTGGGTGAACCGTTCCTTCACCTTTCTCTAACACCAAGTATTGAAGACCACTCTCAGTGGTAATCACGCCATCTTTTACGCCATTTTCAGCCAAGAATGCTTGACCTAGCTCGAAGTTTACGTCAGCCGCTTTGTGGTTTGTCCATGTGCGGTAGATGAAAAAGCCCGCAAGAACAAAAATAACAATAGGGAAGATAATTTTAGTCATGATTCCTTTCCAGTAATTTACTTTTTAATTAGATAATTGATGGTATTAGCGATACTTTCAATATCTTGGTGACCTGAAGTAATAATTTCATATTTACCGTTAACGATAAATGTCGGTACGCCATTAATCTCACCTTGAGTGGTGATGTCATCTGCAAGCTGCATTGCTTGGAATAGTTGTTGTTGCTGTTCTTCAGTAATGTCGTAAGGCGAAACTAAACCACGGCTTTGGAATGCATTATCGATGGCTGTTTTTTTCTCTGCCATAGTTGCACCGTCAGCCATTTGAACGGCAGAAAATAGATCGAGCATCATTTGGTGATCGGGTTTTTTACCTAGCTGCATTTCTGCGCTGTAGTAAATCATCGCGCCAATTTGTGCACTTTCATTAAATGTTACGTGCACTTTACCCACGCTTTGATCAATCAACTTTTCAAGTTTTGGTAGTTGAGATTCCATTTGTTTACAGTGACCACAATTTAGTGAAAACACTTCAGTGACTTGTGGTAGGCGGAAAACAGAAAGGTTTGCAGGCAGTTGAGTATACTGCTTACCTTCTACCGGAGTGGTGCTTTCAGAGCAACCAGCAAGTAATGCTGAAACCCCAACGAGAAGTAAAGCGATTATTTTTTTCATATTGTTATCTCATTAAGAACGCGTTTGCGTGTCCAAAGTTGTCAGATTTTACCGTTAACACGGATTGAAACAAATGCTTATCTATTGCTGATTAGTAATTTTTAACAACTTATCGGTTTCATTGAGTAGTTGTGTCAAACGATGAACAGAATTTTAGGAAATTAGTTGGATTTTTCTACGTTTGGCTAAAGGTTTTGAGATTTTGAACGATATAAATTAAGCGAGCATTGATTAGATGGTGATGTAATGAGATTTCTACCCTTGGGATTCAGTATGGTGGCATTAGCGTTGAGCGGATGTGGCACACTACCGACAGATATTTTGACGACTAATATGTTAACTGTAGCCCCACAAAGTGACAGGGATGTATTGCACCCTGAATGGGGCGATGCCACTGTAGTCGCGCGCTCGGGTGTTGAAGGTCCTTATGGTGAGAAGAATCCTTATCAGCCGCACTCATTGGAGAGTTTTCTCGCGAAGCACAATCTTGATTATGAAGTATTACCCGGCGGTTATAAAATGATCCGTTTGATGGATACAATAAAATTCGAGACAGGATCGGCACACGTTTCTAATCAATCGGCTTATTGGCTAAATACTATCGGGCGTTATATCGCTTCGCAACCGGGTATTGATGTAGTTATTGATGGTCATGCAGATGATACTGGCGGGGCAGCATTCAACGATACCTTGTCTATGCAAAGAGCGGATGCAGTGAAGCAGAGATTGGTTCTCAACCAAGTCAATAAACAGCTTATTTTTACACGTGGATATGGTGAAACAGCGCCAGTTTGCAGCAATTCAACCACGAGTGGGAAAGCTTGTAATCGTCGAGCGGAACTTCGGTTTATATTATCGACGGATTAATAATCAAATAAACCATATCTGTTTGCCTGAAAACGAGAATATCGACTTAGTCGCTATTCTCGTTTTTATATCTGCCTATAATTATGGCAAAGATAAATAGATAGGATTTTTCGCGTGAAACAAAAGAAGTATATTGTTGCTTTAGACCAAGGCACCACAAGCTCCCGAGCAATAGTATTCGATCAAGATGCTAATATTGTTAGCGTGTCCCAACGTGAGTTTACGCAGATCTACCCAAAAGCGGGTTGGGTGGAACATGATCCATTAGAAATCTATGCGACTCAAAGTGCGACGTTGTCTGAGGCTATTGCCAAAGCTGAAATTAGTAGTGACGAAATTGCGTCTATCGGTATTACCAACCAACGCGAAACCACGGTAGTGTGGAACAAACATACGGGCAAGCCGATCTATAACGCGATTGTTTGGCAGTGCCGTCGAACAACAGAGATATGCGATAGTTTTGCAGAAGCAGGATTCGAGCAATTGATCCAGCAAAAAACCGGCTTGGTATTAGACCCTTATTTTTCTGCTTCCAAAGTCAGATGGATACTCGACAACGTACCGAAAGCGAGAGTGCAAGCAGAAAATGGCGAATTGCTCTTTGGTACGATTGATACTTGGTTGATGTGGAAAATGACTCAAGGTGAAGTGCATGCCACTGACTATACCAATGCCTCCCGTACGATGTTGTTCAATATCGATAGCAAAACATGGGATCTACAGCTGCTCAGCTTATTTGGTATTCCTATCTCATTGATGCCAGAAGTGAAGTCTTCCTCCACTCTATATGGTCACGCTCTGATTGGTGGATCGAGCGTACCAATTAGTGGGGTCGTTGGCGATCAGCAAGCTGCGTTATTTGGCCAAAAATGCACGAAGCCGGGGCAAACGAAAAACACCTATGGTACTGGTTGCTTCTTACTAATGAACACGGGTAGTAAGCGTGTTAATTCGACTCATGGCTTACTTACTACGCTAGCGTGCGATGAGACAGGTAACCCGGTCTACGCATTGGAAGGCTCTGTATTTATGGGTGGAGCTTCTATTCAATGGCTCCGCGATGAGCTTAAACTTTTGACTCATGCTAAACAATCGGAACAGATGGCAGAGCCGGTGGAAAGTTCCAATGGTGTCTATGTTGTCCCTGCATTTACCGGGTTAGGAGCTCCATATTGGGATCCCCATGCTCGTGGGACGATTGTGGGTTTAACGCGCGGGGTGAGTGCAAATCATATTGTACGAGCGACATTAGAAAGCATTGCTTATCAATCTAAAGATGTCTTGGATGCAATGCTTGCCGATGCCAAAATATCGTTAGACAGTTTGAAAGTTGATGGTGGTGCGGTATCCAACAACTTCTTGATGCAGTTCCAAGCTGATGTATTGCAAACCAAAGTACTAAGACCACAAGCAAGAGAGACCACCGCGATGGGGGCTGCCTACCTTGCTGGGCTTGCGATTGGTTTTTGGCAAGGATTGGATGATATTGAGAACAAATCGTCTAACGATAAGTGCTTTGCACCAAGTGATGATGTTGATAAGCAAGTACGCCGATATAAAGGATGGAAACGGGCCGTTCGTTGTGCACAGGTGTGGGCATCATTAGATGACGAGTGACATTGTCACTAAGTGTGAGTTGGATAAATGAACTATTCAGCGAAACATTCATTCAACAGCGCCGTGTAAGGCGCTGTTGTTGATCTAATAAAAGCATTTCGGTTCTTAGTGAGTAATATTTTGTTTTTATTGGAAATGTTTTTACTTTGTTACTCAGAATGTGAGCCGTTTTCTGTTGTCGATTTGCCGCTTTTACTTCCACTCTCGGGACTTTCATCGTCACTTTCCAAGATGGACTCTGGACAGTATTCTTCTTGGTGTCGGTAGTATTTTACTAGGAAAGGAGTCAGCATAATGGTGGATGGGAAAAAGCGTTTCATAAACCGCACCTCGTTTGTGAAATAGGGTGACAGTATGGCGCATTGTTAATATTAAGTCTTTGTTCTTAAGTAGATATGTGGAAGGTGTCTATCTTTGAAATGTCATTTAACGCATATTAGAATACGTTGGTACACCACTCAACAGATAAAAACCCCAGCCAAGGGCTGGGGAATCGAATCTAAGCTGCCGAGCCTACTTTAGCTGTTTTTTTTTCTTGTTGCATTTTGGCTAGGAAGTAAATGTTCACGCAAGCAATGAAACCGTTTGTTAAAACCACTGGCCATGAATCAATCATCAAACCATATGCGGTAAATAGTGCACAGCCGATGAAGTTCAATACTCGCAGTTTGATGATGTCTTTCATCGTTAATGAAATTGCCACCATAATAGATGCTGCGTAGCCTAAGATTTCAACCATATTCATATCCATTTATTCACCCTCTATAAATTTGACGATTTGTATCGGTGACCATCTTCTCGTCGTGAGATTGTTGAGGATTGTCCATGCCTCGAAAGGTCTTGCTTATCTAATTGAAAATATAGCAGGGGAAATTCTGTGATGAAAGCCCCAAAATTGTGAAGGTTGAAGGTTAGCGATTACGCAAACGTTTAGGTTAAATTATAAGTCAGTTTGTCAATGCGGTGTAAATTAAAAAAGCCTACTTCAAAGGAGAAGTAGGCTCTTAAATAATAGCCAAGTTAGCGAAGGGTGATTACTTTTTCACACCTTTCTGAACTTGCTTGTCTTCTTCAGTTAATTCGCGAATGCGACGGCTGATTTCGCGGCGATCTTTCGAGATTTCAGCACTTTTGATGATGTGATCATCAACGCGATCTTCGTAATCAGCTTTCATATTTTTGATGATGCTTACGATCTCATCGTGTGTCATTTCTGGTTTAATGTAATCTAATAAGTTTTCTAGCAAATCCACACGTTTGCGGTTATCACGAACTTTCTTCTCGTTATCTAAAAGCTCACGTTTTAGCTTATTTTTACGACGAGCTTGAGATACGATTTCAAATACACCACTCATAGGTTCCTTTCCCGGTCTTAACATTAACTAACAACGATTAAATCATAACAAAGCTAGGGTTAACAGTACTAAGATCAATCATTACGGCAAGTTGTCGCTTTTATGTTCAAATCGATTCGTAAGTGATTGAGCATAAGAATGGAACGATATATGATTTTGCAAAATTGATAATGAATTGAATTTAACATATGCGCCGATCAGACATAATCATCCCAAAATTAGAACACGCTTCGATTCCTTCGCGTAGTAAAAAGCTGGTTAAGGCGTACAAATTTGAGCGAACACAGCAAGAAATTACTGAAGTAGAGCTAAACCGCGCTAAAATTGTCATGATTGATGAAAATGGCAATATGAAGCGAATTCCAATCCTAGCCGAGCATTAACAGAATATACAATAATAAGGATGTACCTATGAATATTGAGCTATCTCCCATTGAAGCAAGGGTAATTGGTTGTCTTATCGAGAAAGAAGTGACCACACCAGATTACTATCCCCTTACGCTTAATAGCTTAACGTCGGCTTGTAACCAAAAAAGTAATCGTGAACCTGTTATGAACCTTACTGACGGTGAGGTTCAAGAGGCGATTGACAGCCTAATTGCTCGTCGCCTTGTGAGTGATGAAAGTAGCTTCAACAGCCGCGCTAGCAAATTTCAACATCGCTTTTGTAACACAGAATTTGGTGACCTTAAGCTAACCGTTCAAGAAAAAGCGATTGTGTGTTGTTTACTGTTGCGTGGTGCACAAACGCCTGGTGAGTTGCGTACTCGTACCAATCGACTTGCTGATTTTACCGATGGAAAAGAAGTAGAAACAATCCTTGAGCGAATGACGAATCATGGCTCCGGTGTGTTAGTGGTTAAATTGCCACGAGAAGCAGGTAAGCGTGAGTCTCGTTACCAACATTTGTTTAGTGGTGAAGTCGATATTGAGGCTTTGCAATCGGCAAGCGTGAGCAGTAGTGCAAATGTGAGTAAAGTTGAACAGCTTGAAGAAGAACTAATGGCTCTTAAAGAGGAAGTTAAAGAGTTGAGAGCGTTAGTCGAACAACTGAATGAGCGAGTCTAATGTAACCAACTGGAGCGTGTACCTTGTGCGTATGCGCTCTAATGCTTTGTACTGCGGTATCACTACGGATGTGACGAGGCGATTTGAGCAACATGTTTGTGGTAATGGCGCTAAAGCCCTTAAAGGGAAGGGACCACTCGTACTAGAATGGCATCAGTCGTTAAACGGTAGCAGAAGCGTGGCATCGAAAGTAGAAATACAGTTAAAACGCCAAAGTAAATCAGTTAAGGAGGCGCTGATTACAGGTGAAGCAACCTTAATAGACGTTATAAAAAAAGACTTATATGATGAAATATACAGTTTAAATTAAACGTGTATTATTGGTTTTGATAGACAAAACATCAGTCTGTAAGACTATCTTTAATAGATATGTCGAGAACATAGAGAATTGACATGCATAAATTTGCGCTGGCTTCGTTTTTTATTATTTTTTCATCGTTTGCTGATGCGACAGGTGCTCAAACGGCACAAATTCTCAATGGTTATTGGCAGTATGATGAGTACCTCAATGCCAATCCTATTCAAAGGCAGTTAACTGAAAAACTATCGACGACGGTACGAGAGAACCCGTCACCTTTAAACATTCACCAGAATGACCCCATCACGATTTCAGTAGTTTATCCAGGGCAGCAAATTTCAGATTACTGGGTGCGTAATATCAAAGCATTTGAAGCTAGAATGGATGAACTCAATATAAAATACACAATTAATCAGGTTTTTACTCGCCCCAACCTAGATGCGAAACAACAAAGCTTGTCGCTATTGGAAGCAGTACAAAACAAGTCTGATTATTTAGTTTTTACGTTAGACACCACTCGACATCGCAAGTTTATTGAGCATGTATTGAGTTCGAGTGATACGAAATTAATTTTGCAGAATATTACTACACCCGTTCGGGCATGGAGTGAGCAACAACCTTTTATGTACGTTGGTTTTGACCACATGTTGGGTACCAATGTGATCGAGTCTTACTACAAGGAGAATACTCAATTTGATAGTAAATATTCTGTGTTGTATTTTTCTGAAGGTTACGTAAGCGATGCTCGAGGTGATACGTTTATCGAAAATATGTCTCACCACGGCCACTATCGATTGGCTTCTTCTTTCTATACCCAAGCGACACAAGAGTCGGGGTACAATGCCGCATTAACTGCAATATCAAAAGATCCGGATATTGATTTTATTTACGCATGCTCGACGGACGTCGCTCTCGGGGCTGTTGAAGCCGTAAAGCAATTAAATAGAGCCGATATCATGGTCAATGGATGGGGTGGTGGTACAGCAGAACTAGAAGCAATAGAAAAAGGTGAGCTTGATGTCACAGTGATGAGGATGAATGACGATACCGGTGTCGCCATGGCAGAGGCGATTAAGTGGGATCTGGAAGGTAAACCTGTTCCTAAAGTCTATTCTGGTGATTTTGAACTTGTCACCTCAAGCGATTCAAAAGAAAAAATTGAACGCTTTAAGCAACGTGCATTTAGGTATTCTGACCAATAATGAAGTTACGGAGAACTCGTGGCAAAAATTACCGCCTTGCCACAATACTGACCCATTCACTTTTTTTGACTATCAGTGTTTTTACCGTGATGGTGTTACTACAAAACTTTCAAGTGAATCGTCAAGTTGTGACACAAGAAGTTGCACGTTCAAAGCAGCAGACCACGAGCCTTATACAAGGGATTTTTAACTTCAGGCTAAAATCAATTGAAATTCAGCAAGATAGCTACAGTCGAAGCCAATCGTTAGTCTATGAGTTGCGAGATGAGAATAATGACAATATCAGTCGGTTTTTTGATGGTATTGATCAAATTGACCCTGATATTTCACCTGATTTCCGTTTCATGTCTAAAGGTGGTTCCGTTTTTTGGAATGACCAAAATCATAAGTTTTATGGTATCCAAGATGCACAGCTTGATTTGATCAGTGATGAATTAATCACTGGTAATCACTGGTATATATCGCAGGCTCCTTCGTCAATGGGAGTTCGTTATCTAATGATTCGCCGAACTTCGATGATTGCGATGAATAATGGTGAGGTTGTTGGTGATTTTTATGTTGGCGTGGTTCTCAACAATAACTTTTCTTTAGTTAGGGCGCTGCTTGAAGGCAGTAATGTCGATCAGCTTGCGTTGGCTGTTGGTAGTGAAATTATCGCTTCAAGTTCAAAAACTGACGTCGGTCATATTGAGTGGCTAGAGCAGTACTCTCCTGATCTAAACGCCAATGAATATATGGTCTCAAAAGTTGACCTGGCAATTGATGGTGTCGACACTTTCCTTACGGTATACACGGTACAAAATAACTCCCATATAGCCTTATTAATGAGAGGGCATTATCTGTGGCTTGGAGGTGCTGTTATTTTGATTATCCTCATTGCTATTTATACACGTGTTTGGCTAGGTAAACGTGTCTCTAATGAATTAAGAAATTTGATGCTTTATACCGAGCAAAGTATCGAAGCTAGAAACGTAGAACTATTTAAAGGTTCTACAATTGCAGAGTTTAATAAGATTGGTCAATCATTCCAGCGCTCTTTCAAGCGATTAAGGGAGCAAGAGAAGCAATTTGCAGATCTATTTAATTACTCGTTGTCGCCGATAGTTTTGTGGGATACCAATGGCAATGTTGTACGTATGAATCCTGCGGCAGAGCGCTGTTTTCGCAATAAAGACCATCACACTAACCTCTATCCTGTGATGCAAAAAACCTTGTTGCCTCAGATCCGTATGAGTGCACAAGGGGTCTCACTGACGGGGATTAATATTGCTATAGGCGAAAAAACATATCGCTGGAACTTCTCGCCGATTGTTCTAGACAATATTACTCGCAATATTATGGCTCAAGGGCAAGATGTCACGAGTTTCATTGAGGCAGAACGCCAAAGTCAGACTGCACGTGAAGAAGCAGAAGAACTTGCGAAGGTTCGAGCAGACTTTTTGGCAAAAATGAGTCATGAATTAAGAACGCCGCTAAACGGTATTATTGGTGTGTCGCAAGTATTAAAAGGTAATTTAACTGACAGACAAGACATTGAGCATATTGATGTCTTGATCAACAGTGGTGAGCACTTATTGGCGGTACTCAATGATATTTTGGATTTTTCTCGAATTGAGCAAGGCAAGTTCCATATCCAGCACTCTGAGTTTCGTTTGAAAGAGCTGGTGACTGTGGTTGAAAAAATCTATCGCCCTTTATGCGCAGAAAAAAATGTTCAATTGATAGTAAAGAGCAATATAGATGACGCTCAGATTGTGTTTAGCGATCAAATTAGGCTAAATCAGATCTTGTTTAATTTGGTGAGTAACGCGATTAAATTTACCCATCATGGGCATGTGTTGATCGACATTCAACTTGAGAAAAAACAGTTTAATCATCAACTGAAGATTGCTGTTGAAGATACTGGTATTGGGATTGACCGAAAACGTATTCAGCACATTTTTGACCCATTTGTTCAAGCTGAGCCCCACACAACGCGAGAATATGGCGGTAGTGGCTTGGGCTTGGCGATTGTTTATAACCTAGTTGAGTTGTTTGATGGCTCAATTGAGGTCGATAGTGAAATCGGTAATGGTTCTCGATTTGTGGTGACGGTGATGATAGATGATGCTCTTGAGTCTACGCTTCCTTCAACGCAGCTTACCTTGATTGAACCTGCCACTATGTTTGAGCGAACACTTGACGTTTTGTTGGTTGAAGACAATCAGACTAATGCTTTTATTGCCCGAGCCTTTTGTGAAAAGTACGGAATGAAGGTGACATGGGTGCAAGATGGCTACAATGCGATAGAGCATTTAAAGCATAACTCGAACACAGACTTAATACTGATGGACAATCAATTACCGAACCTTGGTGGAATAGAAACCACTAAAATAATTCGTGATGAGTTGCAGCTATCGATCCCTGTTTATGCATGCACGGCTGATGGAATGGAAGATACAAAGTTATCGTTCATTAACGCCGGGGCAGATTTCGTAATAATAAAACCAATAAGAGAAATAGCGCTAAACCAAGCATTCCAACATTATAAAGACAATTATTATGTTTAAGCTAAACTGGTGTTGCGAGGAAGGTTTTCTCCAGTAACGCGTGTTTAAGCTCCGAGGTCATCTCAATGGTTTGATTAAACTTGATACCAAAACGATGACCTTGCTTTTGCTTTTCAATACTAACAATGGAATACACCAATGCTTCAGGAAGAAGGGCAGATAGCTCGCTTTCAACCGCAATTTCACTATTAGTATCAAGTGTGTTCTCACCCTTAATGAAAATAGCGCAACCGTTAACAGAGAAATCTAGCATGATCGCTTCATAACTGACGGTGTTCGATTTGATACTGATTGGGATATCGAGCGAATAGCGTTCATGAGAGCGTATAGGTTTAGAAGCAAAATGTTTCGGCATGCGTAGAAACAGCAATCCTGTCGGACTGTTAACCGAACCTAGTATTGAAGATTTAAACGCAATAATGTGACCCAATTTAGATTGAGTAATCCCCCTCACGACTACTTCGACATTGTTTACTTGGCGCATCACCAACACTTCCTGAACTTTCTTTGGAAATTCAGCGATTAAGTATTGCCCTAGTTTACAACCGATATAATCCGCGTTGAATGCGTACGTGTCATGTGGACCAAATTCTAGGTTGATGGAAAATTTGAGACCGGGTGTTAAAAAAGGAATGAGCTGTTCCACATTGTCATTAGGCATAGTCGTATAATTATTATTTGATATGGTCATTACTATACTTTGTATTTCATCAAGTTAAATTGTAATTTGTATTAAGAGATTAAAACTGAGATCACAGTCTTAACTTAGCCAACGGTAAATCGCTTGTTGCTCTTGCTCTGGGATTTGATAACAAAGCTTAGTACGACGCTTCAAAATGTCGTCGCCGGTCATTGCCCACTCTCGATTTTTTAGATAATTCAATTCACTCATGTACAGTTCACCAACCATAGGTTCCATTTGCTCAGACATGCCGTCGAGTATTTGCCAAATTTCAACGCCGTAGAGATTGACCATGCGATGAATGGTCGAAGAAGAAAGGTAGGGATGTTGGCTACGTACCTGATTTTCCAAGGCAGTAGCATACAATCCATTCGCTTCACTAAAAATGTGATTTTTACTCTGACTTGGCTGTAAGTGCGCAAAAAACGGTTTCAATTTATCGACCGCTTTCTCTGCAAGTTTTCGATAGGTGGTCAGTTTACCCCCATAGACAGTCACGATAGGCAGGCGAAGGTTTTCTGTTTGTAGCACAAGCTCATAGTCACGGCTTTGTTTTTGTGCTGGTTGATCTGGGCTGCCAAAGAGTGGTCGTACACCACTGAAGCTATCAATCACATCCTCGAGTGAGAGTTGTTGGCGAAAGTGATGATTACAAACGTCAAGAAGGTAGTTCACTTCTTCAGTGGAAGCATGGACTTGATAGGGATCGCCTTCAAATGGAATATCAGTAGTGCCGATCATTGAGTATTGTTCTAAGTAAGGGATGACAAACACAACACGCTTGTCCACATTTTGCAAAATATAGGCGTCGTTGCCGCTGTATAATTTTGGAACAATGAGATGCGATCCTTTTATCAGCCTCATCGGGTACTGGCTGTGTTCATCAGTACGTTGGTTAATAAACTCTGCGACCCACGGTCCTGTCGCGTTTATTAGTGCTTGACTATAACGGACGACTTTCTGCTGCAATCGCTGATCAAATAACTCAACTCGCCATAATGATTGCTCTCTTTTGGTATGTAAAACTTCACAGTAATTGCGCACTTCAGCACCAAGTTGATGGGCATTTTTGATGTTGGCAATAACCAAGCGTGCATCATCTACCCAGCAATCAGAATACTCAAAAGCTGTTGATATATGCGGTTTGAGACCGTCATTAGCAGATAATCTGATGGATTGACTCGGGGGCAATAGACTGCGACGAGAAAGGTGGTCGTAAAGAAAAAGCCCCGTGCGTATTAACCAAGCTGGGCGAAGAGCGGGTTGTTTTGGTAGGCGAAAACGCATTGGTTTAACGATATGAGCCGCTTTTCGGAGGAGGATTTCACGCTCAGCGAGCGCTTCTTTAACGAGGCGAAATTCGGCATGCTCCAAATAACGCAGCCCGCCATGAATTAATTTCGAACTGGCGGAGGAGGTCGCCATAGCGAAATCTTTGGCTTCATAAAGCCCAACACTTAGCCCGCGGCTTATGGCTTCGCTTGCTATGCCTGCACCATTAATACCACCACCAATGACAATAACATCTAGCGGTGGTGCTTCAAGAGGGAAATCGTGTGTATTTGGCATAGCGCATCCCTGAACAAACTAATGTAATCAATAGTATAGTCAAACTTGCAAGTAAGGGATGTTGAATAATCTACAAAGTGAATAACTAAAATAGACTACGAAGAAAAGCGCTTTCTTCATCACTGATAATGACGGTAGGTTTGGTATCTAACTTAGCGTCAATTGCGCCTCTCAGCTCTGAGAGCTGGCGTGGGGTGAGTTTATTAAGCTGTGACTTAATGAGATCGAAGTGAGTAACGAGCGCTGACGGATTCGTTGCTATTTGTCTGTGGTTTATTGCGCTATTGTGGTTCATAAAGCCTCCCGTCATCAGTAGTACCCAGAATAAGAAATTCTGAAGAGAGAATGTCCGGAGTATGTCAGCGTAAAGCGAGAAGTCAGTGAAACCGACTTCTCGCTTTAGGCGTTTACGATTCTACTTTTGCAGTTGAAGGTGCGACACGAACCGCACACTTACTTGCTAATGAATGCAGTTCAGGCAACATTCGATAGATGAGATACAACTGCTGTAATACCAGTCGTGCTGAGGAATCGTCTTCCTCACGCCATTCAGCAAGACGAGCTTCTAGCGCAGGGTCATCAATATCTGAGGTATCACAATCGATACAGCGGTCATGCAGTTGGGTGTAAAGCACATCCAAATGGCGATGAATAACCCGGTGGGATTTTAGCACCAGTGCGTGGGTTGAATCATTATCGATACGTTGCCTGTGTGCCCCCATGGCAGAGATATAGCTAAGCAGGGCATGGTTGAGTGTTAGCAAGCGAAAGCTCTCGTCAACCGCAGAGTGGTACTTGCCTGGCTCGACCAACATCGCACTAATCGCGGAAGACAAATTGGCATCTTGGTTGTGCGCACTTCTGCGTGCAATGCGATACGCCAAACTATCGCTTTTACCAATGCGGTACTGCCCAATAATCTGTGCAAGATAGTCTTTGTTCGCTTTGACTGCTTCCGCCATCACTTTGTGTAGTCGCTTTGATTGCCAATCAGGGAAAATAAAGGTCACGGCGGCCACTGCCAAACCACAGCCGACGAGAGTATCGGCTAATCGTGGTAAAACCACGGCAAAGCCTTCGCCTAATTGGTTAAAACAAAACAGCACTAGCAAGGTAATAAACCCAGTGGCATAGCCATAGTTGGCAAGTCTAAAGGCAAAAAATGCCACACCAGAGGCTACAATGAAAAACAGTTGGCTCTCTTGGGAGGGAAACATGGCGAGCAGAGGTGCACCAATGAGTAGACCTGCTAATGTACCCACAACACGAGCGACGAGTTTTTGCTTAGTTGCACTGTAGTTTGGTTGGCATACAAACAAGGTTGTCAGTAAGATCCAATAGCCCCGTTCAATGTCAAATAATTGAATGATGCCATAACCAAGGGTCAGCGCGACAGACATGCGTACCGCATGACGAAATAACATCGAATCACGATTAAGGTTCGCCTTAACACGCTGCCACATGACTTTTGGTGTGTGTGCATCGGTGTCATCAAGTACGCCTTCTTCTAAGCGATTGACATCGGGGTTATTGATATTACTTAACTGTTTATCGACAGTGGCCAAATTATTGAATAGGTAGTTCAACTGCACCAATAGCAACCGCCATTCTGGGTTGTTTTGCTGTTGCAGGTAGGTAATTGCAGACTGTAGTTCATCCAACGCCATGATTGAATCGTCATATTGATAGTCATTACCTAAACGAATAGCAGTGGCAATCTCTCGGCAAGCTTTGCTTTGAATCTCTAATAAGTGTTTGAAGCGGAACAGCACATCAGAACGTCCAAAATTAGTAGCCAGCTCTTGGTAACGATAGTGGCTCGAGCTAACTCGCTCATGAATATCTTGTGCAAGAAAGTAGATATTCAAAAAACGGTCACTGGCGCCATCGATATGTCCGCGTTTTGAACGGCTCAACAAAGTGGTTTTACATTGATTCAGTGACGATACCGTAGCCGCATTTAAGTTGGCTTCGCGTATACGATAAGGTTGAGGGTTTAAGTCAGAGATAGGGTGGAATAATTCACTTTTCGCATCAAGGTAATTACCCAGTGAGAGAAATACATTGGCCAGGCTTTGCTGTACTGGTTGCATTGGCCAAAACATATGCCAAATCATCGACATAAAGAAGTACCACACTGCGCCGGTAAGCAGCATCAGGGGCTGGAACCATAGATTGGTACTTTCATGAGCGCCTAGCATGGTATAAATGGCAATCAACAATGAGCCAAATGCTATGCTGGCGTAGCGAGGACCAATAGAGCCCAACATGATAAAGCCAAATGTCGAAAAGAATAACCCTAAGGCAAACAGTGGCGGCTGATTGAACAGCAATTCAATGGAAAATGAGGCAACGGTAAAACAGATCAACGTTAGCGTGACAGATTTAATTCTTCCAGTGAAGCTATCATCACTTTCAGCTAAAGCTGCGGCCATCACACCTAAAGTTAACGGAATAATCAAAGAATTGAGTTGAAAATGCCAGGTCGGGATCACCACCCCTAATAACGTAGTAAGTATCAGCAGGCTGTAATTAAAGGTTTTGTTTGCCCAGTAGAGACGTAATTGACTTAAAAAATGCACAGATTACCCATCATCCATTTATTGGAAATTTAATACACGGCTGACCTTAAGGCGCTCGATTCAGAATAACATCAGCATTGAATGTGCTTGGCTATTCCACGTCGTTGCTTTCCTTGAACTGGAACCAGTGACAAGTCTCTGAATCCTGCATCTTGAAGTCACTTGGGTATATAGTATCAAACATTCATCGCTAAGCATCTGATGTGGGTAAATATATGTTGCTGATTGCTCGATTTTTATTCCATTGCAGGATTAACAAGGAAATTTCAAAACATTTTTCAATTAAAAACCTCGATACGGTATGATGAGAGTAATGGAATCTATAGGCTTAAAAGAATGCAGCTAATAGCGAATAAGACTGCAAAGTTTTTTATTCAAAATGAATATCACACCGTCACTGTTGATCACGACTATCTCGTACTTTGTTCTGATAACCGAGAAGAGAGAATCCCCTTCAATATTTGGAATGGTCGGATCGAACTTAAACGAGGCGTGTTTTGGGGGGCGTTACAGTTTTTTGCGCACCCAGAAGAGGGTAAACAGCACTCTTGGCTGGTGCAAGGCTTGCCTTGGGAAAAATGCCGTCAGTTTGCTCGATACGCGATTAAGCACTACCAACATTGGCATCAGCTACAGTGTACCCAGTTAGTCGAACATTTGCCTCGTTGGGAGGAGCGTGTTGCCTCTTTTGAACGAGCTCAACATTTTGTGCCGCATTCCGAGCTTGATAATTGGCTTAAAAGTGCAGATCAAGATTTCGCAGATATGTCGATGACCCTCGAAGAAGCCTCGCAAAGGTTACCTAAACGGATGAAAAAAGTGCTGCCTTGGATTGAGGGGGCGCAAGAGACATTGCAGCAACGTAATAAAGATTGGATTATTAAAGAGTTGGACAACTGGGAAGTGTTGTTTTCACAAATTGAGTCGTCACCGCTTAACTTAACTCAAAAACAAGCCGTGCTGCTCAATGATAATAATAACCTAGTATTAGCGGGCGCAGGTTCGGGTAAAACTAGCGTATTGACCGCAAGAGTCGCTTATTTATTACAAAGCCATATGGCTCAAGCTGATCAAATACTCATGCTAGCGTTTGGGCGTGATGCGGCTAATGAAATGAAGCAACGGCTACTCAACAAAATAGGGCCTTCCACTGAGCAAGTTAGGGTTAACACCTTCCATCAATTGGGGCTGTATATCTTGCGCCAAGTAGAAGGTGGCGAAGTAAAACTATCGCCAGTAGCGTTAGATGACAATTTACGTCAAGCGTGGTGTATGGATTGGTTGAAGCGCCACTGGATGACACCGACGAGTTTTAAGCGTTGGCAAAAGCACTTAGCTAAGTGGCCAATAGCCTACATAGCCGGTGATGATGAACTCGGTAGTCATGTAGAAAATCCGAAGCTAATCTCGTGGCTTGAAACCCAAGTGATGCAGTTGGCTGCGATGGGTTGCACAAAAAAAGAGCTGCAAGAGCAAATAGTTGAGCATGATGACTATAGTCGCTTGAATAGTGAGTTGTCGTTAATTTGGCCATGTTATCAAGCATGGCAAGAAATGCTTAAAGAGCAGGGTGAGATTGACTTTAACACTATGATAAGCCGCGCTCATCAGTATGTAGTGAAAGGTAAGTTTACTGCGCCTTGGAAATACATCATGATTGACGAATATCAGGATATCTCACCGCAGAGACTGGCGCTTATTGAGGCGTTATGTGCACATAATCGAAACGAGGATTGTGTGTTATTTGCAGTAGGCGATGATTGGCAGTCAATCTATCAATTTGCTGGGTCTGATGTTGATCTTACGACGGGTTTCTCGCAGCGATTTCCTAACTCGACTTTGCACTATCTTGATACCACTTATCGATTTAGTAACCAGTTAGGTTTGGTGGCAAACCAGTTTGTTCAACAAAACCCGAATCAATTGGAAAAAGAGCTTAAGAGTCATAAAGAGCATAAAACGAAAGCGGTCGCTTTAATTTCAATGGCAAATGTAGAAAAAATACTCGACCAGCTAGATCGTAAGAGTAAATCGAGTGCAAGTGTACTCTTGCTTGCTCGCAATCACTACCATAAGCCGGAGTTGCTTGACGATTGGAAAAAGCAGTTTAAGCAACTGAATATTGAATTCATGACCTGCCATGCCAGCAAAGGTCGTGAAGCGGATTATGTCATCGTACTCAATGTGGATGAAGGTCAGTTTCCGGCGCGAGTAAAAACCTTACATTTAGATGGTGTACTGACTCGCTCTAACGATGATTATCCATTTGCAGAAGAGAGGCGACTGTTTTATGTAGCGTTGACCCGAGCGAAGAAAAAAGTCTGGGTGGCTTATAATGGTAGCGGCTCGATTTTTGTCAAAGAATTGATTAACGATGGTTACCCAGTGCAACACAGCGGGTAATAAAAAACCGAAGGGAAACCTTCGGTTTTTTGTGTCTCACTTTTTCGAACTAGCGGTCGCGGCAGTTAAGTGCGCTCAGCTAAGTAAGCTTGATAGTCAGGGATTTCAATATCAACTTCTGACTCAATTAGCTCGGAAGAAAAGAGGAATTTTGCGGTTGCACGGTTGGTGGCGACTGGGATATTCCAAACACTGGCAATGCGAAGTAGCGCTTTTACGTCTGGATCATGAGGTACTGCGTTGAGAGGATCCCAGAAGAAGATAAGCACATCAATGTTGCCTTCGGAAATGAGTGCGCCCAACTGTTGATCGCCCCCCATGGGACCACTGATCAGAGATTTGATCGCCAGCCCCGTTTCTTTGCTCAACATGCTCCCTGTTGTGCCTGTTGCGTAAAGAAAATGTTTTTGTAACTTTTCTTTGTTCTCTTTAACCCAGCGCAGTAATTCTGGTTTGCAGTTATCATGAGCAACGAGTGCAACGTGTTTATGTGGGGGCATTGTGCGCGTTGTTTTTTGCATCTAATAATCCTAATTATGAACGTAAAACGTAGGGCGATACTCTGACGGAGACAGAGACTCTGCAACCACTTTAGGGTTGAGTGTGTTTGGTGTCAAAGCTTCAATGATAGGCGCTTCAATTTTTTCATAAGGCGTCCCATTGAGATAATGAATGGCTTGCTGTATAGAAAGTCGTCCTTGAAGAACCATCTTATCTGTTGGCGCAAATTCAACTCTATCTCTGAGTAAGCCACGGTATACTCCATGACTAAGGTAAGTAGAGATTAATCCGATTTTACCTGTTTTTCCTGCACTACGAAGTTCGCTTATTGCAGCTTCAATTGCGACGGCACTGCCAACGATGTAATCAATATCATGTGACTCGACCGATTTTTGCACCAAATTGCGTTGTAGTTCTTTATCGTTGTCAGCCCAATAGGTATCAAGGATACGAATGTCACTGCCTTGTAGTGCCGATAGCAGCCCTTGAATTACAGGTTTGGTTCCACCGCTGGATTTGGGACCTGGCAACAAAGCGATGTTAGTAATTCCAGAACCTTCGGGGTGTTTACGCTTTAGGTATTCACCGGTGTAGAAGCCCATCCAATACCAATCAACGCCAACTTCACCTTTTAGTATTTCTGCATTAGCCTGATTAACGTCAAGTTGATTCACCGTAGCAAAGACAGGAATTGACGTGGCTGCTTGTTCTAGAGTTGAGTAGAACATGTCCGGGGCAACCGTGCCTAAGATAATGGCATCAGCATTCCATTTGCTACAAAGTGCTAGCTGTTCTTTCTGTTTGTCTTTATTTGGGTAGCCACCTGCCTCTAAAACACGCAGTTCTATGCCTTGGTTCCGAGCTTCGTCAACCATGCCGTAATTCACTGAAAGCCAATAAGAATCTTTGAGGTGTGGGTAGAGGGCACAGATGCGCAATGGATCGCTCGCAGCAACTGAATTTGC
>Ga0193961_1000201_pt1 | contig 23974 bp, 28 predicted proteins | sample FB_4_MG_FD_140371 | JGI IMG/M metagenome (GOLD analysis project Ga0193961, IMG submission 140371) | Microbial mat bacterial communities from the Broadkill River, Lewes, Delaware, United States - FB_4_MG | ecosystem: Environmental > Aquatic > Freshwater > River > Microbial mats | place: USA...
AATACTCCATTTTGTGTTTCTATTACAGCTACTGTAAATTCTTTTCCATCTAAATACTCTTCCACTAAAATTGGTAATTTAAATGTATCGTGTAAAGATAATACTTTGCTTTCAAATTCAGTGAAATTTCTTACATAAGATAAGTCATCAATTCCATTACCATTTGCAGCATCTATAGGTTTTAAAAATAAAGGGAATAAAATTGGTAAATCATTTTTTGATTTATATTGTCCTGGAATGGCAGTAAAGTATCTTGCCGTTTTAATCCCTTTTTTTGCTAGATGAATTTTAGCAAGAACTTTATCTGAGTCAAATTTTAAAACTTCAAAAGAGGAACCAGTATAGTTTATATTTTCCTTAGCAAAATAATCAGACAGCCAAATATTACCTTCATTCTTAATTGATAGGTACTTAACTGCTAAGATAACTAAATCTGGTTTTCTTTTTACTATTTTAATGAGATCATTTTTACAAGTACAAATATTGAGTTTAATATTGTGTCCAGTTTTTATAATCGATTCCAATACACTATTACAAGACTTTAAACTTCCAAAGCCACTCTCTTTTAATTCTTCATTGGGGGTTGTGATAATTTCGATATTCACTTAGTAGTTCTCCTTAATGGATATTGCAACTATTTTGTAACAAATAAAATGTGCGTTGTGAACAAGCCTAACAAAAATCGGTTACTGTTAATTTGTGTAGATCTAAGCTTAATTAGTATGTTGTTTTCACATTCAGAATGTTGTAAAAACGAAGTCAGATACAGATCAAGTATTCTGATATTACTTTCATTGTATCTGAATAATTAAAGATTCAGGTTATTTTGTCAAAATTAGAATGATTCGTTTGACACTTTATTATGTAAATAAAAATAATAAAATATAAAAGCATTTTTAAAGTAACATTTTGATAGTATCAACTTTAAATTATAAACAATTACAAGGTAAAATATTTAATGGAAGATAAAACAAAAAAATATAGACCAAATGTAGCAGCTATTGTTTTATCTTCATCATATCCAGCTAAATGCGAAATATTTATAGCATCAAGAATAGATGTTGAAGACGCATGGCAATTTCCACAAGGTGGAATTGATGAAGGTGAAACTCCTAACGAAGCTTTATTTAGGGAGCTAAAAGAAGAGATAGGAACGAATAAAATAGATATCATAGCAGAATTTCCCGAATGGGTAAGTTATGATTTTCCACCATCTGTTGCATCACGAATGGCACCTTTTGATGGACAAACTCAAAAGTATTTTTTAGTAAAATTGCATAAAGGTGCAAAAATAGATATAGATACAGAGATACCTGAATTTAGCCAATATAAATTTGTGAAAACTGAAAAATTAAATGATTATATTACTTTTTTCAAAAGAACAGTATATAAAAAAGTGTTAAAATATTTTAAACAAGAAGGCTATATTTAAAATGGAGAGAGATTAATATGTTAAGAGTGTTAAAATTTGGTGGTACAAGTGTAGGTACTTTAGAAAGAATTCAAAATGTTTCACAAATTATTAAAAAGTTTAGAGATCAAGGTGATGATATTGTCGCTGTTGTAAGTGCTATGAGTGGTGAAACAAATAAGCTTATAGAATATGCGGAACATTATAGTGATAAACCCAACGAAGCTGAAATGGATATGCTATTGAGTTCAGGCGAGAGGGTTACTTCTGCTTTATTATCAATTAGTTTAAATGAACAAGGATACAATAGCACATCAATGAGTGGTAGAGAAGCAGGGATTCAAACAACATCGAAGCATACAAATGCAAGAATTGAAAATATACAAACGGAAGATATAAAACAGGCTATTTCAGATGGAAAAATTATAATCGTAGCAGGTTTTCAGGGAGTAAGTTCAGAAAATAAAAGAGTAACAACCTTGGGTCGTGGTGGAAGCGATTTAACTGCTGTAGCACTTGCTGGTGCTTTAAAAGCAGATCTTTGTGAGATATATACAGATGTAGATGGTATTTATACGACCGACCCTAGAATTGAACCAAAAGCAAAAAAACTTGAAAAAATATCGTATGATGAGATGTTAGAACTAGCTTCTTTAGGAGCAAAAGTTTTACAAAATCGTTCAGTAGAGATGGCAAAAAAACTTAATGTCAATCTAGTATCAAGAAGTTCATTTACTCCCGAAGTAGAAGGAACATTAATTACAAAGGAAGAAAATATTATGGAAGCACCAGTAGTAAGTGGTATTGCACTAGATAGAAATCAAGTTAGAGTTGGAATGTATGGAGTAGTTGATAAACCAGGGATCGCCTCATCAATTTTTACTGCTCTTGCAGATGCAGACATCAATGTTGATATGATTGTACAAACACGAGGCTCAGATAATACAACAAACTTAGATTTTACAGTGCCTGCTTCCGATATAGAAAAAACAAAAGAAACAATGGTTGCGTTTGTAAATGACTGTAGTAAAATAGATTATAATGATTCTATCTCTAAAGTTTCTATTGTAGGTGTAGGGATGAAATCGCATACAGGAGTTGCATCAAAAGCATTTACAGCAATGGCAAAAGATAATATTAATATCAATATCATTAGTACGAGTGAAATAAAAATTTCTATGATTATTGATGAAAAATATTCAGAACTTGCTGTTCGTTCTTTACATGATGCCTATCAACTGGATCGAAAAGAGTAAGCTTTGGCACAAGAATTTACAAACTGGACTATCGAAACCATACGAAGCGATAAACTTTTAGGAGCGTGGTTAGAGGAACGCAAATTTGATTGGGTACCTCTTATTTCAAAAGCAGTTTCAAATATAATAGATAAAAACAAATCAGTTCTTATTATCACTGATAATGAACATGAGTGGTTTAGACAGTATGTATTAGCAAATATAAACAAAAAAGGTTTAGGTCGTCCCTATTTGCCTTTTTATTCATTTGATTCATTTAATTCTAATATTGATGGTATTAAAACTGAAAATGATATCGAACTCATTCATGACATGTTGCAAAATTCTTTTCCTAATGGTTACTTTTTTTGGTATATAGGAAAAAGTCAAAGTATGCGTGCCAATTTGGCAAAAATGTCAAAGCAACCACTTTTATGGCTGATGGATGAAGAGTTATCAAATAGTTTTTTTCTTGATAGCAAAGAAGAAGCATTGCCTTTAAGACTTTTTAATATGTTTCGATTGTTCAATAAAACAATCGAAGCGGTGCTTTTTGCACAAATTGATGTAGAAAAATAACAATACAGATGATACGAACTTCGACACTTTTTATTGTAAATGATATTGATCAATCACTCCATGAGATAATAACAACACTTCCTAGACATTCTACTCGTGTGATTAGAAATGAAGAGGAAGGAAAAAATGAATTTCAACTGCTTCATGCACAAAAAGCGATCAAAGAATCCTACATAGCAGATAAAGAGACAAAGTACATCTGTTTATGTGGGGATAGTTTTCGTATTGAAGCACAAAATTCACTTTTAAAAGTTTTGGAAGAACCTCCAAAAAATATTATTTTTATTATTATAACACTTTCTAAAAGTTCTATTCTTCCTACTATTCTTTCTCGTGTACAACTTAAATATACGAGAACAAAAAAAATAATAAAAGAGTTTACTTTAAATTTACAAAAGCTAGAACTTAAAGATGTTTATACATATCTTAAGGCGAATCAAAGAGTTAATAAAAATGAAGCAAAAAATATTGTAGAATCAATACTCTATTCTATCAATAAACATAATATACAATTATCGCATAAAGAGTTAGATAGTTTTAGCACCGCTATGAAACTTTTAGAGTTAAATTCACGACCTCTAAATGTTTTGACTACCCTACTTCTAAATTTAATGGTCAAAAGATAAAATGAACCAAAATCTACTTACAGATACAAAAATAATGGGTATCATCAATGCAAATGATGATAGTTTTTTTGAAGGAAGTCGTTTTAGAGGCAAAGATGCAATAGATAAAATAACTTCGATGATCCAAGATGGCGCGCATATTATTGATATTGGTGCTGTTTCAACAAAACCTGGGAGTTTAGAAATATCACAAGATGAAGAACTCCTTCGTATTAAACCTATCTGTGATATTATCTTTCAAAAAAAATTATATGAACAGGTTCTATTTAGTATTGATAGTTATACCCCCAAAGTTATTGAATATGCTTTAAGATCTGGTTTTACAATTGTCAATGATATTACAGGATTGTTAAATGATGAAATAGCAAGTATCACTGCAAAATACAATGCAACAATTATCATAATGCATATGCAAGGTAAGCCTCAAACTATGCAAAAAGATCCTGTATATAAAAATGTAGTAGCAGAAGTAGATCAATTTTTTACTACCCAAATTTTAAAAGCTAAAAAGTTTGGGATTCAAAATATTATTTTAGATGTAGGAATTGGTTTTGGGAAAACGCTTGAACACAATCTTATTTTATTAAAAAATATGAATCATTTTCTCCATTTTGGACATGAAGTTTTGATAGGAGCAAGTAGAAAGTCTCTTATAGATGCAATCACCCCAACCCTTACCCAAGAGAGACTCAGTGGTACTCTAGCTATTCATCTTGATAGTGTCAAAAGAGGTGCTACAATGGTGAGATGTCATGATGTAAAAGAGCATTATCAAGCTATCAAAGTACAAGAATCCATCAATAATATTTAGAGATACAAAACTGATATTTACCAGTTTTGTATAATATTTTCAAAAACTTTTGCTAAGTCTTCCACTTCTTTTACATTTGTTTTTTCATTTATGGCATGAATAGTATCATTTTTTACACCAAATTCAACCGTATCTATTTTAAATTGTCCAAATAAACGAGCATCACTTGTCCCTCCAGCTGTACTTAGTTTTGTATCTATAGCACAAATCTCTTGTATACTTCTTTGGATATTTTTAACAACTTTCGTTTCTTTATCTGTTACAAAAGGATATGAACCTTGTGTTAATCGTAAAGTATACTCTAAACCTTCAAATTTTTTAGCTATAAACTCTTTTATAGTTTCTTGATTTGTTTTTGTAGAATTTCGCACATTAAACATCATATTCAATTTATTTGGAGTTACATTTGTCACTTCCATCCCTGCACGAATATCAGTCACCACAAATTTACTAGGAGAAAAAAATTCATCGCCATTATCAAGATTAAATCCTGCGATTTGAGGTAAAATAGGTGCTATTAAATGTACTGGATTGATAGCTTTTTCTGGATATGCAGCATGTCCTTGTTTCCCTTTGAGTTCCAAATATCCATTGATACTTCCTCTTCGCCCTACTTTGATAGCATCGCCAAATACCTCTTCACAAGTAGGTTCTGCAACTATTGCAGAAGTTGGTAAAAAATTCTCTTGTTTTAAATATTCCAAAACTTTGATAGTGCCATAAGTTCCTTCACCTTCTTCATCTGAAGTAAGTAAAATAGATAAAGTTCCATTAAATTCTTTTGCATTTTTACAAGCATACAAAAAACTAGCCACTCCACTTTTCATATCTTGCGCTCCACGAGCTGTAATCACTCCATCGATCACATCAGCCGCAAAAGGATCGACACACCAACCCTCACCTGCAGGTACAACATCTATATGCCCAGCAAAACAAAGATGTTCATCAGTATCATTAAACTTTTTATAATAAAACCTATTGCTTACATCTTCTACATCATATTTAATACAACTCCAACTCTCCCCTAGATACTCTTCGATAAAATCATAAATTCCTTCATCTTTAGGTGTGATTGTTTTGTATTGTAAAATTTTTTGAAATAATGGTATTATTTTCATAGATATCCTCTTTTATTTTTTGTATTTTATCGAAATAAACTTGTAATGGTATATAAACACTTTACTCTTCACTATTCAAAAGTTTTTGAAATTCATAAAAAGCTTTTGTTTTGCGTATCTTTTCCTCACGATTATCTACCAATCCATATCCAGGAGCGACCAACTGATGCCAAAATACTTTTCCTACTTTTTTTGATTTTTTAGCTATTTGAAAATAATCAAGCATATACTGAGCATATAACTCTTCACTGACACATTCTATTTCACTTGTAGGAGCATAAGGTGCCGTTCCACTCAGTGGCCAGTTTACCTCTGTTATATAGATAGCATCACTTTTCATTTTAGGACTCATTTTTACTAAAGAGTACAACATATCAATTTTATTTTTTGTATCAAATATTCCCATTTGAGTATTTTGTGGAGCTCCTCGCCTATCAACATAAAGCAAAGAGGAAAGCATATCAAATTTTATATCATAGTTATTAAATAAAGCTCGTATCGTGTAGTGATACTCAAAGTCTATAACAGAAGGTCCTATAAGTTTAAGTGTACTAAACTTCTCATCTCTTATATCTTGTACCGTTTTATAAAATTCAAGATATTCTTGCACTGCAAAAAAGCCCCATTTGGCTCGATTGATTGTTGTCCCTATTTTATACTCATATACTGTAGTTTTAAATCTATCAAATATCTTTGTGATATCGACTCGTAACAACTCTTTATCTTCGATATGCTCTCTATCTTGCATGATATTTAAAAGAATTTTTTTATCATCTCCAAAACTTTTTACAAACTGATAATATTTATCTAAATTTTCCATATCATTCAAAGGTATTCTAATTATTAAAGATTTTACCCCTAGCTCTTCTACTAACTCTTGTTGTTCATCCCCTTTATCAAGATTGACCCCTATTCCATAAAACTCTTGTTTATTAAAATTTTGAGATTCTTTTTTTTGAAATAGTTTCATAGTTAAAATTGACAAGGGGAATAATACAAGATTTGTCCCTAGCATCTTCAAAAAATCATTTTTATAGAGTTTTCTTTTTGCTTTTTTATAAGCTTTGTCTTTCATAACTTGTGGTTGGTCAGAATATTTATCCCATATAAAAGGTGTATCTTTTTGTAAATTTGTTTTCATATTAGTTCTCTCTTATTCGTAAATATATAGGAAAGCGAGGTTTCCCATATTTTGTAATGTTTTGATATTTAAAAGTGATGAGTGTTCCTACTTTTGGTGGATTCTTTCTAAAATCATCATCGAGTCCACTTCCTATTTTAAAGGAGATACTATTAGGTAACTCACATATAATAGCCCCCACCAAACCAAAATATTTCCCTTTGCCTTCTGTATATCCAATAATTTCACACTCAGTATCGTGAAAACTTTTCACTTTTAAAGCTTTTGAAGTTCTTTTGTTGATATATAATGCCATGGGGTCTCGCACCACAATCCCCTCACCATTTTTGGATTCTATCTCTTCTAAAAATTTATCTTGATGTGTTTTATTTTTGATAACTATTTGAGGTAATATTTTTATATATTTACCCTCATAAGGTTTCACTTTAGACAATCTCTCAAACAATCCACCCTGAGCATTTGGCACTTCAAAGATATAATGCTTAATTTGACTCCATTCTTTACTAGGAATCTTATCACGAACTATAGAAGATATATTTTCAAAATCACCTCTTTTTGTCCACAACTCTCCATCTATTTCAAAAGGGGGATAATTTTCTGTGAACCATAGTGGAGCATGAATGATTTTTCCTCCACGACTCAACAGTTGTTTGCCATCCCAATAGGCTCGTATCCCATCGAGTTTTTCACTCATTACCCAGTTTGTTGTATTTTGCTCTTTATAAGTTTTGAGTAGTAATAGTTTTGGTTTTTCTGCTACAAGAGGAAGAGAGAGACAAAAAAATAAAGTTATGATATTTATAATCTGTTTTATCTTCATCTTGTATACTGCATTCTATATGAGGGATTCATTTTCTAATCGTTGCATTACATCATCTGCTGTTATCAATTTCATACATGCATGATTTTCACTTTCACTTTTGAGTGGACATGCCCTTTTCATACAAGGGGAACACTCCATCTCTTTACGCAAAATCATTTCATGCTCATTGTTCCATTGGTGTGTTTCATTATGTCTCGTAGGTCCAAAAATAGCTACTGTTGGCACTGCAAAAGCAGCAGCCACATGCATAGGACCAGAATCATTAGTGATAAATAGGTCTAATTGAGAAATATTCTCTATCAGCTCCTCCACACTTGTTTTCCCTGCAAGGTTTTCATAGTTAGTGATACCAGCATTTTGTAAACTTTTTTCTATATCTCCTGCTATCTCAGTCTCTCCAGGACCTCCAAATATTTTGATATTATATTTTGCAGAGAGTTGTATAGCCACTTTTGCAAACTCTTCAGGATACCATCTTTTAGCACTTCCATAAGTAGCTCCTGGATTTAATCCTAAAAGAGGCAAAGTATTTTCCTCTTTTTTCTCCTTAAGTTCACTCTTTTTTAAATATATCTTTAATTTGTTTGGAATGGTCTCCAAACAAAAACTTTTATTGATAAAATCATTATATCGTATCACTTGATGCGTATGTAGCTTCTTATCAAAACGCTTATAGATATGTTTCTCTTTCGCATCTACAAAATAACATAAAAGCTTTGTCGTAAAATTCTTCCTAAGACTTATACAAAAGTCAAAATTTCCACTATTTTTAGCTGTTTTATACAAGTTGTAATAGCGATAACCCCCCTTTCGAGTCTCATCTACGATAATTTTCTTTACATTTGGATGATTTACAAAAAGCCGTGAAGAGACATACGAGCCAAAAATAGTAAGCTCTACATCATTAGACGCTTCTACGATGTTTTCTATTGCAGGTGTTGTCATCACTGCATCCCCTAACCATGTCGGTATCTCTATAAATATTTTTATTTTTTTACTCGTTTTTTTGTTCATTGTATAAAATACTCCTGTTCTAAACGCTTTTTATATCAATAATTATATCTAAATCTTTAAAAACCTATATAAAATAATTAGAGATACCTCATCCATAAAAACTTAATCATTATCTCTTTTGAAAAAAATAAACCCTTTAATAAGTTTAGCACTTACTTATTTGTATTTATATACAGCAAGAGTATTTTTTCCAATTTCTTTTTCAAATATAAAGGCTTCACAATAGCAATATAAGGTATCCAATATTTTACAACTGATAATATCTCATCATCATAAGATACTTTTGTAGAAATAATAAAATTAGCGTCATTTTCTTCTATTATTTCTTGATTTGCTAATATATCTCTCCGAGTAAAATACTCTTTTACATTATTGTCTATTTGTAAAGTTACTTCGATAAGTTTATCTGTAGTGAACCAATTAAGTTCATTTTGAGCTAATTGATTGAGGAACTCTTTTTTAGGTGTGAATAGTTTTGTATCATCTTTCCATTGAAATTCTTGAATTTTTGAGAAACTAAATGTTTTTAAATTTCCATTTTCATCAGCCAATAGATACCATATCCCTTGATTGTTGATAAGCTTATAAGGATTTACTACTCTCTCTTTCTTTTTATAGCTAAAACTTACAGGACTATGTTTAATTATGGCTGTACTTAAGCTCTCAAACCACTCTATTTTATTATTGATATCTTCAAACCCTTGATTTTTTATAAGATAGCTACTATTTAGTTTGATATTTAATATATCTGCAATAAATTCTTTTGAGAGTGATGGATACAATGATTTTATTCCACTTAAAGTAGCAAAGCTTTTTATATCTTTAAAGCTAAGTTTCCCTAGAGCATAGGTTTGCATACTATAAAAATTACCATTTTTTTCAATAGGGATAAAATTAAGCCTCTCATTGATATCTCTTTGTATTGTTCTACTACTTACATTAAATTCATTTGCAAGTTCTATAGCTGTAAATCGTTCACCATTATTAAGTTTTGATAAAATAAGAGATAATCTAAAAGCAAGAGTATCATGTGATTTTGACATTAATATTAAATCTTACACTATAATTTAAAGGCACAATCTGAAACCATAAAATCATCAAACTCTTTTTGTGTTTCAAATTGTAGTTTTTTACCATACATCTCATTTATTCCAATAAGTCCACAAATAACATTATCAATATCGTTTGTAGATAATCCCTGTTTAAATTCATCAAATGATTTCTCAAAAGATAGTTTTCTCTCACGATAAGTTTTTTCAATAAGCTCTTTTAATTCTTCTCTTTCTTCAACAAGTGAGGGTAATAGCTCTTCATAAAGTTCTCTAATTTTTTCAGCTTTCATCTTCGCCATATCTCTCTGTGCAAATACGCCAAAAAGTGTATTTAATGCTAAGTCCACACTTCTACTCATAACTACAACAGCGATAGAACCTATTACAATAGATAATGCAGGAGCTAAAAATGAAGCTACTATAGGGGATACAATAGGAGCTAAAAAAGCTTCTAGTTTTGTTTCAAGTACTATAGTTCCAACAATCATAACAGCTGATAAAAGTCCTTTGATAATAGTAGATATCAAATCTTTATAACTTTTTATTTCACCAGTGATATAAGAATAAATAGCATTGTAAATTGATTTAAACGATGTTCTTATTGTTTTCCACAAATATTTTAGTTTACTAGAGATTGATTTAAAAATTTGAGATAATATTCCAACTCCCACATCTATTGCACCAAATGATGCACCTCTTTTGAATGTTTTACTAAATTCTTCTAAAACTTTTTTTAATAATCTTTTTATTCTTACAGTTATTCCAACATCCGAACCTTTATCGCTAAAAGCATCCTTGATTTCCCATATTGCACCATTTGCAAGAGTTGATAAAGCGACCACTATAGCATCTGAAAATCCTGTTTGTATGATATGTCCAGATGCTGCCACTGATTGTGTCATAATAGCAGTTGTTTTAGGGTTTTCACACATCATTCTATTAGTTACATTATTTTTATGTAACATAGTTAGTGCTTTTTGTGCTTTTTCTTTTTGTTCAGGTTTTACTTTTGGATCAGTCACCATCTTTTCAAGATTTTCTTTATGTTTTTTATAATCATCAAATGGCATAGTCAATACATCATTATTTGCTAAATATCTCTCTTTTAATAAATCTTTTGTATTTTTTATAACTTTATGTTGCGATTTTTCAACTACATTTCCATTAGCATCAAATGTTACTGTATCTGTTGAAGTGTCATTTTTATTTGCATTATTGAGCATATTTTGATGAGAATTTAGAGATGCCACCTCATCTTCATAATTCAACATAACAAAATCAAATTTAGCTTTATCTTTAGCATTTAGATTTTCTGTCTTTTTATCTGAATTAAGTATATTCGCAACTTTTTTAATATCTGCTAATTCATCTGTTGTATAAGTTTTTTCACCTTTATTAAGGAGTTCACTTGTAATGTTCTTTTGTCCTACATCTAAATCTTCAAAATATTGTCCAAAACCTTGTTTGTTATTTTTATGTCTCTCATAAGAATCTGAAACAATATTTGTAGAAGTAACACTTGCATTATAAGCACCATAAGTATTTAAACTGAAAATATTCAACCCAAACCTTGCTAAGGTTTGAGTTCCTATCTCATCAATAACTTCTTGATGTAAGGCTTTTGCTTCAGACATTTTTAACTTCTTCTAATTTTAAAACAAAATCGTTTGCTGTTTTTAATGCACTTTTTGATTTTTCAGTAATTTTACCGTCCTCATCTATAATTGGTACATCACAGATATTTTTAACTGTTGTAGCAATAGATACTGTAGTCATAACAACTTTTTTATTCTCTTTACTGTAATCTGAATAGTCATCGCTATTATCAACAATATTTTTTAACTCATAAATATAATTTTCAAACTCATCTCTTAACGGTTCAAGAAAATTTATAAATTCTGTTACTCTTGTATCTATCTCTTCAACAACAACTTTAGCAGTTTCCATCTCTTCTACATAAGCTTTTGATTTATCAAGATTTGCTTCTGCCTCATATTTTGCTGTTTCTGCTTTGGCTGCCATCATTCCACCTGCAATAGCTATAACAGGACCAGCTACAATTCCACCTAAAACAGCCATACCACCAGCCATACCTAATCCACCTGCAGCTAAAGAGCCACCACCAAACCAAGCAAGAGTAGCATTAGTTGCAGCAACACCTGATAAACCACCTATTGCTGTACCAGTTGAGGCAGTGGCTAACATACCTGCTCCACCAAATGCACCAAATCCTGCTAATGCTCCACTACCAACAGCCGTAGTTGTGCCACCTACAAGCTCAGTGATTTTTAAAACATCTTTTTTAATCTCTAGTACATTTTTATAGTCTTCATCACTAATGGATAAACCTAAATCTAAATTATCCTCAAAATCAATATTTTTAATTTTTGAAAAAATATCAACAAAATCAGCTAAACTTTTTCTGTAAATACTTACTTTTAAACCTCCAAGTGTTTCCATCTGTAAATTGGTTTGTTCTCTTGAAGTATTTAAATTCTTTTGAGCTTCTTTATAAATTCTTTTTGCTTTTCTATTATAATATTCTGCATCATCAAAATCACATTTTGCATCATATCCTTTTTTTGCACCATACCCTGCTGCAGCCATAGCTACTCCTGCTATTATAAATGGAATTGGCATATTATTCTCCTAATTGTATTCTATAAGATATATCTAAATGATATTTTTCTTGTAACTCATTACAAGCTCTTGCATTTAATTTGTAAAATTCTTTTTTTGAAAACTCATTGCTATATTTTATGTCAAACATTTTATCTACTTTGCAAATATTAGGTCTTGATTCATAAATCGTACAACTATTTGTTTTTCTATCAAAGAACTTACAAACACCATTACCTATATCGAACTCTTTTAATTCTTTTACGGTTGTAATATTTTGACAACAAACACCACATCCACTACAAGGAAACATTTTATCTCCTAATTATTTCTAAAAACACAAAATCTCCTATGATACACTGTAAAATAAGAGTTTGATACAAAATTCTACACTAGATATACTTACAATAAAATTATCACTTATAGTAGGTTGTATCTTTATGCAAAACATCACCCCTGAACAATTCTATACAATTATTGGTAAAAATGTAGCTAAGTATAGAAAAGACAAATGTTTATCCCAGCTTGAATTATCTTTACAAATGGGATACAAATCAGTTTCCGTAATCTCTGGTAGTGAGATATGCTATGGAAACAAACACTTCAACATCGAACAACTCTTAAAAATATCACAAATTCTAGATATAGATATTTGTGAATTTTTCAAACAAAATTAAATTATTTTTAAAATTCACTCTAAGTATAGTATACCAATAAATAGTCTTAATTTGTGAGTATTGTTATTATTTTATTGAAAGTCTTTGTTTTTTTCATCTAGTTTTGACATATTTTCCCCTTTTGAATTTTTATTTTGAAAAGTATACTATATGCCTCAGACAGGTTGTGTCGTTTTATATTTTAAAAGTAGATAGTCTATACGCTAGATTTCGTACTTTTGTTTTTGGATTTCTGATTTTATATCATTTTTAGTATCTTTTAGAGATAATAATGAATCCATATAAATACTATTAGTCTTATGTAACTCTTCCTGTTCTTGCTCTTTCCACTGATTTTGAATACTTTGAAGTTTGTGTATTTTTATTTTCACTGTAGTTATTTTCTATACTCTGTACATGTATAAAGGTGATTTTCTTCTATAGTAGAGAACTCTTTGGTCAAAAACTCTTTTTTTTGATGTTATATCCAAAAGTGCATTTTGTTCCAATCCTAAGTTTTCAAGGGATCAAACTTTTATTTATCTCATAAATATTTTGTGTTGCATTCTTCTATATTTTTATACACTCTATCGATATGTATACGCAATTTAAAAAGATTTTGTAAAAGGATAAAATCAGATCTTTTAATCTCAATCCGTATTTTTGGTATTAGTTTATTTTGTTTGTTTTTATATTCAAGTAGTATCTCTATTTTATGTTTAAGGTCATTTATTTTATCATAAATAGAAGAAACCTCAATATTATCATCAATATTCAGATAGTTTTCCAAAAGTGTACTCACCCGAGCATCTAAATACACTTTATTTTCAACAATCTCCACTATCTCAAAACTCTCCAAAACTTCAAGCTTTTCCATAGAGATAAATTTTTCTAACTCTTCATAAAAAACAACTTTATCTCTATGCTCGAAAAGATAAAAGATAAGTTCTTTATGAGTATTGAGATGAGAGAAAAGTTTTTCTATTTTCATTTTTTGGTCTCTCCTATTAAGTTATTTGTAGAGTAACAATATCATTTAAATCCAATAAATGATTTTTAAACTGTTTTGTTATACTTTAATTACTTAAAAATTAGATTTAATAAAAGAAATACAATCTTTTAATTCGATTGATTCATCTTCAATATCTTCTAGTCTCAAGTAGCCTATCAATTTATCTAATTTGTGTGCTCTTTTAAAAATCTTTTTTTCTTGAGGTAATGTTGATTTTGGTAATTTTGCAAGATTATTTTTGTACCAATCGCATTTAGAATACTTTACTACTTCACCAGAATCATTATAGAAATATTGAATCTTGTAGTTATCCTTAATATATTGTTTGATTTCTTCTGTTTTAATAAAGTCAATAGCAACTTTTTCAAAACATGGATTAGAGATAAAAATATAATTATTGAAACTTTCTAATATATCTTTAGATTGGTTTTCAACTTCATTAGTAGTATCACGGTCTTTATCAAACATAATTAAAATAGCTTTATAATCTTCAATATCACTATTATGTAAAGATTCTAATACTGGATATGGAACTGGACAGCCTGTCATATGCCCACCTTGAAATTTACATTCTTCAAGATTATTCCAAGATATAGCTTTCTTACCCCAAGATAATTCTATTTTATTACTAATAAATTCTTGACAATTTATCTCTTGATAATTTAATTCATATACTTTTTTAACAAAACTCAATTCATCTTGACCCTCAAGAATACAAAATATTTTATCTATCTCTATCAAATCTTGCTTATCGCTAAATAAGCTTTCTATTTCATTCATTTATCTATAACCAACATATCCAAACTAATATTTTCAAGTTTTGGTATAGCTCCTAACTGCTTATTTCTATATAATTTTTCAAAATTTTCATATCCTTTATAGTCTTTTGTTAAGTTATCTATTTCAGTAATATGATTATTATCTTTTTTAATTAAAAAGATTTCATCACTATAAAGATATTTCATATTATGTATATTGTGTGTTGAATATATCAGTTGAATATCATTTTTAATTGTTAATAAATTTATTATTGGAACAATCATTGGATGAAGCATAGAATCTAATTCATCAATAATTAATACTGATTTTGTTTTATATGCATAATATATATCAAACAAAATTTTAAATAGCATTTTTGTTCCACTTGATTCAAAGTGAAAATCTAATTTTTTATTTTTATTAACACTATGAGTTATTAAAAACTCTACTTCAATCCTAAATTCATCTTTGTTATTTGTTTTATTTAAATCTATATTAGATTTAGCAATATCTATATCAATTCCTAATTCTTTTAGAATAGGGAACATAAACTTATAAAATTTTTGCTTATCTATTTTTAATATTTGTTCACTAAAGGGTAATGATGTATCTTCTTTATCAGAAAATGCAGATGCTAACATAATATTATCTTCGTTTTCTAAATGCATACTAACATGATGAGAGCCTTTGATATTTGTCAAGAAAGGGATATTACTAAAAAAGTTTAATAGATTATCGTAATCACTAATTCTGGTAATAGATTCTACTAATAAACTTTTTTTAGTTGAAACTTTATCAAAAAGTATATTATCTATCTGTTTATTATTAAAATCCTTAAATATTTTTTGTTTTCTATTTATAAGTATCAAATAAGTATTATTATTTTTAATTTTTAAAACCTCATCTTTTATTCCAACTATTAAGTGCTTTTCACTTAAAAAATCGATTTTATATGTAAATTCTTTATTTTCAAATACAAATACAATTTCTATAAATGATGTATTTCTAGATGAATTGTATATGTTTTTATGTGATATTGGAAAATCTTCTCTTTTATTTGAAATTATATGAGAAACTAAAACTAATGCTTTTAATATAGTCGTTTTACCACTTGCATTTGCTCCATAAAGTACAGTTAATTTATTTATATATTCGTTATTACAATGAAATAGTCTGTAAGGATGTTGCTGTTTAGTATATTCACTTGCTTGTAAATTTAATGTTACTTCGTTTTTAATCGAAAAAAAATTTTTAATTGTGATTTCTTTAATGAAATTCATTCTAATTTCTCCATATTTTTTAAAACAATATTTTAATTGGGTTAATTTTAACTAGACATTATATCGAATGTTAACTTATTTTCTATACCCTCTATAAAAAAATCAAAAATATTTGAAATACCCTCATAACCATCAGGAATGATAGTTAAACCTCTTTTATTAAGTCCTTCGCAAAATATCTTTTAAAAAAGTGGATTTGAAAATTCAGGATTTAATAAAGGTATTATTTGTATTTAATGCATCTAAGAATTCATCCTTGCAACATCTTAAATCCAATAAATCTAAAATTTGATTCCAAGGATTTTTATCTTCTCTAAAATGTTGTCCTAATAAAAAAATAGAACTATATCCCTTTTCTATTCGATTATTAACAATATCTGCTAATAAATGAGATTTTCCTATTCCTGCTTCTCCATCTAATATCATATTTTGAATTTCTTCAAGTGATTTTTTAATTATTTGAGAGTTAGTAAAATTTAAAAAATCAATATCTTTATATAAAATATTAAAATCATTAATCAATATATGGAGTTCTTTAGAAATAATGAGAAGTAAACTCTTCTTGCTTATCATTATCATAAAAACCTTTTAATTTATCATATGAATTAGCTAAAATCATTTTAACACCATCATAAGTAACACCACCTGCCATTGCAGCCCAAGTAAATTCTAAAAGTCCCATTATCTCTCCTAATTTTTTTATTTATACTCATCTAAATCTTCTCAATAGTCCTAGCCATTTTAGATTTTATGTATTTAACAATCGCTAAAAAAATTATATATTAATATCATCATTCTAAATTCAAAAGCATATTCCTCTCTCTCAAAAGCTCACTTTGAAGCTCCTCTACCGTTGGTAAAAATGGTAAGTATTTAGAAGCAAAGAGTTGTTCACTATCTTTGAGTACAGAGTATTTTGCAACAGCATCAGAACTTTGGCTACACAAAATCAATCCAATGGTAGGATTGTCATCATCACTTTTATGAAACTTATCATATACCCTTACATAAGTATCCATCTGCCCCACATCTTGATGAGTTAATTTTCCTAATTTTAAATCTATAAGTAAAAAACACTTGAGTTTGAAATTGTAAAAAACTAAGTCTATATAAAAGTCTTGCTCCTCGACACTCAGTCTCTCTTGTCTGGATCTGCTCTTGCTTTTCCTTGCTGCTCATCTTCTACAAGTGTTTTTCCTATACTCCAATAAGTTTGTACCATTGTTGTATTTACCGATTGGACTATTTTTTCTCTTGATGAGCCAATAAGATATTTTAAACTTTCTATGAGGTTATTATTGGCTATTTGATTCATCTATTTCACACTCTGTATCTTCTCAATAGTTCTAGTAGTACTCTTCCCATCAACAAACTGAACAAGTTTTAGTTCTTTTGCTATGTCACTCCCGACAACCTTTTTACCCTCATAATCTCCACCTTTGACCAATACATCGGGTTGGACTATCTCGATAAGACTCAATGGTGTGTCATCTGTAAATAAAACGACATAATCTACACTTTCTAAAGCAGCTAGTATATACCCTCGATCATCTTCATTGTTTATAGGTCGATTTGCCCCTTTTAATGCACTCACACTTGCATCACTATTAAGCCCAAGAATTAACACATCTCCAAATGATTTCGCAGTATCGAGATATTGAACATGTCCTTTGTGTAAGATATCAAAACAGCCATTTGTAAATACTATTTTTTTATTTTGTTTTTTTAAACGAGCTACTGTTTTTGTTATCTCATCAAATGTTTTAATATGAGATTCTATACTACTTTTATGTAAGCTACTTTTATACTCTTCTATCTCTTCAATAGTAGCCGTAGCAGATCCGATTTTTCCTACAACTACTCCAGCAGCTAGATTTGCAAACTCCATGGCATCTTCTATACTTTTATCTTGAGCTAAACAGTATCCTAAACTAGCCAATACGGTATCACCAGCCCCCGTTACATCAAACACCTCTCTAGCAACTGTTGGTTTGATAACTACATTTTCATTCTCATCTAATATCGCTATTCCATCTTCACTTAAGGTGATCATTGGTACTTTTAAACAAGCCGTATTATAAAGTTTTTTTAATGCTACTTTTAAACTTGCATCATCCTTGATGGATATATTTGTAGCAGATTCAGCCTCTTTTTTATTTGGGGTAAGTAGATAACTTCCGATATATTTCGTATAATCATCTCCTTTAGGATCAACCAAAACTTTTACATCGTGAGAAGATGCACAAAAATTAATCTTTTTCATCAAACTATTTGTAATCACCCCTTTCCCATAATCAGAAACCAAAATAACATCAAACTGCTCAATAATATGTAAGAGTCCAACGGTTATCAAAGCTTCACTCTCTTTTGAGATATTCTCTTTTGACTCTTGATCGTATCGTATGATCTGTTGAGCTGAAGCGATGATTCTACTTTTTTTTGTCGTTTTTCTATTTTCATCATGAATTAAATAGTGCCGTACTCCTATATCCTCAAGCATTTGTGTTAATTCAGATGAAACTGTATCTTCACCCACTACAGATATAACCATCACATCAGCACCTAAAGAAACAAGATTGTTCACTACATTTCCAGCACCACCTAAAACGGTAGTCTCTTTTTTGACATCTACAACTTGTACTGGTGCTTCAGGGGAGATACGATTTGTATCTCCCCAAAGATAGTGGTCTATCATCAAATCACCAATAACCAAGATATTCGGTTGTTTTATCCTATGTATAGAATTTGTCATTATTTCACCTCTGTATCAAACAATCTTTTTATCTCAGGTATATACGCCTTGATACCCTCTTCCATCTCATATTGTGGCTCATATCCAAGATTTTCTTGTGTAGATTGTATATTTGCTTGTGTAAAAAACTGATACGATCCTACAAAAGGATTAGGGATATAGTTTTTACCATTATCTATTTCTAACTCTTTTTGCAAAATATTGACTATATCTTCAAAACTTCGAGCTTTTCCAGTCCCTACATTGTATACACCTGATTTTTTGGGAGTACACGCTTTTATATTCGCTTGGATGATATCATCTATATAGATAAAATCTCTGAGTATTTTATCACTTCCTTCAAATAATTTTGGAGTTAATCCTTTTAATATTTGATGTCCAAACTGTACCACCATAGATGAGGTGCTATTTTTGAAAAATTCTCGTGGACCATATACATTAAAATACTTTAATCCAACAATAGAGATGTCTACACCTTTTTGAATATATTTAGCAGTGATATTATCCATCATCACTTTTGAAAACCCATAAGCATTATTTGGTTGCTCATACCCTACCTCGAATCTATCACTGTCTCCATAGGTTGCAGCTGAACTTGCATAGATCATATTCGCACCATGTTTAATTGCGATTTTGAGTAGGTCTTCATACGCATTCACATTTGTTTTCATCATCAAATCTTGCTCTTGAACCGTAGTATCAGATATAGCAGCTTGATGAAAAATATAATCAAATTTATAAGAATTTTCCAAATCTTTTAAAGCCATTTTATCATTAATGTCACCACTTATCACCACACCATTAAATCCCAAAAGATTTTTAAAATGCCCAAAACTTTTCAAATTCCCATTCGAAAATGTTTCACCACTTCTAAACATATCAAAAGCTACAATCGTAGCATCAGGATAATTCTCTTGAAAATAAAAAGCTAAACTAGAGCCTATAAATCCAGCAGCCCCTGTGATTAAAATTGTTTTGTTATTAAAATCTATATCTGTATATCTATTCATTGTATCATCTCCATTTATTTAAAAAATATTATTCCTACCAAATCTTCGCAAAATTAAATGAGATAGTTGTATTACACTCTTCTATATCAAATTTCACTTTCTCATCTGTAGCATCTACCATCTTAATATATTTACCCTCTTTGAGTTGGTATACTTTTGCCAACTCTTCTTTAGGATCAACGATGATATAATACTTTACACCCTCTTTTTCATACAAATCATATTTAAGTGTTTTGTCTTTTTTAGCTGTTGACTTTGATAAAATCTCAAATATAATCTTTGGAGCTTTTGTAATATACGCCTCATGTTTAGGCTTGTGACATATCACAGAGTTATCAGGCTGTACAATTGTATCATCAGATATATGCCAGTCTACAGGAAGTAATACTTGACATTTTTTACAATTGTTCAATAAATTTTTTAATTCCCAAGCGATATTGTTACTAATCGACTGATGTTTTATCATTGGAGCTGGTGCCATAGCATACGGCACACCACAAATAAGCTCCCAGTTATCTTCCCAATTTTTATAGTCATCATAAGTATAGTACGGTAAATCTTCTAGTTTTAATGCACCCATTATTTCTCTCCTTTAATTATTTTTATTAATTTATTTTCAATTATATCATAAAATTCTTTTCCATAATTGATAGGAATTTCATAATTATGTTGATATTCTTTATCACTAATTGTAGCCCATCTTTTTGAACTTGCAAATAGATTTCTCCCAAAAAAAGAGAGTGTTGGAGTATTAGTCAAACCAGCTAGATGCATAGGACCCGTTGAGGTACTAATAAATAGTTTTGAACTTGCTATAAAAACAGTATAGTCCCAAAGTGAGCTAAAATCATCTTTGATACTAGCGTCAAAATCTAAATTTTTTTCTATATACTTTTGAGTCTCTTTATCATCAGGACCAAAACAAAACACCACTTTTATAATTTGACTCGCTTTTTTTGCTAAAGAGAGATACTCATCTAGTGTAAGATTTCCATCACTACTGCCACCAAAACCCGCATGAAATATGATAAATTTTTCTCTTTTTATATCTGTTTTTACCAAAGGTGTAGAAAAATCTAATAATATATTGTCATCAAACTTTTTCAGCAAATCAAGATTGTAAGCCCATTCTGTTTTTTCTACCTTACTTCTTCGTTGTTGTATGGTTCGATTAAAAAATATTTGTGCTATTTTAGTTGCAGGTGCTATTCGTACTGGTATACGAGCTAAAAACAAAGAAAAACCCAAATTCATATCGATATATCCGCTAATACTAACATCAAATTTATAAGGAGATAGTCTTTTTAAAAGGGTAAAAGTATCTTCACTATACTCAATAACCTCATCTATAAAATTAAGCTTTTGTGCTATGTTAACATTTACTTTTGAAACTAACATAACAATTGTATGATTTGTATGATTTGTACGCTCTTTCAAAACTTTACATACAGGTAACATTGTCATAAAGTCACCTATTTTGTCATGGCGTGTGATTAATATATTCATAGTTTATAGACTCGCTAACTGATGAAGTCTTTTATACTCAGGACAGGTTTCTAGCAATACTTTTTCAGTATCTTGACAAATGATCTCACCATCTTTAAATACTGCGATTTTATTGGCATTTTTAATAGTACTTAATCTATGTGCAATTACAAATGTAATCTTATCTGTACTTACCTCATCAAGTACCTTAGTAATGATCGATTCTGATTCATTATCAAGTGCTGAAGTTGCTTCATCAAATATCAGTATTTGAGGTTTTTTATATAATGCTCTTGCTATTGCGATACGTTGTCTTTGTCCCCCTGAAAGATTTGAACCAAATTCATCAAGTTTTGTATAAATTCCATCTTCCAAACTCTCTACAAAATCCAAAGCATGCGCTTGAGTTAAAGCATCAATCACCTTTTTTTCATCTAATTTATGTCCATAGCAAATATTATTTGCAATTGTATCATTAAAAATATACACACGTTGTGTCACTATTGAGATAGAGTCTCTTAAACTTTGAAAAGTCAAATCATTTATATTTTGATTATTAAATCTTATCTCTCCTTGATAAGGATCATAAAATCGTAATATAAGATTGACAAGAGAACTTTTACCACCTCCACTATCTCCGACGAGTGCTATTTTTTCCCCTTTTTTAGCTTCTAAATTTATACCTTTAAGAGCTATTTTGTCATCATATTTTAAAAAGATATTTTCAAAACTAACTGATTCTACTGAATTTTCAAGATTTTTTTCTCCTTCTTTTATCTCATTTGATTGATGAAAAATATCATTTATTCTCTCATTGGCAGCAATTGCTTTTTGAAATTGGTTATAAACACTAGACAATCTCTTGATAGGGGTATACAACATAAACAAGGCAGTCATAAATGAAAAAAATTCTCCAACACTCATATTGCCATTGATAACCTCAATACCACCCATAGCAATAACAGCAGCAGCAGCAATAGCTCCAATAATCTCCATAAGAGGAGATACCAAAGCATTTGTCTTGACACCTTTCATCCCTATTTTAAAGTATTCTTTATTTATTTTTTGAAAATCTTCAGATTGTTTATTTTGGGAATTACTTGCAATAATCAACTCAATATTATTAAATATCTCACTTAATACAGAAGTAAGAGCAGATACTTTTTCTTGTGTTTTATGCGATATTTTTTTCATCTTTTTTGCCAAAAGTGATAAAGGGTAGATAATAGCTGGTAATACAATCAATCCCCAAAATGCCAATTTTGGAGATTGGTATATTACAACACCGATAAGTGCAATAATAGTAAAAGACTCCATAATAATAATAGCGATATGGGAAGAAACTGCCGATTGTATTGCATTGATATCATTTGTCACCCTACTTAAAAGTTCCCCACCATGTTTTTGATTAAAAAATTTAATATCTTGAATCAAAATATGATTTAGAAATTTATCTCGAATAATCCGTATAATATCAGAACCTATATAAGAGATATAATATGTTTGTATATACCGACCTATCCCTTTCATAGCATATAAAATAATGACAGCAAAAGGAAGCAGTTGCAACATCTCTTGATCTTTATTGATAAATATCTCATCAAGCACAGGCTTGATGACATACGCTGTTCCACTTGTCCCTACAGCTACCATTATCATACCAATTATTGCGTAAAAGAATTGTCTTTTATAGTTTTTGTAGTAGGGAATATATTGTTTAATAAATTGTTTCAATGAGTTGTGTCCTTTTGTACATTCTTTGTTTTTTTGAGAGAGAACTGATCTAATCAGTTACAGGTTTCCCTTTTAATCTTTTTTTAAAGTTTTTTATTTTTTTATTTTTATTTGAAAAATATAACACACTTTTTTTAAATATTTTAGCATCACTTGAGCTATAAAACTTTGTATACTCATCTGCCATAACTTTTAAAATATCATCCAAAGCCCATAATTTTTCAAAATTTTGAGCTCTTTTACTTTCAGTTAAAACATTAAAACTCATACGATTAATATCGACTATCTTAAATTCAAGCCCTTGTTGTGTCTCTTTTATAAGAATATTACCAGGGGAATAATCATCATGAAATATATTATTTTCATGTAAATCAAATGTAAACTTAGCAAATGCTTTGTATATTGCATCATATTGAGCATCTGTTTTATTGAGTTTCTTTTTTAATGCCTCTCGTATAGTATAAGTATACTCAAACTTTTCACTTATAAAATAGCTAGTATCCAATAAACCATTTTTATAAAACTCTACATATCCTATAGCTTTAGGGACAAAACTACTAATGCGTAATGAATATTCATACGATCTTTTTGCTTTTGAATCTCGAAAATAGGTATAGATAATTTTATTGAGTAGATGAGGTACTTTAAAAGACTTAACAATTGTATTCACACCTGCGTAGTGTATCTCTTTGAGCTCATTCCGTGCTTTATGAATTGTACTTCTATTTTCTTCAAAAGATGATTTTATATTTTCTAAAAAATCTCTATACGATTCACAGCCACTATTTAGTATGAGTTTCATCATTTGCTATTCTCTTCCATCTCTATCATCAATGCATATTTCATATACGAACTAA
>Ga0193961_1000203_pt1 | contig 23817 bp, 18 predicted proteins | sample FB_4_MG_FD_140371 | JGI IMG/M metagenome (GOLD analysis project Ga0193961, IMG submission 140371) | Microbial mat bacterial communities from the Broadkill River, Lewes, Delaware, United States - FB_4_MG | ecosystem: Environmental > Aquatic > Freshwater > River > Microbial mats | place: USA...
CCGCAATTAAAGATTATATTAGAGGTTGGCCAGTGATAGATGGCGATGGTTACCGCTTAAATGTGGGTATTGTAATCTGTAACAACCATGGTCAGGTCTTCTGGGCTAAACGATACGGACAGCATTCATGGCAATTTCCTCAAGGAGGAATTGATGATGGTGAAACACCAGAACAAGCCATGTATCGTGAGTTGTATGAAGAGGTAGGTCTTACTAAGAAAGACGTAAAAATCATAGCGACAAGTCGACATTGGTTAAGATACAAATTGCCAAAAAGATTAGTTCGCTGGGATTCTAAACCTGTTTGTATCGGTCAAAAACAGAAATGGTTTTTACTACGTTTGGATTGCGATGAATCTAAAATCAATATGCAACGTGGTCATTCCCCTGAGTTTGATGGTTGGCGTTGGGTGAGTTATTGGTACCCAGTGCGTCAAGTGGTCTCTTTCAAGCGCGATGTTTATCGTAGAGCGATGAAGGAGTTCGCATCCATGGCTATGCCATTTAAAGAACGTCGTGCTAAAGGCAAACGTAAATCGCGAAGAGGGTAGAGATGCTTTCGCAACTAAGGGACATAGTTGAACAAGTTTCAAGAGTAGAGAACGTTCATACAGCGTTGGAACTTTTGGTCAAACAAACTTGCCTCGCTATGCACACGGAGTGTTGTACGGTTTACCTGGCTAATGAAGAAATGCAACGCCTTGAGTTGATGGCAACTCAAGGTTTGCGCTTCAAAGGCAATAAAATTCATATTAACTTTAGTGAAGGTTTGGTGGGCTTGGTAAAACGAAGTGCCGAACCTCTTAACCTCGCTGAAGCTTCCAAACACCCAAACTTTAAGTACTTCTCTCAGCTTGGAGAGGAGGTCTATCAAAGCTTTTTAGGTACTCCGATCATTCATCGTAAGCAGGTGCTTGGTGTGCTGGTGGTTCAGCAGAAAGAACCGCGTTTGTTTGATGAGATGGAAGAGTCATTTCTGGTGACGCTTGCCGCGCAGCTCGCGGTGATTATTGCGCATGCACAAACTCAAGGCCAGTGGCGCTTAGAAAAAACGCAACAGGCGATCCGAGGTATTCCTGCATCGTCAGGCGTGGCGATTGGTCAGTTTTGGTGGGATAACAGCCAGCCATTGCTTTCGGATGTGAGCCCAGCCTCGACACTTGATATGGAGCGTGAACAAGAGTGGTTACTGCTGGCAATTGAAGCGGCTTTAACTGATTTTCGTCGCATGCGTAAAAAACTTGATAGCGAAATCAACAAAGACACCCTCGCGATTTTTGATCTGTTTACCCATTTGCTCAATGATCCGATGTTGCGTAAAGATCTTAAAGCGCAGATCCAAAAAGGGGATCGTGCTGATTGGGCTGTCCGCCAAGTGGTTGAGAGCTACTCAAGCCGATTTGCGCGCATGTCTGACATTTATTTACGTGAACGTGCGCAAGATGTGCGTGAGTTAGGGCAACGGCTGCTTTATTTTTTACACAATACTGAAAATGAACAGCAAAGCTTTGATCAACCGGTAATTCTGGTGGTTCGTGAACTGACAGCATCATTACTGGCTTCGATTCCTAAGGATCAGTTGTTAGCGGTCATTTCCCTTGAAGGCGCGGCAAACTCTCACGCGGCGATTCTCTCACGAGCGCTTGGTATTCCTGCGGTTATGGGGGTTAGCTTAAACCTCAATACCATCAACGGTAAACAGGGCATTGTCGATGGTTATAGTGGTAAAATACTGATATCACCGAGCCGACAGTTACTTAAAGAGTACCGTGCTCTCGCGAACGAAGAACGAGAGTTGGCTAACATGGTTAACCAACGCATCGAAGAGCCGGCGTATACCAGTGATGGTGAACGTATTGAAGTGCTGCTCAATGCAGGGCTTAGTGCTGATGCCAATATTGCTGTGAACCAAGGAGTTGATGGGGTCGGTTTGTATCGAACTGAAATTAGCTTTTTGTTACAGCACCGCTTTCCTTCAGAAGAAGAACAGACTCATCAATATAAATCGGTGATGGCGACCTATCCTGATAAACGGGTGGTGATGCGGTCGCTTGATATCGGTGGCGATAAAGCGTTGCCGTATCTACCTATAGAGGAAGATAACCCGTTTTTAGGTTGGCGTGGGATTCGTTTTACACTTGATCATCCAGATATTTTCTTAATGCAGATCCGCGCGATGATGAAGGCGAGTGCTGAAACAAAAAACCTCAGTATTTTATTGCCTATGGTATCGGGTGCTCAAGAATTGGATGATGCGCTGCTGCTGATAGAGCAAGCGTACAGTGAAGTTGTCGCGATCAATTCGAGCATAGCTCGCCCGCAAGTAGGTATTATGATTGAAGTGCCGTCAATGCTCTATCTGCTGCCATTGCTGGCAGATAAAATAGACTTCGTCTCTGTAGGCACCAATGACTTGACCCAATATTTACTGGCAGTTGACCGCAACAATTCAAGGGTAGCAAACGTTTATGAGAGCATGCACCCAGCCGTGATCATGGCGCTGGATCATATTTACCAAACCTGCAAACAACTTAAATTACCTGTGTGTATTTGCGGTGAGTTAGCGGGGGATCCGATAGGTTCATTGCTTTTGGTTGGGCTTGGTTATCGAAGCTTAAGTATGAACACTTCTAACGTAGCTAAAGTAAAATACCTACTTAGACACACGCGAGTCGATGAGTTGGAGTTGCTTGCTAGCCAAGCGCTAAAACAGCCATACGGCAACAACATCTATGCGATGATGCAGGATTTCTTTGAGCTCAAAGGCTTCTCTGGCTTTATTCGTGCTGGTAAGAAGTAAGGAAAAATAGTGAATATTGAGCTGCTGCTTTTAATGCTTTTGTTAGGCTCATTTGTTGGTGTAATGGCTGGATTATTGGGTATTGGTGGTGGGCTGATTGTCGTTCCAGCACTACTCTTTCTATTGCCACAAGCTGGCATTGACCCTGCAATTTGTATGAATATCGCATTGGCGACGTCACTATCAACAATTATCGTCACATCGGGCTCTTCAGCGTTAAACCATTTGAAACTTGGCAATGTTGATATATTTGTCATCAAATGGCTGATGCCGGGGGTGGTGGTGGGTGGCTTTATTGGCGCTAATATTGCGGAGTGGATTCCAACAGAATACTTACCTAAAGTCTTTGGCGTAATCGTGCTTTTCCTTGCTCTACAGATGTTACTTTCTATCAAAAATGCGACTGAACGAAATATGCCTACGAGTGCAAAAATGATCGGCTATGGTGCTGGCATTGGTGTTATTTCAAGCTTAGCGGGTATTGGTGGCGGCTCTTTGTCTGTACCATTTCTCAATCGTCATGGCGTTGAGATGCGAAAAGCGGTAGGCTCTTCCTCGGTGTGTGGCTGTGTTATTGCCATTTCTGGCATGCTAGGCTTCATTCTTCATGGTTACAGTGCGGAAAACTTACCTGCGTACAGCATGGGCTATGTTTATCTTCCTGCTCTTGCAGCCATCGCATCAACTTCAATGCTCACAACGCGTATTGGCGCGAAAATGGCAACATCTTTGCCAACAGCGGCATTGAAAAAGATATTTGCACTATTTTTGATGTTTGTCGCTGGAACTATGTTGTTGTAGCGCAATCTCATATAAATCTTCATTAAAAGAGTAGTCTTCTTATGTCTCAGGGATACTTTGAATTTCCTAATATCGATCCTGTCTTAGTTTCCATCGGTCCACTATCTATTCGTTGGTATGGTTTGATGTATTTAATTGGTTTTGCTTTTGCTCTATGGCTAGCAAACCGACGTGCGGATAAGCCGGGTAGTGGCTGGACTCGCGATCAGGTTTCTGATTTGCTCTTTGCTGGTTTCTTAGGTGTAGTGATTGGCGGGCGCGTAGGTTACGTGTTGTTTTATAACTTCGATCTATTCCTACAAGATCCACTGTATCTATTTAAAGTTTGGACCGGCGGTATGTCGTTCCATGGTGGGTTGCTTGGTGTCATCTCAGCTATGTTCTGGTACGCCCGTAAGAATGGGCGCACATTCTTTGGGGTTGCCGACTTCATTGCACCGTTAGTTCCGTTTGGCTTGGGTATGGGACGTCTGGGTAATTTCATGAACAGTGAGTTATGGGGACGCGTCACCGATGTGCCTTGGGCAATTGTTTTCCCGAATGGTGGACCATTACCTCGTCACCCCTCGCAGCTTTATGAAATGGCGCTTGAAGGTGTGGTACTGTTCCTTATCTTAAATTGGTTCATTAAAAAGCCGCGCCCTCTTGGATCCGTGTCAGGGTTATTCCTCGCTGGATATGGTACATTCCGCTTCCTCGTCGAGTATGTACGTGAGCCAGATGCACATTTAGGTTTATTTGGCGGCTTTATCTCTATGGGTCAGATTTTATCGCTGCCAATGGTCATTCTTGGTGTGCTGATGATGGTATGGGCATATAAGCGCGGTCACTACAAAGACGAATTACCCCAACAGAAAGCGAAGTAAGGAATTGGTGTGAAACAGTATTTAGATCTCTGTCAGCGTATTGTTGACCATGGTGAGTGGGTTGAAAATGAACGTACAGGCAAACGCTGCTTAACGGTGATCAACGCCGACTTAACCTATGATGTGGCTAACAATCAATTCCCACTAGTGACAACTCGCAAGAGCTTCTGGAAAGCGGCGGTAGCAGAGCTTTTAGGTTATATCCGTGGTTTTGACAATGCTGATGATTTTCGCAAGCTAGGGACAAAAACTTGGGATGCGAATGCAAACCTTAATGAGGCATGGCTAAATAACCCTTACCGTAAGGGTGAAGATGACATGGGGCGCGTGTATGGCGTACAAGGTCGTGCATGGGCGAAGCCTGATGGTGGACAAGTTGACCAGCTGCGCAAGATTGTTGATGACTTAACTCGCGGCATCGATGACCGTGGCGAGATTCTTAATTTCTATAACCCAGGCGAATTCCACATGGGGTGTTTACGCCCGTGTATGTATAGCCACCATTTTTCGCTATTGGGTGATACTTTGTACCTAAATAGTACTCAGCGCTCTTGTGATGTGCCGCTAGGGCTGAATTTCAACATGGTTCAGGTTTATGCCTTCCTTGCGATTATGGCGCAGATAACCGGTAAAAAAGCGGGTGTAGCGTACCATAAGATTGTTAATGCCCATATCTACGAAGATCAGTTAGAGTTGATGCGTGATGTTCAGCTTAAGCGTGAGCCTCTGGCTCCTGCGACATTCCACATTAACCCTGAAATCAAATCACTCGAAGATTTAGAAACCTGGGTAACATTGGATGATTTTTGGGTTGAGGGATACGAATCTTACGATCCAATTAAATTTCCATTCTCGGTATAATTGAAAGATTCAATTAGAAAGCTGACCTAGCGTCAGCTTTTTTTATGCCACTAGCAAAGCACTATGCATTATTGGCATTAAAGCGAGCACATACAGGTTGACGTTACTTGTACTCTAAAAGAGAGTCTTCCCAAGACTCCAAGACTCCAAGACTCCAAGACTCCAAGACTCCAAGACTCCAAGACTCCAAGACTCCAATTTAGAATACCTAAAACGAAAAAGCCCCTGACATTGTCAGGGGCTCTGAAAGCGAATCGGTTGTAACGAATCGTTATACAGTCAGTGCTAGGATTGTACCTGGAAGAACAATAAACACTGATAGTAAGTATGCCGCAACCACTGCTTTGTTCTTAATTGCCATTTCAGCAATGAACTCTGCACACTTCACTGGAATCTCACGTAGGAACGGGATACCAAAGATAAATACTGTTGCCAGCAAGTTGAATACTAGGTGTACCAGAGCAATCTGTAGCGCGAATACTGCGAACTCACCAGAAACTGCTGTTGCTGCAAGTAGTGCGGTAATACAAGTACCGATGTTAGCGCCTAGAGTGAACGGGTAAACGTCACGTACTTTTAGTACACCAGTACCAACAAGTGGAACCATTAGGCTAGTTGTTGTTGATGATGATTGCACCAATACAGTCACAACTGAACCCGATACGATACCGTGAATTGGACCACGACCAATTGCATTCTTAAGGATGTCACGAGCGCGACCAACCATTAGTCCCTTCATTAGCTTGCCCATGGCAGTAATTGCTACGAAGATAGTTGCGATACCTAGTGTGATTAGTAATACGCCACCGATGGTGTCACCAAATGTACTTAGTGGACCTTGAACTGCGCTGATAACAGGCTTAGTGATTGGCTTAACAAAATCGAAGCCACCCATGCTCATATCACCAGTCGCTAGCAGAGGAGATACTAACCAATGAGAAATCTTGTCTAAAATACCAAACATCATCTCTAGCGGTAAGAAAATGATGACAGCGAGTAAGTTAAAGAAGTCGTGAATTGTTGCACTAGCAAATGCACGACGGAATTCTTCTTTACAACGAACGTGACCAAGTGAAACTAGCGTATTGGTTACGGTTGTACCAATGTTGGCACCCATTACCATAGGAATCGCAGTTTCTACAGGTAAACCACCGGCAACAAGACCGACGATGATAGAAGTAACTGTACTTGATGATTGGATAAGTGCAGTTGCAACCAAGCCGATCATTAGACCAGCAACAGGGTGCGATGCAAATTCAAAGAGTACTTTAGCTTGATCGCCAACTGCCCATTTGAAACCACTGCCCACCATCGCTACTGCAAGAAGCAATAAGTACAACATGAATGCCAAGTTAGCCCAGCGTAACCAGCGAGCTACGCTCGAGATTGGTGCTGCTGTAGTAGTAGCTTGGTTCATCATAATTCTCTCCATTTGACCGTTAACTTTTTAATTTGGTCTGTATGTTCAATCTGAGGGCGATAGTAGAGAGTAAATATTTCAGTAATATTACAGTTCGATGGAACGATTAATTTTTTTCACTCAGTTAGAAGAGAGAGTTGTATTTATTGTTTTACAGCCATATTAACTTACTGAAATTATTAATTATTTGCCCGTTATTCTCAGCGTTGTTTTTCATCAAAAAAATGCAAAAAAAGTTAAGGTTCAGTCAATATCAGCGATTGAATATGACAGTTGTATGTCATAAAAGACAAATATGGAGTGGCACTTTTCATTGTTAATCGCTGTATTGTTCGGTTTTATCGATGTATTGTTGTCATGTAACGCATTTGCTATAAACAAACCAACGTAATGGAAGAAGAAATCACACTATGTCCCACCTAAATTACAATCACTTGTATTACTTCTGGATGGTCTGTAAGCAAGGCTCTGTAACAAAAGCTGCTGATGCATTGTTTCTGACCCCACAAACCGTAACTGGGCAGATTAAAGCACTAGAGGATCGACTAGATGGCAAGTTGACCAAACGTAATGGTCGCAGTGTGGAGCCAACTGAACTTGGGCAACTGGTGTTCAAATACGCAGATCGTATGTTTGGTCTTAGTTATGAATTACTTGATATTGTTAACTACAGTCAGCATTCAAACATTCTATTTGATGTCGGTGTTGCAGATGCATTGTCCAAACGCTTAGTGAGCAAAATATTGATGACGACTGTGCCTGAAGACAATAGCATCCATCTGCGCTGTTTTGAGTCGACTCATGAAATGCTATTAGAGCAGTTATCACAGCATAAATTGGATATGATTTTATCTGATTGCCCGGTAGATTCGAGTCAAAGCCCTGGTCTGTTTAGTAAAAAGCTTGGTGAGAGCAGTATGAGTTTCTTCTGTTCTGGGAGCGTCGATAAGGTGAGTTTTCCTGCGGTACTAGAGCAGCGAAAGTTACTTATACCGGGAAGTCGAACGGCCATGGGGCGTAAAGTACTTGAGTGGTTTGATCGCCAAGGAATCCAAGCGGATATTTTAGGGGAGTTTGATGATGTCGCTTTAATGAAAGCGTTTGCTCTTTATCATGATGATGTCATTTTTCTTGCGCCTGCGATCTATATGAAAGAAGTTGGCGATGATCAATCCTTACAGCTTTTAGGTCACATTGAAGAGCTGAAAGAAGAATACTATGTCATATTTGCTGAGAGAATGATCCAGCATCCGGCGGTAAAAAACGTATGTGATGCAGATTTTAGTAAACTATTTAACTAAGGTCTTTTACTCCCAAAATTAGATCGATTAACATTCACGAAAGTTGAGTGTGTAATTTTTAAGCGAATGCGATCTCCAAACTTCTGGTGAGATATTTTGCTGTTCCTAGGAGGCGATATGGATGTGCAAGAAATGGAAAAAAACTCTGCTCAAGCGGTGGTATTACTCAAGGCTATGGCCAATGAAAGACGCTTACAGATTTTATGTTTGTTGCACAATCAAGAGCTCTCTGTGGGCGAGTTATGCAATAAGTTGGCATTGAGTCAGTCTGCGTTGTCACAACACTTAGCTTGGTTACGCCGAGATGGTTTGGTTAATACTCGTAAAGAAGCACAAACCGTGTATTACACCTTGAGTAGTGAGGAAGTAAAGGCGCTTATTCACCTGTTACATAACCTTTATTGTCACTAGTTAACTGACGAAATTTGGATATAAAAAAACCGGCCAAGGCCGGTTTTTTTCTTTCACTGGAAATCAGAGTTCTATTATAGAGCTTTGATTGCAGCAGCGAAACGAGACTTATGACGAGCAGTTTTGTTCTTATGAACAAGACCTTTAGTTGCCATACGGTCTAGGATTGGTGTAACTGCAGCAAATGCAGCAGTTGCAGCTTCTTTGTCGCCTGCTTCGATAGCAGCAACAGTTTTCTTCATGTAAGTGCGCATCATAGAACGACGGCTAGCGTTGTGCTGGCGACGTTTCTCAGCTTGGATAGCGCGCTTCTTAGCAGATTTACTATTTGCCAAGGGTCTAACTCCCAAAAACTTTAGTTCGGTGACAATTTAAGGGCAGGGAATATCCCCTATATGCGCCAAAATGTCAAATGATTTGTGCAAAAACCAGTCTAAGCCAAACAATTTTTGGATTCGACGAGTCATCGCGGTTAAGATGGCGGGATTCTATCAGTATTCTTTTTTTAATGCTAATACTTATCTGCCTTGAAAACGACTTTCGTTGAACAATTAAGGCGGATTCACTCAGTATGGCAGATATTTGAGGTAATTGTGAGTAAACGTCTGCTCAAATCTGGCATGATCGTCAGTGCGATGACATTGATTTCTCGCGTTCTAGGTTTAGTCCGTGATGTGGTTGTCGCTAACCTTATGGGGGCAGGGGCGAGTGCAGATGTCTTTTTCTTTGCTAATAAGATCCCCAACTTTTTACGCCGTCTTTTTGCTGAAGGGGCGTTCTCACAAGCTTTTGTGCCTGTTTTAACCGAGAGCCACGCTGGTGGTGATATGGATAAAACCCGACAACTGATTGCAAGAGCTTCGGGAACACTCGGTGTTATTGTCTCTATTGTTACTTTGCTGGGTATTTTAGGCTCAGGTGTCGTTACGGCACTATTTGGTTTTGGTTGGTTCTTAGATTGGCTTAATGATGGTCCTTCAGCTGGTAAATTTGAACTAGCTAGCTTTATGCTGAAGATTACCTTTCCCTATTTATGGTTCATCACTTTTGTAGCGCTCTCCGGTGCTATCCTCAATACTTTAGGTAAATTTGCGGTTTCCTCTTTTACTCCTGTATTCCTCAATGTGATGATCATCTTCTCTGCATGGTTCATTGCTCCGCAATTAGCTCAACCTGAAATCGGCTTGGCTATTGGTGTTTTCTTGGGAGGCTTGGTGCAGTTCCTGTTCCAAATCCCGTTCCTAATTAAAGCGGGTGTGATGGTCAAGCCTCAATGGGGCTGGCGAGATCCTGGCGTTGTAAAAATTCGCACCTTAATGATCCCGGCACTGTTTGGTGTGTCAGTCAGTCAAATCAACTTACTGCTTGATACCTTTATCGCCAGTTTTTTACAAACCGGCTCAATCAGTTGGCTCTATTATTCAGACCGTTTATTAGAGTTCCCGCTTGGTCTGTTTGGTATCGCTATCGCCACCGTGATATTGCCAGCGCTTTCGCGTAAACACGTTGATGCGCAGAGTGAAGGATTCGCCAGTACGATGGACTGGGGAGTTCGCATGGTATTGCTACTGGGTTTACCGGCGATGCTAGGTTTGATGGTATTGGCGAAACCGATGCTGATGGTGCTTTTTATGCGCGGTGAATTCTCGCCTCATGATGTGCAGCAAGCTTCGCTCTCATTATTTGCCTACGCATCGGGTCTGCTTAATTTTATGCTGATTAAAGTATTGGCTCCGGGTTATTACTCTCGCCAAGACACTAAAACCCCGGTGAAGTACGGTATTATCGCGATGGTGACTAATATGGGCTTCAATGCCATTTTTGCCTACTTCTATGGTTATGTCGGTTTGGCGATGGCGACAGCCCTTTCAGCCCTAGTGAATATGTCTTTATTATATAGAGGGCTGCATATTCAAGGTGTTTATCAGATCAGTAAGAAAACAATGCTATTCATCGTGAGGCTTGTTGTGGCTGGTAGCGCGATGGTGGCTGCAATACTGTGGCAGCTCGAAGATATCAATGTGTGGTTAACATGGAGCTTTGCTGAACGAGTCATGTGGCTGAGTGCATTGATCGGTTTAGGAGCGGGTGTTTATTTAATCGGTTTGCTGGTTTTAGGGGTGCGCTTAAAAGATTTAAAAGCAGCGACAGAGTAGCACCGATTGGTATATAATCCGTCGGTTTCACGTAGTGTAAATATAGAAAACAGGGCATTAGCAGCTTCCAATGGAATTGATACGGGGTATTCACAATATTCAGCCGCAACATCAAGGTTGTGTGCTTACAATAGGAAACTTCGATGGTGTTCATCTTGGTCACCAAGCCGTGCTTGAACAAGTATCACAACAAGCGAAAGCATTAAACTTGCCTTCGATGGTGATGACTTTTGAGCCGCAACCATTGGAGTTGTTTGCAAAAAACAGAGCCCCAGCGCGCTTAACTCGTCTGCGAGATAAATATGTGCAATTGAGCAAACTCGAGCTCGATCGTTTGCTTTGCGTCAGTTTTAATGCCTATTTTGCCAATTTAACGGCAGAGGAGTTTATTACTGACTTGTTGGTCAAGCGATTGGGTGTTAAGTTTCTCGTTGTTGGTGATGATTTTTGCTTTGGTCGTGGTCGTAAAGGTAACTTTGCGATGTTACAACAAGCAGGCAAAGAGTATGGCTTTGAAGTCGTGAGTACTCAGAGTTTTTGCTTACAGCAATTGCGTGTTAGTAGTACTGCGATTCGTAATGCCCTCGCTGAAGATAATTTACCTGCAGTGGCCAAGATGCTTGGTCGTGATTACAGTATTAGTGGTCGCGTATCTCATGGTCGCAAACTAGGAAGGACAATTGGCTTTCCTACTGCAAATATTCCCCTCAAACGCTGTGTCTCACCTGTATCAGGTGTGTATGTTGTTCAAGCTTTAGGGCTTGGAGAGCAAGTGATTGGAGGTGTGGCGAATATTGGTCAACGACCAACTGTTAACGGTGTTCGCCAACAACTAGAAGTGCATTTATTCGACTTCCATGCCAATTTATATGGCAAACAGCTAGAAATTGTACTTCTACAAAAGCTTCGCGATGAACATAAATTTGAATCATTCGAAGCGCTTAAACAGCAAATTGAATTGGATGCTGAGGCAGCAAGGGTGTGGCTGCGTCAGTTTAAAGATTGATCGGTTTATTCCACCGATTAACGTAATGTCTAACTTTCGCCCAATATAACGGAATTAAGAATCGATGAGTGACTATAAAGATACCCTGAACTTACCTGAAACAGGGTTTCCGATGCGCGGTAATCTGGCTAATCGTGAGCCAGAAATGCTTGAGCGTTGGTACAAAGAAGATCTTTACGGTGCAATCCGTAAAGCTAAAAAAGGCAAAAAATCATTTGTTTTGCATGATGGTCCTCCATATGCGAATGGCGATATTCACATTGGCCACGCACTAAACAAGATTCTTAAAGACATTATTATTAAATCTAAAACTCTTTCAGGTTTTGATGCACCATACGTTCCAGGTTGGGACTGTCACGGTCTTCCTATCGAGTTGATGGTAGAGAAGAAAGTAGGCAAGCCAGGTCAAAAAGTGACGGCTGCTGAATTCCGTGAAAAGTGTCGTGAATACGCTGCAGGTCAAGTTGAAGGTCAAAAAGAGAGCTTCAAACGTCTTGGTATCATGGGTGAGTGGGATAAACCATACCGCACAATGGATTTTGCTACTGAAGCAAATATCATCCGTGCGCTAGGTAAAATCGCAGATAACGGTCACCTACTTAAAGGCTTTAAACCTGTTCACTGGTGTACAGATTGTGGCAGTGCACTTGCTGAAGCAGAAGTTGAGTACAAAGACAAAGTATCTCCGTCGATCGATGTTCGCTTCAAAGCGGCAGACGAAGCGGCGCTACTGGCTAAGTTTGCCCTAAATGAAGGCCATGAAGGTCACGGTGACGTTTCTATCGTTATCTGGACAACAACGCCATGGACGCTTCCTGCAAACCGCGCAGTATGTCTACGTGATGATCTAGAATACGTACTAATCCAAGTTGAGGGCGACAGCCCTGAGCGTATTATCGTTGCTTCTGAACTTGCGAAAGAAGTGATGGATCGTGCAGGTGTTGAACACTTCCACAACCTTGGCTTTGCTAAAGGTGCGGACCTTGAACTTGTTCAATTCCAACACCCATTCTACGACTTTACAGTACCAGCAATTCTTGGCGATCACGTAACAACAGATTCAGGTACAGGTGTGGTTCACACAGCTCCAGGCCATGGTCAAGAAGACTTCGTGGTTGGTAAAAAATACAACCTAGAAATCGCAAACCCAGTAGGCTCAAACGGTGTTTACCTACCAGATACAGAGCTATTTGCTGGTCAGCACGTATTTAAAGCAAATGATGCTGTAGTTGAGACGCTAAAAGAAAAAGGCGCGCTATTACATCACCACGCTTATGAGCACAGCTACCCACACTGCTGGCGCCATAAAACACCAATCATCTTCCGTGCAACACCACAGTGGTTCATTTCGATGGATCAAGCGGGTCTACGTGCTAAAGCACTAGAGTCAATCAAAGGTGTTCAGTGGATGCCTGAATGGGGTCAAAGCCGCATCGAAGGTATGATTGAAGGTCGCCCTGAGTGGTGTATCTCTCGTCAACGTACATGGGGTGTGCCAATCGCACTATTTGTACATAAAGAGACGGCAGAACTTCACCCTAACTCACTAGAGCTAATTGAAAAAGTCGCTCAACTGGTTGAGCAAAAAGGCATTCAAGCTTGGTGGGATGTAGAAAATGCAGAACTTCTAGGTGACGACGCAGAGCAATACGAAAAAGTGCTAGATACACTAGACGTATGGTTTGATTCAGGCGTGACTCACTACTCAGTGGTTGATGCTCGTGAAGAGTTCAACGGTCACAGCGCAGATCTATACCTAGAAGGTTCAGATCAACACCGTGGTTGGTTCCAGTCTTCTCTAATTTCATCTATCGCGATGAAAGACGAAGCACCTTACAAGCAAGTGTTAACTCACGGTTTCGTAGTGGATGGTCACGGTCGTAAGATGTCTAAATCTATCGGTAACGTTGTTGCGCCTAAAGACGTAACCAACAAACTAGGTGCAGATATTCTTCGTCTATGGGTTGCTTCAACTGACTACACTGGTGAAGTTGCGGTTTCTGATGAAATCCTAAAACGCAGCGCTGACGCATACCGTCGTATTCGTAACACTGCTCGTTTCTTCTTGGCGAACTTAAACGGCTTCAACCCTGAAACTGATCTTGTTCCAGCAGAAGAAATGGTTGCACTTGATCGTTGGGCTGTTGGTCGCGCACTAGCTGCACAAGAAGAGATCGTTAAAGCGTATGGCGAGTACAACACGCATGCAGTAATGCAGCGTCTAATGCACTTCTGTTCAGTAGAAATGGGCTCATTCTACCTAGATGTGATTAAAGACCGCCAATACACAGCGAAACTGGGCGGTCACGCGCAGCGCAGCTGTCAAACGGCACTTTACTACATCGTAGAAGCTCTAGTTCGTTGGATGGCGCCTATCATGTCATTCACTGCCGATGAAATCTGGAACGAAATGCCAGGTGAGCGCGATCAGTTTGTATTCACTGGTGAATGGTTCGATGGTCTATTCGGTCTTACTGAAGGCGAAGAGCTAAATAACGAATTCTGGGCTGAAATCCAAAAAGTTCGTGGTGGCGTGAACAAACTACTTGAAACGGCACGTACTGAAAAAGTTATCGGTGGCTCACTGCAAGCTGAAGTGACTCTGTTTGTTGATGATGCTCTGGCTGCGAAGATCAATCTGCTTGAAGATGAACTGCGTTTCGTGTTGTTAACTTCAGCTGCTATCGTGAAACCTCTAAGCGAGAAATCAGACGCAGCGAAAGAGACTGAGATTGAAGGTCTATTTGTGGAAGTGAAAGCGACTGAAGCTGAGAAGTGCGAACGTTGTTGGCACCATACTGCAGATGTTGGCACTATCGAGGGGCACGAGAAAGTATGTGGTCGTTGTGTGTCGAATATCGATGGTGAAGGTGAAGTGCGTCATTTCGCATAATTATTCTTCATTCTTGGTCTTGTCGCGTTGTTGACAGCGTTTGCTCGCCCCATCACATAGTTATCTATGCTCAGAGGCTTCGCAAACTTATCGCCTAGCGACAAAACCAATAATTTTGAATTAGCCAAGTAAAGATTGAACTTTTTAATCACCAAGCAGCCCCAGTATTTACTGGGGTTGTTTTTAGGTAACTACATGAGTGAAAAAGCATTAACACTGAAGGAATCTGGCGTTCGTTGGCTTTGGTTGGCGTTGTTTATTTTCTTAGCTGATATCGCGATTAAATTCCTTGTTCTTGAGTACATCGAATTTGGCTGGCAGAACCGTATAGAAATTACGCCGTTTTTTAATCTACTTTATGTCCGTAACTATGGTGCTGCATTTAGCTTTTTAAGTGATCAAGCCGGTTGGCAGCGTTGGCTGTTTACTGGTATCGCGTTCGCTGTAACGGCGATGCTGACTTACTGGATGAGCAAATTACCGGCTAAAGAGAAGTGGAATAACATTGCCTATGCGATGATTATTGGTGGTGCGGTTGGTAACGTGTTTGACCGAGTCGTACATGGTTTTGTTGTCGACTACCTAGATTTCTTCGTTGGTAACTACCACTGGCCAGCGTTCAATCTAGCTGATAGCACTATCTGTATTGGTGCTGCGATGATTATCCTTGATGGTTTTATTGGTAAAGATAAAGCAAAGTCATAGCGAAAAAAATTAATAACCCTAAGCGCTGTCTGTTGATTCAGGCGGCGCTTTTTAGTATACCCGTTATATAAATTTGCAGCGGTACCAATAAAGTAGCAACTTCAACTATCTAAGGTGTACATCATCAATTCTACCCTTTAGATTAGAATGTATAAAAACGACAAGGATGCAGTAACGTGACAGCAATAACCCAAGATTCAACGGTCACCCTTCATTTCACCATCAAAATGAAAGATGGCTCCGTAGCTGATAGCACCCATAATATGGGCAAACCAGCCAAATTAGTGATTGGTGACGGTAGCTTAAGCGACAACTTTGAACAGTGTTTACTAGGCTTATCTGCTGGCGAGAGTAAAGCGATTGAGCTTGCAGCAGTGGACGCATTTGGTCTGCCCAACCCAGATAACATTCATCATATGGATAGAGCTAAATTTGTTGGTGATGCAGACGTTGAAGTCGGCACCATCATGGCGTTTAGTGGTCCTGATGGCATGGAAATTCCAGGTATCATTACTGAAATTGCTGGTGATTCGGTCACGGTTGACTTTAATCACCCTCTAGCAGGACAAGATGTGACTTTTGCAGTTGAAATTTTGTCAGTAGAATAACGCCCCACAGAAGAAAATGACTCCATGAGCAATGAAATGAAAATCCTGTTAGCTAACCCACGTGGTTTTTGTGCCGGTGTTGACCGCGCCATTAGCATCGTAGAGCGTGCTTTGGAAATGTATCAACCACCAATTTACGTGCGCCATGAAGTGGTTCATAACCGCTTTGTTGTGGAAGGGCTTAAACAGCGAGGAGCAGTCTTCGTTGAAGAGTTAAATGAAGTACCAGATGATAATATTGTCATTTTCTCTGCTCATGGTGTATCACAAGCGGTACGTAAAGAAGCGAAAGAGCGTGCTCTGACGGTTTTTGATGCAACTTGCCCATTGGTGACCAAAGTACATATGGAAGTGGCGCGTGCGAGCCGTCGTAATATGGAAGTGGTGTTAATCGGTCATGCTGGTCACCCTGAAGTTGAAGGCACAATGGGGCAGTATTCAAGCGAAACTGGTGGTATGTATCTGGTAGAGAAGCCAGAAGATGTCGCTAAGCTACTTGAAATGGTGAAAGACCCAAGTGAGCTACATTATGTCAGTCAAACTACACTATCTGTCGATGAAACGGCTGATGTGATTACTGAGCTTCGCCGTGTGTTCCCGAAAATCCAAGGTCCACGTAAAGATGATATTTGCTACGCGACTCAAAATCGGCAAGACGCAGTACGTGAAATAGCAGAGAAAGTTGATGTAGTGATTGTCGTGGGCTCGAAAAATTCGTCAAACTCCACTCGCTTGAAAGAGTTGTCTGAGAAATTAGGTACGCCGGGATATCTAACCGATTGTCCTGAAGATATTGAAACTCAATGGTTTGATGGTAAGCGCCGAGTTGGTGTAACCGCTGGAGCTTCAGCACCGGAAGAGTTGGTCAATCAAATCTTAGAGCGTATTAAGGATTTGGTCGGTACCCGTTCGGTAGAGGAAGTACTTGGTCGTGAAGAGAACATGTTCTTCGAAGTGCCAAAAGAGCTGCAAATCAAACAAATAGATTAACGTTGCATTTAATTAATAAAAAAGCCGCTGTTCATGTGAACAGCGGCTTTTTTATTGCTTGAAATAAGAGCTACTTGCTGCAGGTTTCATTAATTGCATTGTAGGGTGATTTCTGCCGAATTTTTACCTTTGAACTCTTTTACGAATAAGAGATCACCTACTGGGTTCCGTATAGTGCTTTGAGTTGAATACTGCTGGAGTTATTGATGCAATTTGTACACAAATGGATATTAGCTGTTTTAGTTACTTTGCTCGTGGTATGTAAGCCTAGCTACGCCAAAGCTCTAACGGAAGACCCGAATTGGACACAAGGGAAATTAGGCAATGGGCTGATTTACCATATTTACCCAACCGATGATAAAGAAGTTTCAGTAAGAATGATGCTTCATGCTGGCTCTTTACAAGAAACGGTAGAACAAAAGGGCTATGCGCATTTTGTCGAGCATATGGCCTTTAACGGTAGTCGTCATTTTAAGGGTAATGACATCATAAAAATGGTAGAGAAAAGTGGTAAACAATTTGGTCCAGATCTCAATGCTTTTACCAGCTATCAATTGACGGCTTACCAATTAGATTTAGTCAATAAAAATCAATTGACGACAGCATTGACTTGGATGAGAGATGTCGCTGATGGGATTCACTTTAGCCCTGAAGAGGTGGCAAAAGAAAAAGGTGTCATTCTTGGTGAGTTTCGAATGCGCAGACCAGAACACAAAGATCTGCAGACCAAGGTTTATGAGCAGGTGATTAAAGAGAGTGTTTTGGCGGATGCCGATCCGCTAGGCACCAAACAATCGGTCAATGAGGCAACCGCGGAAGGTTTACAAGAGTACTATCAGCAGTGGTACCAACCACAGAATGCAGAAATTGTTATTGTTGGGGATGTGCAAGTAAAAGAACTCCGTCAGTTACTTGAACAGCATTTTGCTAGCTGGGTAAATAACGGTGAGCCGACAGCGAAAAAACAACGCCGCTTTAAACTTGATCTTAGTTCTCGTGCAATCTCGATAGGCGATAGCGAATCGCCAAGTTTAAGTTATGCTATTGATAGGGAAGCAAATAGTAAGATCACCACCCAAAAGCAACAACATCAACTTTGGCTTGATGAAGTGAGCCAGAGCTTGATTAGCCAGCGATTATCAGAAGCATTAAGCGACTCTGCGATAGCAGTACAGAATTTTGGCACGCATACCTACTGGATAAACTACGACCGTTTTTCAGTGGGCACGATTTCATTCTCGCCACAACAACGAGACACAGTCGAGGGATTGTTTGTTGCCACGTTGCGTTCGCTACGTGATTTTGGTGTGACACAAAGTGAACTCGAAAGCATTATGGCAGGTTATCAAGCCACGCTTAATAATCATGGCACGATCTGGGAAAAGCATAAGCCGCCATTCTTCGCTGCTAACAAGGTTATCGCCCTCGATAGTGGACAGATAATCCAAGGCAACACACATCACCAAGAGACGTTGCAGAAGTTTATCAACTCTATGAGTTTGAAGCGGGTCAATAAAAACCTAGACGATATGCTGTCATCTAAATTGACATGGCTAATAGGCTTTGAACCAAGCCAAGAGCTCAATGCTAATGCTAAGCGACTTGAGTTGCTCCCTGTTATGTACGCTAAAAAAGGTGTCAAGCCGGTCGAATTGGATAAGGTGACATCAGAACTATTGCAGCCAAAAAAAGAAGGGAAAATCCTCTCTCGTGTCGATCGTGAGCGAAACCTCACGGTTTGGCAGTTAAGCAATGGCATTGAAGTATGGTTTCAACAAGATAGTAGGGCTGGCAAACGTGCTCATATCAATTACGCCAGCCAAGGTGGAAAAGCAGCACTGTCTCCTGATCTCTTTGCTGCAAGTACTCTGCTGATAGACACTAGTATGCGCAGTGGGTTAGGTGAATTTAGTGGTACAAAATTAGATAGGTATTTGCGCAAGAAAGATACCGCAATTTATCCCTATGTCGGTTTGTCTTTTCATGGGCTTGAAGCTAATGCGTCAGTGGAGCACTTACCGTTAGCGTTTAATGCTATCTATAACATTGCGACGCAAATAAAACTGGAACAAAGGCAACTGGAGGCGGTTAAACAAGGCTTTTATCAGGATAATAATGTCTACTATAACTCCCCTGAAGGGCAGTTTTTCAAAGCGGTCAATACCAATACTTATGTGTCAGACAGTCGCCATCGTTTTGTGTTAAATAGCGATATCGCGGGTGTTACGCTTGAGCAAATACAAGCAGTTCATAAAACGTTATTTTCTTATAATCGGTCGAATAAACTGGTGATTATTGCTGATATGGAGCCAGAGCAAATCGCACCGTTGGTGCGTAAATATATTGCACCGATCTCACTGCAACCAGAACCGAGTGAAGCAATAGACTTAGACAATGGTTATGATCAGAAAGCGGCACTACGCATTGATATTGCAGCAGCGAAGGAGGATTCAGTATTAATGTTAAAACGTTCAATAAACACGGTACATCAACCTCGGACGGCAAAAGAAGTCTTTGCTGATGATATGCTGCAAAAAATCAGTAGTATTCGATTAAATGATCAAATTAGAGAAAAAGCGGGTTTCGATTATGCGCCGGAAATCTACCCAGTAATGCAAGATGGTGAGTCGGTTTCTGACTGGATGATCAGTACAAATATCTCAAGTAAGGACATTGAAGCGGTGGATTCTGAGCTAAGTAAATTCTTAGCAAGCTTGAGCACTTCAATTACGCAACAAGAAGTGACAACGGCTGCTAAGCAGTTAATAGTGGCTTTGGAGCCGCTTGATCTTGATCCGGTTCAGCGCAGTTGGTTCTATACTCGTTATCTCATCCATGGCTATGGAATCGATGCTCTACTTAACATTGAGCAAACTGCGCAAAGTATTACTTTGGACTATATGCAGCAACGAGCGAGATTGGCGTTCGGTGCACAGAGTCGTCATATGACAGCGACTTTAACCGAGGCGCAATAGTTACTTAGATAAACAAATAAAAAGGCTCCTAATTAGGAGCCTTTTGAATTTAGCGAGTATCCATTTTGAAATTTAAGCGGTTTCAGTTGCGCCGCTTGGCTTCTCTTCATCGGCTAGCTCAGTATCGCCTTTGCCTTTCGATGTTTTAATCACATAACCCAGTACCGCAAACGCAACCACGACACCAGCGATAGTTGAGATTTGCATAGGCAGGCCAAAGCCAAGAGAACTGTTGTTAAGGATAAAGGTTACACACACGCTAGTCATAAACAGTGCTGGAACTGAAGCAACCCAGTGTAGTTTATTGTGACGAAGCAGGTATGCTGAAGCAGTCCAAAGCATCATTACCGCAGTTGATTGGTTAGCAAAACCGAAGTAGCGCCAAATAATACCGAAGTCTACTTGAGTTAGGATGGCACCAATAACGAATAGTGGTACAGCCATTAATAGACGGTTACGTAGCGTTTTCTGCTCCATATTGAAGTATTCAGCTAAGATTAGGCGGCTAGAGCGAAACGCTGTGTCACCCGAAGTAATAGGCAGAATAACCACACCTAGGAAAGCTAGCACACCACCAAATACGCCCAGTAGACCAAATGAAGAGCTGTATACCACGTTACCAGGACCACCATTCGCCACAGCTTCAGCGAGTGAATCGATAGAACCGAAGAACGACAGAGCCAGTGCACACCAAATCAGAGCGATGATACCTTCACCAATCATTGCACCGTAGAATACGAAACGACCATTCTTTTCATTTTCCATACAGCGAGCCATAAGTGGAGACTGTGTTGCATGGAAGCCAGAGATTGCACCACAAGCAATGGTAATGAATAGTGCAGGCCAAATTGGCATGTCATTTGGGTTCAAGTTACTGAACATGTCAGCAATTTGGAAATCGCCCATTACCGTGTGCTCACTTGAAACAGCAACTGCGGTGATAAGACCTACCGACATAAAGATAAGTAGTGCACCAAAAAATGGGTAGAAGCGACCGATGATTTTATCGACAGGTACAATCGTTGCGATGATGTAGTAACCAAAGATCAGCATTACCATGGTGGTCATGCTAACAGTCAGATCGGTTTGGTCATTGATTAGGTTGGTGATCATGCCTGCTGGGGCTGATACGAATACCACACCAACAAGAAGTAGGAGGACGATGGCAAAGATGTTCATAAAGTGTTTTGCGCCATTGCCCAAATAACGACCAGTGATCGTTGGAACGGATGCACCGCCGTTACGTATCGAAAGCATGCCTGAGAAGTAATCATGTACAGCACCAGCAAAGATGCAACCAATCACTATCCACAACATAGCAGCAGGACCATATAAGGCACCCATAATTGGGCCGAAGATAGGACCGACGCCAGCAATGTTAAGTAATTGAACTAAATAAACCTTTTTAGTTGGCATTGGCACATAGTCAACACCATCTGTTTTAGTATGTGCGGGTGTTTGGCGCTTTTCATTGATGCCAAAAATTTTTTCAATAAAGGCACCGTAGATAAAATAGCCACCGATTAACGCGGCAACACAAGTTAAAAACCACAACATAGCTCTCGTCCCCTGATCTTAGAATTCAGTTTGAATAATATGTTGTTGGCTGAATAGTTTCATGCGGATTTGCAGTGAGTGGTCGTTTCATCATTTAAGTGGCAATCTCATCACTTAAGTGGTTAAACTATGAATGCTAAGCGAATCACAAGGATAAATAATGAAAAAGCTATTAAGTGTCATGTTGCTAGCAGTATTAGCGGGTTGTGTGAATTCAATCGATGATATGGCAAAAGCGGGCGACTGGTATCAAATTGGCTATCAAGATGGTGTAAGTGGCAACCATTCGCGCTCCATGCGAGAGTTATCTAGCTTGGGTAATGTCAATACTGCTGACTATGACCAAGGCTATCTAGAAGGTGTTAACGAATACTGCAATCCGAATGCTGCGTATCAAATTGGGCTGTCGGGTCAATATTATGAAGGCGTATGCGAAGGTACTGAAGATGCACAACGTTTCCGTATGGAATGGCAACGTGGCTGGAATGAGTCTCGAATCAGCTATTAATGTGCATGAGTTAAATAAGGCTTGGTTTACCAAGCCTTTTCATTGTTAAGCCGTGAATGATTAATTATCAATCAATTAGAGCGGTGGGATTCAACCGCGCGTCGTAAAAAACCTTCTTTTTCAGCCAATTGTAGCTTGGCTGTTTCAAGGTTCATTCCGGTTAAAATCATCAAAATGGCCAACTTTACATCGTAGCCTGTTTGTTCTAGCACTTGAGTGGCGATAGGCAGATCACAGTCAGTTGCCTGCATAACAATACGTGCCGCGCGCGCTATCAGTTTCTTGTTGGTCGCTTTCACATCTACCATCAGGTTTTGATAACTTTTGCCTAATCGGATCATGCTGGCGGTGGTGATCATATTGAGCACCAGTTTTTGTGCCGTACCAGATTTCAAGCGAGTTGAACCCGTTAAAGCTTCAGGTCCCACTACTGGGCTTATGGCTATTTGTGCTTCTTCGGCAATCGCAGAATCAGGGTTGCAAGAGAGTGCGACCGTGGTTGCACCGATTTGGTTGCCATAGCGAAGTGCACCAATTACGTAAGGTGTACGACCACTTGCGGCAATCCCTACCACGACATCTTTGGCGTTGAAATCGATACTTTTTAGATCTTCAACACCAAGTTCTAATGAGTCTTCGGCACCTTCTTTTGCTTTGAGAATCGCTTCTGGTCCCCCGGCAATTAAACCAATCACCATTTTTTCTGATACACCAAAGGTTGGCGGGCATTCAGATGCATCGAGCACACCTAAGCGTCCGCTGGTACCGGCGCCCATATAGACAAGCCTACCGCCATTTTTAAACGCTTCAGCCACCTTGTCGATCGCTTGCGCAATCTCTGGTAGTACTTTTTCTACGGCGAGTGGTACCAATTTATCTTGTTGATTAAGCCGCGTGACAATATCCAATGAGGAAAGCAGGTCGATATCCATGGTCTCGGGGTTTCGACCTTCTGAAACCAAATGAGCTAAAGCCGCAATCAGAGCATCGTTAGTCATAAAATATCCTTAATGCTGCGCAAAGTAGAGGACACCGAGAGAAGCCAGTTGGCTGGCACCTGTTACCTCGGGCAGGTTGCTTGGTAAATTGTGAATGCGGCGCTGGGCTAGCCATGCAAACGCCATTGCTTCCATATTGTCGCTATCCACCCCTTTTTGATCCGTCGGTAGTACTGACCATTGCGGCAATAAATCAGCTAAGCGAGACATGATCAGTGGGTTACGAGCACCACCACCACACACAAGTAATTCAGGGTTGCTACCTTGTTGGTAGTTGTTTACCTCGTTGGCGATGGTTAATGCCGTGTATTCGCATAGGGTGCGTTGCACGTCTTGTGGTTTGACGGATAAGTTAGAAAGCTTGCTTTCAAGCCATGGCAGGTTAAACAGTTCACGTCCGGTACTCTTTGGCGCGGTTCGAGCCAAATATGGCTCGTTCATTAACGTTTCAAGCAGGGTTGGTACAATGTCTCCCTCAAGTGCAAAGAGTGCATCTGCATCAAATTTTCGACCAAGGTGCTTGAAACACCACGCATCCATTAACATATTTCCCGGACCAGTATCATAGCCTATGACGGGATGATCCGGTCGCAATACCGATATGTTAGCGATGCCACCAATATTGAGTACCACAACGCTTGAGTCTGTGGCGGAAAAAATAGATTGATGAAATGCGGGTACGAGCGGTGCTCCTTGCCCCCCTAGCGCCATATCTTTGCGGCGAAAATCGGCAACGGTATTAATACCTGTCTTGGTCGCAATGATGTTGGCATCACCAAGCTGCATGGTAAATGGCGCAGCACCATCAGGTCGATGGTAGACGGTTTGCCCATGGTTACCGATGGCAGTAATACTGCTGGCTGGGCAGTCGGTATGCTTTAGTAGAGCATTAACCGCATCGGCAAATAGATGACCAAGGAGGTGATCAAGCTCGCCTATTTCTGCCAAATTGGTTTCTTGC
>Ga0193961_1000204_pt1 | contig 23754 bp, 22 predicted proteins | sample FB_4_MG_FD_140371 | JGI IMG/M metagenome (GOLD analysis project Ga0193961, IMG submission 140371) | Microbial mat bacterial communities from the Broadkill River, Lewes, Delaware, United States - FB_4_MG | ecosystem: Environmental > Aquatic > Freshwater > River > Microbial mats | place: USA...
CTGGATGAGAATATGCCCTCTAGCCTGTGCTATACCTCGGGCACCACCGGCAATCCAAAGGGTGTGCAATATACCCACCGGACCACAGTGCTTCATTCGCTGGGTGGCAACCAGCCGGATGGCCTGGCGATTTCGGCGCGTGATACCGTGATGGCAGTGGTCCCGATGTTCCACGTCAATGCCTGGGGTGTGCCCTATATCGCTGCCGGTGTCGGAGCCAAGCTGGTGCTGCCCGGGCCAAACCTGGATGGCGAAAGCCTGGTCAAACTGATCGACGGTGAAAAGGTGACACTGGCGCTGGGCGTGCCAACCATCTGGATGGGCCTGTTGCAGGCACTGGAGAAAACCGGCAGTAAGGCCGAAAGCCTGACTCGCACCGTTGTGGGCGGCTCGGCGCTGCCAACGGTGATGATCCCGGCCTTCCGTGACAAATACGGGGTGGAGCTGATCCATGCCTGGGGCATGACCGAAACCAGCCCGCTCGGAACGTTGAATCATCTGCTGCAAAAGCACCAGGATCTGTCTGATACCGAAAAAGGTGCCATTCGCGAAGGCCAGGGGCGCCCACCCTATGGCGTTGAGTTGCGCATAGTTGATGAGTCCGGCCATGTGCTGCCCCATGATGGGGAAACCCAGGGTGAACTACAAATCCGTGGCCATTGGATCATCGACACCTATTTTGGCCAGGAGGACAGCGCTCTGACTATGGATGGCTGGTTTGATACCGGAGATGTGGCCACCATTGATGGCGACGGCTACATGATTATCCGTGACCGCTCCAAAGATATCATCAAATCTGGTGGCGAGTGGATCTCGACTGTGGAACTGGAAGATATCGCCATGTCGCACCCGCAAGTGGCCCAGGCCGCTGCCATTGCGGCGCAGCATCCGAAATGGGATGAACGTCCAGTGGTGATAGCCATTAAGTCCGATAGCGCGCTTACCGAAGAACAACTGTTGACCCACTATGAGGGCAAGGTGGCCAGCTGGCAGATCCCCGACAAAGTGGTCTTTGTGACGGAGCTGCCTCTGGGTGGGACTGGAAAGGTTTTGAAAAATAAACTGCGCGAATCCTTTGGCTCGATTCTGCTCGAAGACAACTAAACTGTTCTGCGCCCCACTGATTTGTAGTTGGGGCGCAGAATGTTCACCCTCTATTTACCACGGCTCGGCCATTCTAGAGCTGATTTTGGCCCGTTACTGGCCGTGGCACAGGTGAAACCCTCTCTTTACATGTCTTAACTGCCGGCAAGTTTAACTGTTAAGGGCCATTTAACACCCCAGCTGATATCCCAATAGTGGGTGAAAATTAGTGGTGGTGGATATGAGCGCACAAAACGGACTGGCGCCCATTATCATCAAGAAGAAAAAAGTCAGCGGTGGCGGTGGTCACCATGGGGGCGCCTGGAAGGTGGCCTATGCGGACTTTGTGACAGCCATGATGGCGTTCTTCTTGTTGATGTGGCTGTTGAACGCAACAACTGAGAAACAACGTAAAGGTCTGGCGGATTACTTCTCGCCATCGATCCCGCTGAGCCGGATTTCCGGTGGCGGCAATGGCGCCTTCCAGGGCGACAGCATGTTCACCGAAGACATTCAGCCGCAGTCAGGTACAGGTGCGTCGGACATCAATCCAATGGACGCTCAGAAAGCCCAGGGTGAGACAGGTGTTAGCGACGCTGAGAAGGCTGAGGAAGACAGCAAGTTTCGTGCTATCGAAGAGCAGCTTCAGGGGCGTGGCGGTGAAAGCATGGTTTCGGTGGAGATGTCACGGCACATCATTACCCGCGTCACTGACGAAGGCTTGATTGTTGAGCTGTTTGAGACAGACGGTGTCAGTCTCTTTGAGGCTGGAGGCGCAGAGCCAACACCTCTGTTCCGGGATCTGGTGCGCATGGTTGCGCGGGTCAGTGCCAGTGTGACCAATGACATTGCCATCAGTGGGCATATCCAGTCGCACCCGGTGGTTCTGGCACAGAACCCAGTGTGGGAAATGTCTCATGCCCGCGCAAACGTCGCACGAACACTGCTCGAATCGGGGGGTATGAAATCCAGCCGAATCCATCGGATTACGGGACATGCAGACCGAAAACTTGCGGTGACAAACCCGATGGCGGTTAGGAATAATCGTGTGGAAATCATCCTACTCCGCGAGTGATCCCCATATAAATCTACCCTCGGGCGGCGCAGTATAAATTGCATTTTATCTGTTAGCCGCCCGTTAAGTGCTGATGCGCTAGCTGTTGCTCCAAGAACGACTTATTGCAGCAGAAAGGCGCAACATGACCATTTCTTCCGCCCTGAATGCCGGTGTTTCCGGATTGAGTGCAAACGCGAGTTCATTGGCCGCAATTTCGGACAATATCGCGAACTCGTCGACCAGCGGGTACAAGAGAGTAGAGACGGATTTCCAATCCATGGTGGTTGGCTCCTCGGGTGGCCGGTATTCTGCAGGCGGTGTGTCTGCCAGCAATATGCGTTTGATTGATCAGCGTGGCCCACTGGTTGGCACCAATAACTCGACTGACCTTGCCGTTAGTGGCCGTGGCATGCTGCCAGTTGCCTCGCTGACGGAGATCGAAGGCGGCAATGGTTCACCAACCATGCTGATGACCACAACCGGGTCGTTCCGTACCAATGCGGATGGCTATCTGACGACAAATTCTGGCCTGGTGTTGCTGGGCTGGCCGGCTAACCCGGATGGAACTGTTTCTGACGGCCCACGCGACACGGCCGAAGGGCTGGAGCCGGTTCAGTACAATATGAACCAGCTGACTGGTGAGCCAACAACCAATGTAGGCCTTGGGGTGAACCTTCCTGCGACTGACACCGAAGCGGGCAGCGCTGGCACCGTGCGCAACATGACAGTTGAATACTATGACAACCTGGGCAGCTCGCAGACACTGGGTATCACCTATACCCCGACAGTGCCTGCAACCGGGACCTCAAACGAATGGACCATGCAGATCACTGACAGCGCCTCTGGTGGCGCAGTGATCGGTGAATATACCATGACTTTCAATGACTCCCGGACCGCAGGGGGCTCCCTGGCCTCGGTAACTGCGGTATCTGGTGGCGCCTATGACCCAGCAACGGGCAGCGTTATTGTCAACGTGGATGGCGGCCCGATGGAAATCAACCTGGGCATGATTGGTGAAAGCGATGGTTTCACCCAGCTGTCCGATACCTTTGCTCCGGCTTCGGTCACCAAAGATGGTTCTGAAGTTGGCACCATGGTGGGGGTAGAAGTTGACCCACAGGGCTATGTCCGCGCCAACTACGATTCAGGTGCCAGCCGTGTCATCTTTAAGATCCCGCTGGTGGATGTACCAAATCTGAATGGTCTGAAATCGCTGGATAACCAAACTTATCTGCCGTCCTCAGATAGTGGATCCTACTTCCTGTGGGATGCGGGAGATGGGCCAACTGGTGAAGTTGCCTCCTATGCGCAGGAAGAATCTGCCACCGATGTGGCGACCGAACTGACGGATATGATCAAGACGCAGCGGGCCTATTCGTCCAATGCCAAAGTGATCCAGACCGTCGATGAGATGCTTCAGGAAACCACGAACATCAAGCGATAATAACCGCTGATACTTTGACTCCGGCTTAGAAAGAGCAGCCTGACATGTCTATCACAAGTGCACTTAACTCCGCGATGACCGGACTGACTGCCAATGCGCGGTTGTCCCAAGTAACTTCGGAGAACCTGGCCAATGCGCTGACGCCTGGCTACTCCTCACAGAAGCTGAACCTGTCCTCCAGCCAATACGCGGCTGGAGTCAGGATTGGCGACGTTGAACGCAATATCGATCCAGCCTTGCAATCTACAACCCGCAAAGCTGAGGCCGAATATGCCAAGGTCGAAGTCTATGCCAATTTCTATTCTCGGATGTCGAACTTCGTCGGCACTGTCGATGATAGTACCTCTATTTCGGCTCAGATTTCGAACTTTGATTCGGCCTTGGTTGAAGCCATCTCGCGGCCGGATTCTACCGAACGTCTTCATGACCTTTCGGTAAAGGCAGGTCTGGTGGTTCAATCCATCACTGATGCGGCTGAAGGGTTGAACCAGCAACGGGAAGCTGCTGAATCCTCCATTGATCTGCAGGTCAATCAGCTGAACAGTCAGCTGAAAGAGCTGGAAAAACTCAATGCGCGGATCATCGTTTCCCAGGCGACGGGTGCAAATACCACGGCGATGGAAGATCAACGTGATCTCCTGGTAGACGCGGTAAACCAGGCCATTCCGGTCAATGTTGTCCAACGTGATCAGGGTCGGATTGCGCTCTATACCGTTGGCGGCGTTGCCTTGCTGGACGGTAAGGCAGCCGAGTTGAGCTTTGACGTGAACCGCACGATTGAGCCCCAGATGACCCAGGCGAATGGGCTTCTGTCAGGTCTGGAAATCAACGGGCTTGCAATGGATACCTCCAGCACTGGACCTTTGCGGGGCGGCACATTGATTGCGGCCTTTGATATCCGCGACAATGTCACGGTTGAAGCTCAGAACGATCTGGATGCCATGGCGCGAGATTTGGTGGAACGCTTTCAGGATCCCGCCTTGGATGCGACAATTGGGGCAACAGATGCCGGGATCTTTACCGACGGTGGCGGCGCATTTGATCCTGCCGACACAGTCGGCCTGTCGGCGCGACTGGAACTGAACGATCTGGTGGCCATGGATGGTCAGGCAGAGACTTGGCGTCTGCGTGATGGCCTCTATGCCGCAACCGAGGGTGACCCTGGTGATGCAAGCCAGCTTATTGCCTACTCCGAAGCCATCAGCGAGAACCGGACAGTTTCAACGACGAAGCTGGGCCTCATTTCTTCGGATCTCAACACGCTCAGTGCCTCTGTCATGTCGCGTTTTGCCCGCGACAGTGACAGTGCCAACAACATGCTAAGCTATGCTGCCACCAGCTACACCGAACTGGCCCAGGCTGAACTGGCTCTTGGTGTGGATTCGGACGCCGAGCTGCAAAACATGATGCTCATCGAGAACGCATATGCGGCAAATGCAAAGATGCTCTCGGCTATTGATGAGATGATGCAAACTCTTCTGAGGATGTAATGAATGATCTATAATTCCTACGGCGACCTGACCACGCATAGCTTTCTGCGCAACCGAAATGCAGAGCTAAAGCTGGATCTGGCGACGCTGTCACAAGAAGTCTCCACCGGTAAAAAATCCAATCTGACCGAAGAGTTGGGTGGTGATTTTTCTTACTTGGCGGATATTGAGAACAACCTCAATCGGATTGAAAGCCAGACGGTTGCCACCAATGAGACCAAACTTTTTGCTTTGAGCATGCAGGGTAACCTGTCCCGCATTCAGGAAGGGACGGAACAGATGCGTGACGACATCATCTCTGTGTCGACCACGCTCAACGGGACTGATGCAGATCAGTTTTCCAAAGAGGCAAGCCGACAACTGGATGCGGCCATCAGTTCCCTGAATGGCTGGGCTGGTGGGCGCAGCCTGTTCGCGGGCACCGCCACCGGTACATCGCCTTTGAACAATAGCGCAGTGTTGATGACCGAATTGGTGAGTGAAACCTCTGGGTTGACCAGCGCTGCTGACATCATCCAAGCGGTGAAAGATTGGTTCGCGGATCCTGCCGGTTTTGACACAGCTATGTACAATGGCTCTACAACCGACATTTCCCCTGTTGAGATTGGGGATGGGGAAACGGTTTCTCTCGCTCTGCGCGCCGATGACCCGGACCTAAAGCACTCATTGCAAAGCTTTGCGATCTTGGCCTTGATAGATGAACCTGCGCTGGCGCTTTCGGAAGAGATCAAGACTGACTTGGCGCGCTCAGGTATGACCGAAATGGCGGATAGCAGCGCGCTCTTGATCGGCGTACAGGCGGATATCGGTTTTATGGAAGCTCAGCTCGAGCGGGTCAGCGCCCGCAACGAGGCAAGCAAAACGAGCCTTAGCCTGGCCTTTAACGACATCGTTCTGGCCGATCAGTATGAGGTGTCTTCTAAGCTGAAGTCGACCGAGACCCAGCTGGAGATCCTTTATACGGTAACCGCGCGTAGCGCTCAACTCAGCCTTGTAAAGCATATGTGATGATGAAATTTTTTCGCCTTCTGATCGCTTGCCTGCTGTTGCCAACCCTGGCTCAGGCCAATGCAATTCGCCTGAAAGATCTTGTGGAATTTGACGGGGTACGCGGCAATGACCTGGTGGGTTATGGGCTTGTGGTTGGGCTAAATGGCACTGGGGATGGGTTGCGAAACTCACCCTTCACCGAAGAAATCATGTCCAATATTCTGGAACGTCTTGGGGTCAATGTGACCGGTGAACAGTTCCGGCCCAAAAATGTGGCAGCGGTCTTTGTGACCGCGACACTGCCTCCTTTTGCACGTGTTGGCGGAACTGTGGATGTCACGGTTTCCGCAATTGGTGATTCCAAGAGCCTGCTGGGCGGCACCCTGATCATGACTCCGTTGAATGCGGCTGACGGTCAGATCTATGCGGTAGCCCAGGGCACCATTTTGGCCGGTGGTGCTGTGGCCGAGGGTGATGGCGCCACTGTTACTCAGGGGGTTCCGACCTCTGGAGGCATTCCTGCTGGCGCGCGGGTTGAGCGTGAGATCGGCTTTGATCTGTCCTCCTTGACGACTATGCGTCTGGCCCTGCGGGAACCGGACTTTACCACCGCAGAGCGGATCGAACGGGTGGTGAATGACGAATTTGGCCGTGGCGTTGCCTTGATGCGGGATTCCGGCACCGTTGAGATCGACATCAAACGCACCAATGCTCGCTCCACCGCCCATGCGGTTGGTCGGATGGAAAACCTGCTGGTGGAACCCCAGCGCAAGGCACGTGTGGTGGTGGATCAGCGCTCGGGTACCATTGTGATGGGCAGCGACGTGCGGATTTCGCGGGTTGCGGTTGCCCAGGGTAATCTCACCCTGCGCATCGAGGAAGCGCCGCTCGTTTCTCAGCCCAGCCCCTTTACCGATGGCGAGACCGTCGTGGTGCCGCGGACCGTTGCTGCCATCGACGAAGAGGAAGGCATCCAGCTGGCCGAAGTGCGTGAGACAACTTCCCTGTCCGAGGTAGTGGCCGGCCTGAACGCCCTAGGGGTGTCACCTCGCGACATGATCGATATTCTCAAGAGCCTGAAAGCCGCAGGTGCGCTCCACGCCGAATTCGTGGTGCGCTAATCCTGCGAGCCAAGGTCTGAGATGACAAAAGAAAGCCCCCTAATCACCTGTGTGATTGGGGGGCTTTTGTTTGGTTTCAGATCTCCATCTCTGGATCGGTGACCGGATCAATCACCAACACCAGACGCGTTTCGCCCGTGCCTTCGATCGGTGGAGAGCGGTGCAGTAGGCCGGATCTGGGGAATTCTGGCCATTTTGTACCGCGCAACACAATCGGCGCGCCCGTTGCGATGGTCAGCAGGCATTGTGGTTCGCCGTCTGGGTCTGGAATGCCCAGCTGTGTTCCTGTGCCACGATAGGTGCAAACCAGACGCGCACGCAGAACATCCACGTGGAACTTTCTGCAGGCATTTGTTTGAACTACATCCAGACGCAATCGGATATAAGGCGCTGACATAATGCTGGAAAATAGCTGCGCAAGCGCGTGGATATCCTCTGTCAGGTGATTGCGTTCTGCACAGCGCGGTATGTCAGAACTGTCAAAAAGTTGCATGACCGTGCGCTGGACTGCGTCTGGGCGCAGGATTATGCGCGCCCTCGGCAGTTTTTCAGTGTCCAACGCGTCAATCCAAGATTGAAACGATGGCAAGGAGGGTCTGGTCCATACGGCAGCGGCGCAATCTTGGCGGTGGATCACCGAGAGGTCCTCCGCCTGTTCAGTGACGCTGACCCCGGTGGGGACCGCCTGCAAAGGGTCGCGCAGTACAGTAGCTTGCTTCATCGCTGCCCCCACTGCGGGAACGGGTCTGCCATGTCAGCCCAGGCCCAGGGTTCAAATGCATCGGCATCGACCAATGCAGCGTTCAGCCGTGCGCAGATCTCCTCCCGCTCTAGTCCAGCGCCAATAAAGACCAGCTCCTGCCGACGGTCACCCCAGGGTTCAACCCAGTTGCGCGCAATTTCTGCCTGGGCCTGCGGGTGGGTGGGCAGCCGATCCTCGGGCACCGAGGCCCACCAACGCCCCAGCGGCGCGATAGAGGACAGGGCACCAGCCAAGCTGAATTCAGCGGCCCAATCCGGACGGGTTGCAATCCAGAAATGGCCCTTGGCGCGGATCACACCGGGGAGAGTACCGTTCAGGACAGCGTGCAGCTTTTGGGGATCAAAGGGCGCGCGGGCGTGATAGGCGAAGGATTCGATCCCGTATTCCTCATCCTCTGGGGTGTGGTTGGCAAAGCCATAAAGTTCCTTTGCCCACATCGGATGCTCATGGGCTGTGTCAAAATCAAACAGACCGGTGTCGAGGATGGTATCAGCTGATACTTCAGAGTGATTTGTTTCAATGATCTTGGCGTCGCCATTCAGAGCGCGGATAATCTTGCGGGCGTTATCTGTACGCTGGGGCCCGGCATCCGCGACCTTGTTGAGGATGACCACATCAGCAAACTCAATCTGTTCGGTCAGCAGGCTGACAAGGCTTCGGTCATCGCCATCACCCAGTGATTCGCCGCGATCAGTCAGAAAGTCGTGGCTGGAGAAATCTTCCAACAGGTTCACCGCATCCACAACTGTCACCATGGTGTCCAGACGCGCTACATCGGACAGGCTGTGGCCGTCTTCGTCACGAAAATCGAAGGTGGCAGCGACAGGTAAGGGTTCAGAGATCCCAGTGGATTCGATCAACAGGTAGTCAAACCGCCCCTCTTCAGAGAGCTTCCGAACCTCTTTTAGCAAGTCATCGCGCAGGGTGCAGCAGATGCATCCGTTGGACATCTCAACCAGTGTTTCCTCAGAGCGCGACAGTTCGGTGCCTTCACGGACCAGATCGGCATCGATGTTCACTTCGGACATATCGTTGACGATGACGGCAACACGTCGTCCGTCTCGGTTGTTCAGGACGCGGTTCAACAGGGTTGTCTTGCCGGCGCCTAGAAAACCAGACAGCACGGTTACGGGAAGGCGGGCGTCATCTGGGGCGAAGTCACGCATGTCGTTGGGTCCTCGGATATCTGGGCACAGTTTGAATTTTCAAGCCAGACAATTAATGTTATATCATAACATTTGCAAGATGGTTCTTTCTTGGGGCTGAAAATAGCAAGGAGAGCGGCTGGTCCGATCTCCCGCTAACATTGAAAAAGCCCCGGTTTACGGCCGGGGCTTCAAGACTCTGCGCGGGGCGGCAGGTGGGATTTGACTCTTATTTTAAGGGCTAGGGATAATAGCTGCGCACCAAAGCGGTCGCGATCAGGCTCCAGCCATCGGCGACGACAAAGAAGGCCAGTTTGAACGGCAAAGAAACAACAGCCGGAGGTACCATCATCATCCCCATCGACATCAGGACAGCCGCCACCACGAGGTCGATGACCAGGAAGGGCAGGAAGACAAGAAACCCGATCTGAAAGGCGCGGGCAATTTCAGACAGCAGAAAGCTGGGAATCAGCACAGAAAGCGGTGCTTCAGGGCTTGGATCCATGGCCTCCATTTCAGGACGCAGATCGGAAATTGCGTAGAAGGTTTCGGGGTCCAGCCGGTTGGCCATAAATGCCCGGAAGGGTTCAAGACCGCGCGTCAGGCCTGTTTCTATGTCGATCTGTTCCTCTATCAGTGGGCTGATGCCGACGCGCCAGGCCTCGGAAAAAACGGGCTCCATTACAAAATAGGTGAGGAACAGCGCCAGGCTGATCATCATCATATTGGGCGGTGCCTGCTGTAGACCAATACCCTGACGCAGGATCGACAGAACTGTGACCAGGAATGGAAAACAGGTGATCATGATCAGCAGGCCTGGGGCCAGGCTGAGCACGGTAATCAGCAGAATAAGCTGGATCGAGCGGGCAGAAATTGACTGCCCCTCGGCCAGCGACAGGCTGAGCTCCTGCGCCATTGCTGCCTGCGGCAGCATCAGGGCCACACAGGAGACAACAAGAGTGAGAATGAGGGCTGTACGTGTCATCCCAAGCCGTTTTGTAAATCGGCGATTTCGGTCAGGCGTACCGCCAATTGACCGGCCTGATCGCCTTCCATTTCTTCAAGCTGACCGCGGGCAACCAACCGGTCCCCGACATAGAGATCAACGGGGTCCTCAACGCGTTTATCAAGCGCCAGGATTGCATTTTCGCATAGGCCAACCAGGTCGCGGACCAGCGGGCGGGCTTTGCCAACTGAAACGACCACTTCGACTGGAACGGAAACGAATGGGTTGCTGGCGTCGGTAGCCTTCATGTTGAGATCCTCGGCGTCATCCATAGTGACTTTCCTCTCTGATGTGGTAGGTGAAGGCTTCAATCGAATCCTGGATGGATTCTACGAGCCCCGAACTGTTAATTTCGCGTTCTGAAGTTCCAGCGCGCAGGTAGGCCTGGCCTGGTGTCAGGTTTTCATCTTCCTGGACCTGAACCGGGGTGGCGAAAGTATCGGGCAACAATCCACGCACAGCGGAAGCTTCTCCGGGAGACACAAAGATGCTTAGCGGCTGATCCGTGTGGGTCTTTGCCATGTCGGTCATCTGATCAACAATATGGTGGCCAAAGGTCGCCGCCATGGTATCGGGCAGAACCGCACTGGTCAGAACCTTGAACATGGGGTCCAAGGATTCGATGAGCTGTGCCTGTGCTTCTTGATAGGTGAAATTCAGATCCTCTAAAGAGCTGGACAAGGTGGCTGAGATCTGAACCGTTTCCTTTTCTTTGGCAGTCACGGCATCGTCCCAGCCGGCGCTATAGCCCTTCTCAAAAGAAACAGCGCGCTCTTCCTCAATGGCCTCTTCCGAAATCTCAGGAAAAGACGTTGGTGGGACAACGGTTGCAGTCCCGAAATCTTCTAGCAGGTGAGTAATACCCATCAGACCCGCTCCTCATTTTCTTCCAGCCAGCCGCGCAGGATCTGGACAGTTTCTTCTTGGCGTTCGCCGATCATTTCACGCAGACGGTCTACCGGGTTCTCGCCGCCACCGCCGATTGCTGGCAGGCCACCCATATCGCCCATGCCACCCATATCGCCCATGCCGCCGAACTGGCCGCCGCCATCCTGGATTTCACCATCCAGGGCAATATTGGCACCAAGGTCCGGATTCATCATGAAATCTCCCATGCCGGGGGCTGTGCCCATGGCGGGAAGATCCGGCAGGCCACCCATTGGATCCATAGCTGGAGCATCCAGTGCCGGAACGCCTTCGCTCTTCCCTGCCAGGATCGGGCGCACCACAAAGAGACCAAGCACTAGGGTCACAATGGCCAGTGCTGCCATCTGAATAAGCGCCATGGCATCAAAGTAGATATTGTCCATGAAGGAAGAGGTTGCAGCGGTTCCCGCAGGTTCGATAGCAGGCAGGTCCATCGACTTCAGAGTGATGACATCGCCACGGGTTTCATCGAAACCAATCGCCGCAGAGATCAGCTCACGCAGGGCACCAAGCTCTTCTTCGGGGCGGGGTTCAAACACGGATTCGCCTGCATCATTTGTAATCGTCTGGCCATTGATCAATACCGCAACAGTAAGACGCTTGATGGCACCTGGGCCGCGGATAATTTCTTTTTCGGTCTCGGAGATTTCATAGTTAACCCGTTCCCGGGTTGCAGAGGTGTTGTTTTTTGAACCTTGGCCCGAAGCAGCATCGCCATCCGGGATATTCGAGGCCACGGTGACCTCACCGGATTGATTGCTGGACACATCGGCGCGTTCCTCGACATCTGTACTGATGGCGACTCGGCTTGAGGGATCAACAAGCTTTTCCCGGATCGATTCGGTATCAGTGACGGTATCGACACTCACTTCCACCACGGCATTGCCGTGACCGACGCGGGCCTCAACAAGGCGCATGACCCGATCCCGAATAGACTGCGAGCGGTCATCGGTTCCAGCGCCGGCAGCAGCCGCAGCTTCTGGAGAACCGATCAGTGCACCATTGGCATCGATCACGGCGACATTATCGACCGCCAGTCCAGTGACAGCGGAGGCAACCAAAAAGCGAATCGCATTGGCCTGCGCCGGAGTGATCGGGGACCCCAAAGGCACCACAGATACGGAGGCTGTTGGATCTACGGTGCGTTGAAAGGGATTTGCGCCAGTATTGGCAATATGGACTCGGGCCTGGCTAATATGGGGGCTGGCAACGATGGTCCGGGCCAGTTCTCCCTCTTTGGCGCGCCAGTAGGCGGCATCAAACATCTGCGATGTGGTGCCAAAACCGGTAAGCGAATCGAGCAATTCGTAGCCACGACCGCCATTTGCAGGCAGACCCTCGCTGGCCAGCGTCATGCGCAGCTCATCGCGGCGGTCGGCGGGGACATATATAGAGCCACCGCGAACTTCATATTTTGTGCCGGTTTGTTCCAGTGACCGTACTACATCTCCTGCAGAACCACTTTCGAGCCCTGCATATAGGAGTTTCATCGTTGGCTTGCTCGCCACGTGAGACATGGCAAGCACACTTGCGATCACTGCTACCGTGGCGCCAACCACAACTAGCTGCTTTCGCGTATCCAAACCGGTCCAGACATTCTTGATCTGCTGCAATTTAACCTCCGTCGCACCGGCATTCTGTCCGGCGTGATCCCTTTTTGACGGAGGGGCCTTAACATTCGGTTAGTTCCTCAGGGGTTATGAAGGCTTTGCACGACGTTTTAGGGAAAGCCATGACAGACGCTGTAGTGAATGCGGAAGAAGACGCACCGGTCAAAAAAAGCAAACTGCCCCTCATTATTGGGGTCGTCCTTGCAATTGCAGGCGGCGGTGGCGGTTTTTTTGCAGTCTCGTCAGGGCTTCTGCCCTTTGGTCAATCCGCAGAGTCCGAAGAGACTCATGTGGCTGAGAAAGCGCCAGAAGGCGTAGATAGTGGTGAGTCGGCGGAGGATATCGCCCAGCTCGCCTTCATCGAGATGGAACCAATTGTGATTACGCTGCGCAAAGCCAGCGGCATTAAACACTTACGGTTCAACGCACAATTAGAGGTGGATGCGATCCACCAGGCTGAGGTCGAAAAAGTCCTCCCGCGTGTAGTCGATGTACTGAATAGCTATCTTCGCGCCTTGGAGCTGGAGGATCTGTCTGATCCGATGGCGCTACCAAGACTGCGCGCACAGATGCTGCGGCGAATCAACATAGCCACCGGACAGGGGCGTGTGCGGGATTTGCTGATCATGGAATTCGTACTGAACTAGGAGAACGGGATGGACCTTATTGCTGATATCCTGCTTGCGGCGGGGGCCCTTGGGGCCGGATTTTACTGTTTGGTGCTTTCGCGCCGACTCAAACGGTTCAATGACCTGGAAAAGGGCGTCGGCGGAGCCGTTGCCGTACTTTCCTCGCAAGTAGATGACTTGAATAAATCTTTTGCCTCAGCCCGGCAAATCACCGAGGGATCTACTCAGGCACTCGACCAGCTGACAGGCCGGGCCGAATCGGTGGCGCAGAGGCTGGAGCTGATGATGGCCTCGATGCACGACATGCCGGAGGTAACTGCCTCAGCATCGCAGCCGCAACGTATGGCTGCTGCTCAGGCGGAAGAAAGCGATGCTTTGGCTGTCGCCTATGAGACAGAGGCAACCCAAGAGGCGCCTGCAGAGACGCAGGTAGAAGACCCAAACAAATCGGCAGGTGTGATGTTCGTGCGCCACAACCGTGATAAGAATCGGGTGGCGTGATGACTGCGAAAAAGCCAAAGGTGAAAAAGGAAAAGAAGCCAGGCCGCAGCCGCAGCAGTGCCCTGTTCATGTTGTCCTTCCTTTTGATCGGTTCCGCACTGGTCCGTCTGGGTATGGAAGCTGGCCCGGCAATCGCGCGGGAAGTGTCCAATCTGCAAAATGGTAAAGACGAGTCTCCCAGCCACGCAGGCCAGATGCAGAGCGAGGGCATGCCGTCTTCTGCTGAATTGCAGGCAATGCTCGCAGCCTTTAAGGAACGCGAAGCGGCGCTGGAGGCTCGTGAGGCGGAAATCGAAGACCGCATGAAAGCCCTGGGAATCGCTGACGAGGCAATTGACCGAAAGCTGGCGGCCTTGGAATTGGCAGAGGAAGAATTGCGCACGACACTGGCCTTGGCCGACGGCGCGACAGAGGCCGATGTTGACCGTCTGACCACGGTTTATGAACAGATGAAGCCAAAAGAATCGGCGGCTCTGTTCGAAGAGATGGACCCTAATTTTGCAGCCGGCTTCCTGGCGCGTATGCGACCTGAGGCTGCCGCAGGAATTATGGCCGGTCTGAGCCCGGAAGCGGCCTATACAATCAGCGTCGTTATGGCTGGTCGCAATAGTGGAGTTCCCAAGGAATAACTTGGGGCTCGCGCTCAGGCTTTCTTAATCCGACTCGCCTAAGTTTAGATAAAGCAACGAAATTTGGAGTGACCCTATGGTCGGAATAGCAGGCATCCTGGTGATTTTTGTCATGGTGTTCGGTGGGTATCTACTGGCCGGCGGCAAGATGGGGATTATTCTAAAATCGCTTCCCTTTGAGATGATGATGATTGGCGGTGCCGCCGTTGGCGCCTTCCTGATCAGTAACGATATGGGCGGTATCAAACATACGCTCAAAGATCTTGGGAAAGTCTTCAAAGGCGCCAAGTGGAAATCCGATGACTACCGGGATCTTTTGTGCCTCTTGTTCTCGCTGATCCGAATTGCACGGGCCAACCCGGTTGAGGTGGAACAGCATATCGAGGATCCTGAAAACTCATCCGTATTTAATAAATACCCAAAAATCTTGGCGGATAGCGAAGCGGTGAACCTGATTTGTGACACCATGCGTTCGGCCTCGATGAACTATGATGACCCCCATCAGGTCGAGGAAGTTCTGGAAAAACGCATGGAGGCCAATCACCATCATGCGCTGCATTCCAGCCACGCCCTGCAAACCATGGCGGATGGTCTTCCGGCTCTGGGGATTGTTGCGGCGGTTTTGGGTGTTATCAAAACCATGGCCTCGATCGACCAGCCACCAGAGGTTCTGGGTAAGATGATTGGTGGCGCTCTTGTTGGAACATTCCTCGGCGTTTTCCTCGCCTATGGTCTGGTCGGTCCCTTTGCCGACAAGGTGAAGACAATCACCGAAGAAGACTCACACTTTTACAAATTGATCCGCGAAGTGCTGGTTGCAAATCTTCATAACCATGCGGCGGCTATCTGCATCGAAGTTGGTCGTCAAAACACACCTTCGCACATTCGCCCCGGCTTTTCTGAACTGGAAGAAGCCCTTAGATCGGTAAAACAGGACGCAGCATGATTTGGCGCGCATTTGCGATAGCTGCCACAGCGTTGGCGGCGGGCTCTTCTGCCCAGGCTGAGACTATCGTCGCCCGCTCCGGCGAGCATGATGGCTTCTCACGCCTGGTCATGCGCCTGCCGGATGGGGCTCAATGGACCCTCAATCAATCTGGGCGTACCGCAAGCTTAAAAATTAATTCGTCTACTGCTGTATTTGACACCTCACGAGTCTGGGATTTGATCCCCCGTGACCGGTTGCAGCGCCTGACGCAAAGCGGCCCTGGCCAGCCCCTGCGAATGGAGCTGGGCTGCGAGTGTGAAATCCAATCCTATCTGCAGAGCGATGGATACTTGGTCGTCGACATTACCGACAATCGCATCGCGACTGCACCCGCCAATCCCATACAGAGCAACTTTGGCAACCTGACACTTGGCGCGCCGGTCGAAACCGCTGCGGCAAACCCTTCTGTTGCTCCGGCGACATCCGGATACCGGTTCAACCTGTCCCAGGGTGCCATTGCTGATGCACGCCTGGCGCTGAGCCTGAAATCTGCGATCTCTGCGGATCAGGGGGGGCGCGTTGTCAGGCAGCAGGTCGAGGCCGAGCCAGAGCCTGTCAAAACAACACAGGAACTGGCAGCTGGATCCGCGCGTTTGGTAGAGCCGGAACCTGTAGGTTCGCGCGGGGCTGCGATTTTGGCGGCAGGTTTGCAGGCAGATCTGGGCCTAAATCCCACAGCTGACAGCACCGAAAACGCCCCAAAAGACGAGATGGCAGAGCTGGAAGATGCGGAAGTATTTGATGAGCTTCCTGAAATGAATTTGCTTCTCGATATGAATGAAACCGCACGCGCCGCAGCGGTGAATGCGTCTGAACAACGGCTGCTGCAACAGATTGGCAGGGCTGCCAACCAGGGGCTTCTGGATGTGGCGCAGGCTGGCGATACAGATGGCAATCGGCCATTGGAGTTGCTGGGCCGGGCAGATCGGCCGCTGAACCCGCTGGACAATATTTCTGTGACATCAGCCATCGACCGGGAGACCGGCCTGATTGCACGTGCCGTGAATGAATCCAACGTCGATGACCACTGCCTGCCAGATCGTCGACTTGCCGTTGACACCTGGGGCAATGATAGCCCCTTTGCCGATCAGCTGGGCCCTTTGCGTGGCGCCTTGGTACGTGAATTTGACGACGTCAACCCGGCCAGCGTGCGCGCTCTTGCGAAGCTCTATCTCTATTTTGGCTTTGGTGCGGAGGCCCGTGGGATGCTCTCCATGTTGCCAGAGGGGAGAGTAGATCCCGAGCAACAGGCCACTTTGATGGCGATGGCAGACCTGATGGATGGCAAAGAGATCGGCATCAATCATCCCTTCTCGGGGCAGCAGGGCTGTCATGGGCAGACGGCGCTTTGGTCGGTTCTTGCGGATGGCAATATTCGCAAAACCGCCAATACGGATGCAATCCAACAAGCCTTTGCCAAATTGCCGGTGCACCTACGGGTGAACTTTGGCCCGCGCCTTAGCTCGATGTTCGCGGAGGCCGGTAATTTGCATATTGCTGAGGCCATTTTGCGCTCCGTCAGCCGAACCGGGATGGAATTTGTGCCAGAGCTCAACCTGGCTGAAGCCGCAATTGCGGAGCTGGAAGGCGATACTGAAGTGGTTGCAGAAAAGCTGATCGATGAGGTCGCTGAGCGCACCGAAAGTGCGCCAACGGCTTTGATTGATCTCATTGCGCTCAGCTATGATGAGCGTAAGGCTTTGTCGCCGGATGTACCGGATTTGATTGCCTCCTATGAATTGGAGAGCCGTGATACCGAGCTGGGCGCGCGACTCCGCAAAGCTGGGGTGGTCTCCCTGGCGTTGACGGGCGAGTTTGCCTCTGCCTTTGACGAGTTGAAACAGGTCACCCAGCGTGACGGACCTGCTGCGCGCGCGGATGCAATTGATCCCCTTATGACCCTGCTGACGGAACGCTCTGACGACGTGACATTCCTGCAGTATGGCCTGGTGTTCGCCGGCCAAGCGACGGCTGCCGAAGCTGGCCCCGTTGCAGAACTGATGGCGCGCCGCTTGCTGGATCTGGGATTTGCAGAGCAGGCACAGTCGTTGCTGCAAAAGCTGGCACTGGAGCCTGAGAACAAAGATCGCCGCCTGATGATGGCTGAAACCGCGCTGGCACTGGGCAAACCCCATAACGCTCTGGTGGAGCTGATGGGGCTGGAGGGGTCAGAGGCCAACCGGATGCGGGCTGAGGCCCTATGGCGCAACGGTGAATATGCGCGCTCTGGGGAATATATGCTGGAAGAAGACGTGAACGCAGCGGCGCGTGGTTTCTGGCACTCACAGGACATGGAAGCGATAGAAACCATGACCCCTACCAAAGAGGCGCCCTTTGGGCAGGTTGCAACAGTGACCAGCGAGATCGCCAAAACCAGCCAGGATCCCGAAGGTCTCACGCCATTGGCTCATGCCCGCGCTTTGGTCGAAAGCAGCATCGGTACCCGTGATAATATCGCGGATCTGCTCAATCGGGTTGATACGGCAAACGGGGCAAAGCCCGAAGAATAGAGACCTGATTGAGACCGATCCAAGTTATGAAGAATTAGCAGCAGGGCCGCCCATCTGGGTGGCCTTTCGTCGTCAGTGCTAACACTTTGTCAACTGTCTGAAACTACCTTGGATTTTAGATGAATCCGAGATTGGACAGGCAGAATGCCGTTAGCTATCAGATCTTTGGACCGGCGTATATCGCGGTCTTTGTACTCTCGACCTTGCACTGATGCCCTTTGGTGGCAATCAGGGGGAATTTCCGGTGGCTTTCTGACCACTGAGAGAGAGGCCGCAGCCTTAGAGGCATCGATTCTTACCCCTGCCCAAGTCCCGACCCGTCCCGACCTCCTCACATTTTGTGGGGAGGCTTGGTGTGTCCTGAATGACCATTTCGAAATCAGCAGCCTGATTGCTCCAGAACAAGAGAATGCTCGTGCCTAAATTAACCGTTCAACAGCTCTTTAGCCCGACCGTGCTATTGGCTCTGGCTCTGATGGCGATCATCGTGATGATGATTCTGCCGATGCCTGCCTGGGTCCTGGATGTGGGGCTTGCTGCTTCCTTTGGTCTGGCGATTCTGATCTTTACGATCACCCTTTTCATCGAGCGGCCCTTGGATTTCTCGTCATTTCCGACGATTCTTCTGGCCTCCCTGATGTTGCGCCTGTCGTTGAACATCTCCTCCACCAAACTGATTATTGGTCAGGGACACACCGGCACCGATGCTGCCGGGAACGTGATCCAGGGTTTTGCCCAGTTTGTCATGGGTGGCAGCGTTTTTCTCGGATTGGTGACCTTTGGCGTTCTACTCATTGTGAACTTCATGGTGATCAACAAGGGTGCGGCGCGGATGGCCGAAGTTGGCGCACGTTTTGCGCTGGACGGGATGCCCGGTAAACAGATGGCGATTGACGCCGACATGGCTGCGGGCGCGATCGATCATGCCACCGCCAGAGCACGCCGTGAAACCGACCAGAAAGAAACCACCTTTTTTGGCTCATTGGACGGTGCCTCGAAATTCGTAAAAGGCGATGCTGTCGCGGGTCTTCTTATCACCCTTCTGAACCTTGTGATGGGTTTGGTGATGGGCGTGCTGGTGCATGGCATGCCGGTTTCGACCGCCTTTGAGACTTATGCAATTCTGACGGTTGGCGATGGCCTTGTCTCGCAGATCCCTTCTGTGATCATTTCGATTGCTGCGGCGCTGTTGCTGGCCCGTGGCGGCGCCACTGGCGCCACCGATATTGCCCTGATGGACCAATTCGGTAAACACCCGGCGGCCCTGGCCACGGTTGCGGTCCTGATGGTTATGTTTGCTCTGGTTCCTGGCCTGCCCTTCCTGCCCTTTGTCATTGGCGGCGGGGTACTGGGGTTTGCAGCCTATCGCATCCAGCAAAAGCTCAAGGCTCAAGAAGAGGCTGAGATCGAAGACGAGATGGAGGAAACCGCCAATCCAACCCCAGCCAAGGCGCTGGGCGACATCCTTGATCTGGATGATCTGCATCTGGAATTTGCCCCGGATCTGGTGAGCATGGTCTTGGATGCCGGCACCGGGTTGGATGCGCGGATCGCTAATATGCGGACCCATATCGCCACCAGTTTTGGCTTGATCCTGCCCGAGATCCGGCTCACGGATCAGGCAGAGCTCGAGCGTGGTACCTATGTGGTCAAGGTACAGGGCGTCGAACAGGTGCGCGGCACGCTGCACCCGGATATGGTCCTGGCCTTGATGCCTGATAATCACGGCGCCCTGCCGCCAGGAACCGATGTGACTGAGCCCGTCTATGGCGCGCCCGCGCGTTGGATCAATGCGGCACAGCAACAGGATGCTGTTTTGGCCGGGGCTACGGTTGTGACCCCGCCGGAAATTCTGGCGACGCATCTTTTGGAAGTGATCAAACAGAACTTTGCACGCTTGCTGACCTTTAAGTCGCTGCGCCGTCTCCTGAATGAAATGAGCGAGCTCTCTGATCCGTTCCGGGCCGAAGCAAACCGCAAACTGCTGGAGGATTTGGTTCCCGATAAGGTGCCACTCGATACTCTGCATGCGGTCCTGCGCCTCTTACTGGAAGAGCGTGTTTCGATCCGTAATATCCCGCTGATCCTTGAGGCAATTGCCGAAGCGCGTATCCACACGACCCAGCCAGAAATGATCTGTGAGCAGGTGCGCCAGCGCCTAGGCTTCCAGTTGGTTGCTGAGATGAAACGCGAGGACGGAACTATCCCGCTGATCCAATTGGCGCCAGAATGGGAGGATACCTTCTCGACCTATCAGGTAGATGCCAACGCCGGAAATCTGGATGTGGCCCTGCCGCCTGATATGTTCAATCGTTTGGCGGAAGGGCTGAGCGAACGGCTTAACACGGTGACAGAACAGGGTGTTTTTGCGGCTGTGGTGACCTCCACCCGGCGTCGCCGCTATCTGCGCACGATTCTGAAATCCCGCGGTCTCACCAATCCGGTGCTTTCCTTTGAAGAAATCGGGCTTGAGGCTCGTCCGGCATTGGTAGGCATGGTGGCGGCATGACACCGCTGGACTTTCCTCCTGAGTTACGCGCGTTTCTTGGAGCAAGTTTCTGGCATTTTGCCGTTGTCTTTTTGCGGGTCGGAGCGATGACGGCCATGCTCCCAGCCTTTGGCGAGCAATATGTACCGATGAATGTGAAACTGGCCATAGCCGTTGCGTTTACTTTCGTTGTTGCGCCTGCCTTGCCGCTGTTTCCAGAGCCGGCAACGCCGCTGCATTTTGCAGGTTTGGCGGCAAGCGAAGCCATTGTTGGCCTGGGCCTAGGTGTGTCGGTCCGGTTGTTTATCATGGGCTTGCAGATCGCCGGGACAATCGCGGCGCAAAGCACATCTTTGTCGCAGGTGTTGGGGAACATTGGTGCGGATGCGCTGCCGGCGATTGGCGGGGTGTTACTGGTGTCGGGTCTGGCGCTTGCGGTGATGATGGGGCTGCATGTGCGGGTGGCAGAGTTCTTGATCTACTCTTACCAGATCTTTCCGGTCGGTGCTCTGCCCGAGGCCACGGGGTTTTCTGAATGGGGCCTGCACCGGATCTCCCGATCCTTTTATATGGCCTTCACCCTGGCTGCGCCTTTCCTCATTACGTCGATCATCTACAATCTGGCGCTGGGCGTGATCAACCGCGCCATGCCCCAGTTGATGGTGTTCTTTGTTGGTGCACCGGTGATCACATTTGGCGGTTTGTTTATCCTAATGGTGGGTAGCCCGATGATCCTAGATGTCTGGCTGCGGGAGATGATGGCTTTCTTTGCGGATCCTGGAGGTGGCCTGCGATGAGCGGTGACGACGATTCTGATAAGTCATTTGAACCAACGGCCTCTAAGTTAGCCAAGGCCCGAGAGAAAGGTGAAGTTGCAAAGTCAGCGGATCTCTCGGTAGCGGCGGCCTATATGGGGTTGGTCGTCGCTTTTTACGGGGCAGGATATGATATGATCACCGGGTTTGGTACGGTGTTGATGTCCATCATTGATCAACCTGACCGGCTGGCGAAACAGTTGTTTTCCGGCAATGGAACCCCACCTGTTGGCGGCATGATTTCGGCCATGGTCTGGCCGCTTATTCCGATGTTTTTGATCCCTTTTGTGTTGGTTCTGTTGTCGATCGTCGGTCAAAGGGCACTGGTGTTTGCGCCAACCAAGCTCGAACCAAAGCTTTCCCGGCTTTCGATTGTTTCCAACGCCCAGAACAAATTTGGTCGCGCTGGCCTGTTCGAGTTTGGCAAAAGCGCCTTCAAGCTGGCGCTCTATTCGGTGTGTCTGGGGGTTTACCTCAACTACCGGATGCCCGAGATGATCTCTTCGGCGGCGATGGGAGCGTCGTCGGTGATCAAAATGCTGGCTGAACTGGGAATGGAGTTCCTGGTGATTGCCTTGTTGATCTCGATCTGTATCGGGGTGGTGGATGCGATCTTCCAGCACGATGAACACCGGCGCAAAAATATGATGTCGCGTAAGGAAATCCAGGACGAGACCAAAGACGCTGAAGGTGATCCCCATATGAAGGGGAAACGTCGCCAGAAAGCGATGGAGATTGCCACGGGCCAGATGATGGCAGCGGTGCCCGAAGCCAGCGTTGTTATCGTTAACCCGACCCACTATGCGGTTGCGCTGAAATGGGACGGTGGGGCTGGTACCGCGCCGATCTGCGTGGCCAAGGGCGTTGATGAGGTTGCAGCGACCATCCGACGGATTGCAAATGAGAATGCCATTCCCATCCATAGTGACCCCCCAACCGCGCGGGCGCTTTATGCTACCATTGGGATCGGGGATGAGGTTGAGGAAGAATACTACGCACCTGTTGCGGCGGCTATTCGCTTTGCCGATGACATGCGCGAGCGGGCGAAAGGAGGGATCTGATGAAACAGAAAATGGAAATGCTGAAACAGATGGCGGCGGTCACCGAAGCGCAGTATCTGAAGGAACATGCAAAGATCAAACCCATCCTGGATCACGAAGCCCGGCTGCGGGGGCAGCTAACCAAACTGGAGCAGCAGGTTCAGGAAGCCCGAGAACAAGCGGATGGCGACATTCCGATGCGGGCTCTTGGGGCTGATCTGGTCTGGCAAGGCTGGCATTTGAACACCCGCCGGAACCTCAACATGCAACTGGCGCAGGTTACCGCGCGCAAGCTGATGGCGATGGATCGCCTGCGCAAAACCTTTGGCCGCAAGACGGCGGTGAGTGATATGGAAAAAGCCGAAAGGCTGCGCCGCAAGGCGGTAAAGGCAAAAACTCTGGAAGAACAGCTGCTCAGCCGTCTCTAAACAGCGCGACCTGGTGAAGGCTGTGGAAAGGCCCGTTGCAGGGCTAAGGGCCGTGATCAGCAGGCGCAGACCCTTATCCTATGCGCAGCGAGATTTCGTCAGGCAATGAGCCAGATGCAGACAAAACGCCATTTCACCGAGGCTGCGCCAATGACCGCCTCCAGCGCATTTTGATCGCGGTGCAAAGCACCAAAACACGCAAACCAGAGGTGCTCTACAAACGCAAACCAGATGTGAACGTATGCTCTCGTGTGGATAGCTCGCGTGTGTAATTGTAGTTTGTGTTAACAGATGCGCACAGTTTTTACGCCAATCGCCAAGTATTTCGGAGACTGTGACGAGCTCAAACTTCCATCCAGGCTCGCCTCACTGGTTAACCGTCACCCCAAGAACACTCCAAGCATCCAGAATTTCGAGGGTCTTCTCGGAGAATTCGACATCATTGATATGGGCGTCCAACTCGACCAGCGTGACATTCTTCGGACAGCAGGCGCGTATCTCTTCGATGAACGCCGCAAGGCCTTCAGCATCTTCCAGCAGACCTCCCTTGCGATCCCATTCGTCGCCTCCCTGAAGTGGTAACAAGAACACAGTCGGGCCAGTCGCAGTCGCAAGTTTCTCGCACATGGCTCGGGCCATCTCCCGCCGCTGCTCGCAATTCATGCTGACGGCGGTGATCAGCCTGTTATGCGCATGTAGCTCCTGATCTGCCAACTTGGGCGGTATTGGGTGCCAGCCGACCAAGTCGACCAGGTCATAGCAGCCGATGGATACGATCTGCGGTACACCAGCCTTTCCGGGCATTGGTCATTCGATCATCCCCAGCGCTGATCGCAGACCCCATCAGATGGTTGCCAACCTCTTGGGGCGCGAAATCAAGAACAGCAGCGAATTCGCCCTTGGACGCGAGGCTTTCAAAGGCCCGTCCCCCATGCCTGTGGCATGAAACACCGCCAGTTCGAAACCGCGCGCTTCGAGTGCAGGCTTCAAGTGCACCATATACCGCAGCACGGTTTTGCCGAAAGACGTCATGCCAATCAAAGGGCGGTCGCGCCTGATGGGTCTGGCCGCACGAGCAGCGCCAAGAACA
>Ga0193961_1000206_pt1 | contig 23573 bp, 27 predicted proteins | sample FB_4_MG_FD_140371 | JGI IMG/M metagenome (GOLD analysis project Ga0193961, IMG submission 140371) | Microbial mat bacterial communities from the Broadkill River, Lewes, Delaware, United States - FB_4_MG | ecosystem: Environmental > Aquatic > Freshwater > River > Microbial mats | place: USA...
ACACTCTATGCGATAGAGTCAACTCTTAAAGAGAAACTATCTTCAAAAATCCGCGTTCTTCCTATCTAACTACATAGCAGGTCTTTACCTGCTGTAAACTTTATGTTATTATTATTGCTATGAATATAATAGATCAAAAAATAAAACCTATTGATTCTTTTGAACACTTAGAATTAAGTTCTTTGAAAAAAGGTCAAGAGTTATCATCTAATCTATATGTTGAACATGAAGAGGACTTTGTTCCTATCCTTAAGGCTGGAACTGTACTCTCTGAAGCACTTTTGACGAAATTAAAAATGTATGATTCTTTATATACTTTAAAAAAGGGTCTTACATGTAGTAATTTATTAGCGACAATTGAGCACCATAAAGATGACATTCAAAAGTGTATGAAACTACTTTACACTATAAATGAACGTTTTTTTGATAGTTTTTTTAATCATGCTAAAAATAGACTCGATTTGTACTGTATTGAGGCTATAGTAAATGCGATTTCATTTTTAACTAAAGATAATCCAAACTTTTTGAAATCTGCTGTAAGTTGTTTTATTAATAATGATAAAGTTTCAAATCATACTCTACATGTAACAATTTATGCTATCAAGTTTGCTCATGTACTGGGTTACTCTAAAGAGAAGTATTTACAGCTTGGGGTAGCATCTATGCTGCACGATATAGGTATGAAAAAACTCGATGACTCTTTAGTGGGAAAGAGCACCCCTTTGAGTGTGGCTGAGCTTGAAAAAGTACATAAACATGCTAGTTACAGTATAGAGTATATTAAGCAAAACAATATATATGATCCATATATACTTGATGCAGTAGCTCATCATCATGAGAGATATGACGGTAGTGGTTATCCAAATAACTATAGAGCTGCACATATAAGTGAGTTTGCCTCTATCTTAGCAATCTGCGATGTCTTTGATGCTTTGACAAATATACGTCCATATAGAGAGAGTTATACAATTTTTGAAACATTAAAAATGATGCTTAAAGACCCTGAGTTTAAAGGAAAATTTAATGATAAGTATCTTAAATTACTTATAAAAGCCTTGGCTTAAAGAGTGTTATATTTAAGAGTTTAACACTTTCGATTTAGCAAGGGCTTCTTCAATCTCTTGCTTATTTATATCTCCAGTTAGGTCTAGTTCAACGCTTCCGTCTTCACCGCTTACTTGCATATTTTGAATCTTCTTTTTTGTATCATCACTCATACATTCGCATTGTCCCGTTGAGCAGTTCTCAACCATTGTGACGATATTTTGTTTTTTTACTTCGCCTGTAAAAGAGATTTTAACGCCATTTTGTGTTGTGTTTACATTTTTATTCATTTTAAATCCTAGTTATCTTCTACAAAGTGTTTAAATCTAACAAAACACATCCACTGTCTTGAGTCAGATATTTCGCAGTTACATCCTACATTTATATCTCTTACATCATAGTTTTTTTTAGCAGACTCTTTTGCTGCCTTGCAAGCATCTCTTTTTATCTCAGCTTCACCTCTCTCAAGACCGTCGATGATAGTACCCTGAGCTAAAAGTAGAGTTGATGTCATTATTAAAATTAATTTTTTCATGGAGGGATTTTACAAAGTTCTTGCTATACTTTTGCTTATGAAATTTGACTATATAGAATTAGGTGCAACTCTCTTTGTACCGGCTACGCATAAAGACTTAGAGGCCGTTGTAAACACTAGTAAGTACCCAAGTCTTAAAAGTGTAGTTATAGATACAGAAGATGGAATTAATCAAAGCTCGCTACAAGATGCCTTAGAGATAATAAGAGAGTTGCTAAAAAGCTTGAAAAAAAGTAGTTCACTACTCTTTATAAGACCGAAAAATGTAGATGTTTTAAAAGAACTTTTAGAGTATGAAGATATTGAGAAAATCGATGGATTCATTCTTCCAAAATTTTCACTTGAAAATGCAGATAGTTATTTAGATTTATTAAAAAACAGAGCTTTTGCAATTATGCCTAGTGTAGAGGGAGAAGAGCTTTTTTCTCATATAAAACTTTATGAACTTTGCGAAACTTTATTGCCATATAAAGATAAAATAGTTTTAATTAGATTTGGGCTTGAAGACATGCTAAGGCAGTTGAAGATGAGAAGAAAGTGCAGTGAGACTATATTTGACTTTAGTACGACTTCTGCTGTTTTAGGAGACTTTATCGCGACTTTTAAAGGAGCTGGTTTTGCTGTTAGCGGTGGAGTATATCCATGTTTTAAAGACAGCAGTAACTTTAAAAAAGATGTGCAAAGAGATTTAAGAGAGGGTCTTTTTTCCAAGACTATTGTTCATCCAAAACAGATTGATATAGTGCATGAACAGTATAAAGTTACAAAAAAAGAGTTTGATGAAGCTTTAGAAATCTATTTTAATGAAGAGGCTGTTTTTTCTCAAAATTCAAAAATGTCAGAAGTTGTGACAATGGTTCCGTGGGCTAAAGAGATTATAAAAAGGGCACAAGTGTATGGAATACACTCATACCCATACTAGAGGGGAGAACCTCTAATATCTTAGTGTATATTTTTAAAGTGAATTTTTAAAACTAGTTTTTTGCCACACACTCCCCCTTTTCAAGTTTTTGTGAGCTATCACAAATTAAAATCTCAAGGAATTTTAACTCATCTTTGATATTTAAATTGCTCACTGAAGATACATCCACATCGCTATGCTCATCAATGTAACTAAGCATTTTTGCAATTGCCAATGCTCTATCATACTCTGTTTTACTAACAGAGGCTAATACACTTGCAATCTCATTTTGAAATGTTTGTCCATCAGACTCTATATTTACAGAGTCAAAAGACAACTGAGCCAATAAGTTAGAGTCAAGTTTTATATCATTACTCGGATCTGAATCATTATCTAGTGAATGAAGCAGTTGAGCTACATTGTACGCCTTTTGTTCATTCTCAATCCCTTTATGTAGATGTAAAGGAGTAACTACATCTTCCACTGAACAGCTACCGATTGCTAGAGTACCAATTTTGAATGTGACATCGTCATTCTCTTGACATGTGAATGTTCCATCAACATCTGTAACCCCTGATAATCCTGAGCTACACTCATAGTGTAAACCCTCAACTGGAGCATCAACAAAACGTCCCGAAACCTTCACCCCTGGTTCAAATGACGCTACCTCACCACATCCAATGAGTGTGAGTCCTGTAATAAATAGTGCGATTAATTTGAAGAGTCCTTTCCTCATAACTTATCCTTTTTATTAAATCTGTACAAGTAGTATCGGACGTTTTTAAAAAAATTCAAGTTTAATTTTGGATTAAGGTTGATAATATGGCTAAAAAGGAGTGGATATTATAACATGTAAAAAGATTTTAAAGTTTAGTAAGTGGCTTGAATATGGAATTCAAGCCATGTTTTGATGATTTTAAGCGGCAGTTTTTCCAGTGTGTAAATTTGTCATAGAAATCATACAATTTGTCAATTTAAGTGAGTTTAGCAGCTCAAGCAGTGCATAAATTTCACTACTTTTTTCCTCTTCTTGAGTATGTGCCAAGGTCAATTTTTTATCCATTAAAAAAAGAGACATGATATGGCGTACTTTTTTATTGAGCTTTTTTGTTTTTAATGCAGTCTCATTCTTACTATCTGTTAGAACAATAGTTAGTGCATCTGCATTTTTAGTGATTTTATGAATCCACTTATGATGAATCTTCTCTAAAGCTTGTTCATCAATACTTAAAAAAGTGTTGCGTACAGTTGTATAGGCAGGTGCGATAAATGCACGTCCTAAAAATTTTGCCAGCTCCCTTTTTCTCTCTTGCATCCACAGTGCAATATCATCATAGCTTTTCGCACCCGATTGAATTGCTAAAAGCGATAAAAAAAGTATTTCCCCTGGATGTGTGTATCCAACCTTATTTCTTCTATAGTCAGGTAGTTGTCGAAACTCCTCTAGCAGTGCTTGCATAGATACCTCCCGTAGTTTTTTAGGGAGTAAGCAATTACTGAACCAATTTGTTAAAATTTATGTGAAATGTCTGTGTTTAGAGTTAAAACATACTTAACATGTAAATCTTTACATGTTAAGTTTAGATGTTAGTAAGGGGAACTATATGTATCTACAGGGCTTCCCTCTACTTCTTTGATTGATAAAAATGTATTGTCATCTTTAAGGTAGTAATTTAAAAAATGAAGTGCCCAAGTTCCAGCAGTTATACTTCCTTCATTTGACATGTCATGACTCTCTCCCTCCATACTAACCAAGTGGGCATTTGATGGAGTTTTACTTAGTGCGTGTTTTGTATGTCTCTCTACAGCTACTTCATCACTTGTGCCAGTTATGGCTAAGTAGGGTTTAGTAACAGTAGCAGCCCCACTTGATGCCCAACCAAAAAATGTAACGAGTTGACCCATAATCTCTTCAAAAGTTCCACTATTATTCCCCATAAACGGCTCAATTCCTACGGCTGCTTTAATTCTGCTATCGCTCACTGTGCTAGAGAGTACACCACCCGTTGAGCTCTGTACATCAACTGGTTTCGCTCCAGCTAAGATAAAAGACGTAGTACCACCATAGCTGTTTCCAAGTGCTCCGATTTTGTCAAAGTCAATGTGAGAACTGTACTTACTTGTCTCTAGGAAATCTATAGCTGTTTTGATAGAAAGAGGTCGCAGAGTTATCTCTTCTGGTGAATAAACTTCTCCTCCATAAGCGTTAAAACGGTCATCTCCATGGAAGATTCCTAGTACTGCATATCCATGAGTAGCTAAAGCTTGCAACTGTCTGCCATTTGTAATAACCTCACCGTCAATACCATGAGAATAGACTATTAAAGGATATTTTTTTGTAGTGTCTGCAAATATTGGAGCAGCGTCTACACTTTCTTCCATTTGTGAATACTCAGATGGAACTTCCCACCCACTAAGAGTCTGTGGAGTGCTATAGTTACTATCAGCTATAGTCGGATAGTAGAGTGTTGCAATATACTTTACGCTCTTTCCAGCTTGTGAACCGTAAGTAGTAGAATCATCTGGAACTTCAACACTAAAAGATATAGAAGAACCTTCAAGTACATCTGCTATATAGTTACCATCTATATTACCTTTAAGGTATGGCAATAGAGCCTCATTTTGTGGGCTGTCATCTTTAAATTTAAGATAACTTGATGCTACAGTAACACCACTAAGTGAATTTAATGGTGAAACACTTAGTGTTCTTGCTGTGTCAGTTGGTGTCTCTACTTTGTTATCATCATTTGATGTATCTTGTGTATCGCCACCACCTGAGCTACCACATCCACTTATAAAAAGTAAGATAGCTAGTGCATATAAAATCTTTTTCATCGATTACTCCTTAGATATGTGTTAAATTATTATATCTGTTTTTTTGAGTAACTTACATGTTAAAAATGAAACTATAATTCTTTTAAAATCTTCTCAACATCTTTTAGAGATGTATCAACCCCTCCAAATACCTGAAATCTCTCGAGTTTCATACCGCAAAATTCAACAATCTGCTCTTTAAACATGTTTTTAGTTTGGTATTTATTTTTTAATGTAGATTAGTTGAGATACTATTATGTTCACATGTAAAGAATCTAAATCAACTGATTCTTAATAAACTCCATATAGTGACCCTCTTCATCTTCAAGTTCATCGTGTGTACCACGCTGGACAATTTTTCCTGCATCTAAAACGTATATTATATCTGCATTTTTTACAGTGCTTAGTCTGTGTGCTATGGTAATAACTGTCTTATCTTCAAGCATCGGTGTGATTGTGGTAAAGAGTTTTGCTTCTGTGTGGACATCAAGTGCTGAGGTTGATTCGTCAAATATTACTACGCTTGGGTCTGCTATTATCATCCTTGCAATGCTAAGGCGTTGTCTTTGACCACCTGAGAGGCGGATACCGTGATGACCTACTATGGTGTCTAGTCCATCTTTCATTCCCTCAAGCATTTCACTTAGTTGAGCACTTTTTATAGCTTCGTGTATCTGCTCATCGCTGATACTCTCATCTCCCATAGTGATGTTAAATCTAAGAGTTGAGTTAAATAGTATAGGCATCTGAAGCACTAAAAATATGTTTTTTCTTAGTGATGTTTTATCTAACTCTTCTATGTCTATACCGCTGTATTTAAGTGAACCGCTACTCTTTGCGTAGAAGCCTGATATTATTTGAGCCAGAGTTGTTTTTCCGCTTCCACTTGCTCCAATTAGAGCTATTTTAGAACCTGCTTTTATGTCTAGTGAAATATCTTGAAGTGTCTTTTTATCCTCAGTGTATGAGAAGTATAAATCTTTTAGGGATATATCCACATGTGAATGTTCTAGCTCTTTTTCTCCGCTCGTTTCGGTTTTTAGCAGAAGTATCTTATTTATGCGACCAAGGGCAGCCATTGCTGATGAGTAGCTGTACTGCATAGAGAGAATGTCTTGAACAGGAGTCATGATAAACCAGATGTATCCAAACATCGCAAACATCATACCAATGCTCAAGTCACTATAGGCAACCAGAAGAAGACCAGTTGCACGCAGTATCTCATACATGGCTAAAAATATTGTGTAAGAGAGTCTCTCATAAGTTATGTTTTTAAACCCAAACTCATTTGAGGTTTTTTGTATTTTGTCGGCACTCTCTATAGCTTTAGAAAAAAAGTACTCCTCTTTGTTACTTGCTTTTATCTGTCCGTAAAGCTCAAGAGTCTCACCAACACTCTCTTGAAACTTCTCTATAGATTCATTTTCATGTTTTTTTAGCTCACCGACTTTTTTTGACATGTTCTTACTGATAATCATAATAAGTGGTTGGATTATAAGTATCATCACTCCTAATATAGGGTCTATGATTATTAAAACACTCCCAACAGCTATAAGAGTTAAAATTGATGAGACAAATTTGCTTACACCAGTTATGATGAAACTATCGAGAGTATTTACATCTGTGATGAGGTTAGAAGTAATGGCACCGCTTCCAAGAGTTTCATACTCATTCATAGATGAGATTTTTAGATGTTCTAGTAATCTTTTTCTAATCATAAAAGTTACATACTTAGAAATTTTGGTAAAAACTTTTGTGATGATAACTGTGAAAAAATAGTAGATAAAACGCAGGATAATTACGGCTAGAGTGACTATGGCGATGTAGTAAAAAGCATTTGCACCACTAAAAAAATAGTCAATAGTGCTTACAAAGTGAGCAGGTTTGTCAAGAAGTACTTCATCAACTAAAACAGGTAACATAAGTGGTATAGGTATACTAATTAGTATAGCTATAAGTGTTACAATCTGCCCATAGATAAGAAGTGGTTTTTTCTCTAGTATTAAACTCAGTATTGACTTTAAGGTGATTTGATTATTCATATTTAAACTAAGATATGTAAAGTTATCTATATATCTTAGCTTTTAAATCTTCTTCTTCAATCGCATTTGCAGTATATTTAACAACAACCAGCTTTTCAGTCTCATTGATATACCACTCAGCAATATGCTCTTCTTCTAAGGCGTTTAGTTTGTCTAAATCCACATGTGACTCTTGCAAATATAGATGAGAGTGTTTAGTAGGGTTTTGAAGTCTTAGTGTCCAGAGTAACCAGAGTGTAGCTATAATCGCTACTGATATGCCTATAGTAGCTCTGTCACTGATGTCTAAAAGAAGACCTGCAAGTGTACCACCTAAAAATGTAGCAAAATATGCTACTGAGTTAGATATACCCAGAGCCGCACCTTTTTGGTGAACTTTTGCAAACTTTGTAATCATCGACTGAACCAGCGGTTCCATCATGTTAAATGCTACAAAAAACATAACTACACCAACTACGAAAACAGTTCCTGAAGTTGTAAGCCCCATGATTAAAAAAGAGCCTATAAAAAGAACAATAGAAGCTAAAAATATCTCTTTGGGTTTATTCTTTTTCTCTCCAAATACAGCAGCAGGACCCATTGCCACAAGACCTAAAATCATAGCAGGCAGGTAAGCTTTAAAAAGGTCACTCTTCTCCCAAGAAAAATCATTGCTCAAAAGAATAATAGGAATAAGTACAAAAGCAACAGTCATAAGCCCTTTTTGCATACCGTTGATTATAATCATATTGAGAAGATTAGGGTCTTTTAAAATATCTGAAGTTTTTGAAGTCTCATGATACGTGTGTTTAATTCTTGGAGGTGTCGGAACTTTAGTAAAGAGAAGTATCATAGCTATTATTGATAAAAAAGCTGTAATGATAAATAGAGTATCAACTCCGTAGTTTGCACCGATTACAGGTCCAAGTCCCATAGCAAGAGCAAAACTCATAGCAATTGAGGCACCCATTATAGCCATAGCTTTTCCTCTAACCTCTTCTTCTACAAGGTCAGAAATCATAGCTGTAATCACAGAACCAATTGCACCAGCACCCTGAAGGAATCTACCAAGCATAAGAGTATAGATATCTGTTGAATATGCACAGATAATAGAACCGATAAGAAAGATAATTAGACCTACTAAAAGTGTTGGTTTTCTACCGATTTTATCACTCATAGTTCCAAAAGGTACTTGAAATAGTGCTTGAGTAAGTGCATAACCACCAACGACAACACCGACTAAAAGTGGTGTAGCACCCTCAAGTTCTAAAGCGTAAACAGAAATTATAGGTAAAACTAAAAACAGACCTAAAAATCTAAGTGAAAGTATTGCAGATAGGGGAAAAACTTTTTTAAACATGTATTGCCTTAATAATTTGAGTATAATTTCGTAATTATATATAAATAATATTATATAGAGTATAAGGAATAAATTTTGAAATTAGTTTTAGCTACATCTAATAAAGGCAAAGTAAGAGAGATTAAAGCACTCTGTAAAGATTACGAGGTTATTCCATACAGCGAACTCATAGAAGAGTTTGAGATTGTAGAAGATGGCGACACATTTAAAGAGAATGCACTTATTAAAGCAAGAGCAGTTTTTAAGGCATTAGATAGCGATGATGTAATCGTAATGGCTGATGATAGCGGGATAAGTGTAGATGTATTAGACGGAAAACCTGGAATATACAGTGCAAGACACGCAGGTGTTGGTGCTAATGATAAAGATAATCTATACAAACTAATTGAAGATATAAAGTCTCAACATGTAAAAAGCTCACCTGCTCACTATACAGCAGCTATAGCTCTTGTTACAAAAAAAAGTGAGTACTGTGTTCATGGTTGGATGTATGGAACTGCATTAACTGAAGTTATAGGTAATGGTGGTTTTGGTTATGATCCGATGTTTATACCTGAGGGTTACGATAAAACTTTGGGTGAATTAGATGATCAGATTAAAAAGAAACTATCACACAGGTCAAAAGCACTCTACTTGGCTAGTATAATATTAAAAACTCTACACTGAAAAATAAGATGAAAATCCCATCCATGGAATTTATAAGTTTTAAAAATCTATGATACATCCTGAATCACAAAAAATGATTTTTAATACTGTTTTAAAGCGGGTAATTAGCCTGCTTAACGCCTATTTTATAAAATTTTTCTACTAAGTTTATAAAACGAAAGCTCCAGTTCATCCAAAATCACATGAAATCTCATGTTGTATCTGTAAATAGTTTGCATAGTAAACTCCTTTAAACTATTTATAACAGCACAAGCAAAAAATATACCTAGCTAAATAGAGTTAGAAGTAAAATCCCAAAAAGTATCCTATAAATTCCAAAAGCTACAAAGGTAAACTTCTCTAAAAAAGCTAAAAAAAGTTTTATTGTCAGATATGCAACTATGAAAGATACAACAAAACCAACAGCTAAAACTATGAGGTTTGAATCATTGAAATCTTGATAGTGTTTTAGTAAATCATAGCCTGTAACTGCACTCATAACAGGAAAAGCAAGTAAAAAACTAAACTCTGCACTCGCTTTTCTGCTAAGTCCTACCAGTAGAGCTCCAATGATTGTAGAACCTGCACGACTTGTACCAGGGATAAGTGCAAAAATCTGAGCAAAACCGATAATCATAGATTGTTTCATAGTGACTTGTTCAACATCATCAATGAGATCTGAACTCTCTTTTATAAAAAACTTTTCTACAATTAAAAAGACTATTCCGCCAATTATAAACATTACAGCTACAACCTGTATGCTAAAGAGCTCTTTTATCTGAGATGAAAAAATAAAACCAACTGCCCCTATTGGAATAAATGCAGCTATTACTTTAGTCCATAGATTTATTTTTTTAGTACTAAATTTGTCCTTATATATAAAAAAAACTGCCATTATTGCTGCAAATTGGATAATAACCTCATAAGCTTTTGTGACATCTGTCTGATTGATGCCTAAAAACTCACTCGCTACGATTAGGTGACCAGTTGACGATATGGGCAAAAACTCTGTAAAACCTTCAATAATACCTAGAATTATTGAGTCAAATATTGTCATAGATTACCTTTTGCATAAATATTAAAGTATATTTAATAGTAGTTTAATTGCTCTGTATGATAGAATAATAAGCAGAATTTTATCATATAAAGAGAATAAATGAATATATTAATTGTAGACGATAGTAAAATTATCAGAAGAGTTCTTACAAATACTGTTGGTAGATATTTTAAGCCACCAGAGTGGAAAACATTAAATGTCTTTGAAGCTGAAGATGGTTTGGAAGCTATGGCTCAAATGAAAAAAGAGAAGATAGATATTATGCTTCTTGATTGGAATATGCCTAATATGACTGGTGAAGAAGTTGTTGATGCAGTTCGTGCAAATAAAGAGTGGAATAAGACTCGTATAATTATGGCTACAACTGAGGGTGGAAAAGAGAAAGTTGTAAAGATGATAAAAAAAGGTGTAAACGGTTATATGGTTAAACCTTTTCAAGAAGATGCTATATTTAAAACATTAACTACAATAACTGATAGAATGCCTAAAAACTGAATTTAAATTTTTTTAGATATAATACGAGGTTTTTATGAAAATATGGTTTTGACCATATTTTTAATATATCGCAAGATAAAATTAAACAATAAACTATTCGTAGGAACTATTTAATGTTACTCTTTACTCCTGGTCCAACGCCAGTCCCGCAAAACGTTCGTAATGCAATGTCTCTTGAGACACTACACCATCGTACTCCAGAATTTGAATCAATTTTTGAAAAAACAAGAAAACATCTTTTTAATCTTTTTAAGACCGATGAAATTGTAATGCTTAGTTCAAGTGGAACTGGAGCTATGGAGTCAGCTGTTATCAACCTGTGTCACAATACCCTTTTAAATGTAAACTCTGGAAAATTTGGTGAGAGATTTGGAAAGATAGCTCAGGCAAATGGACTAGGAAGTGTGGAACTTAAAAATGAGTGGGATACACCTGTTAGCGTAGAGGCGGTATTGGAAGCTGTTAAATCTAATAGTGACATAGATGCTGTAGCTGTTCAGATAAGTGAATCAGCAGGTGGACTTCGTCATCCAGTTGAAGAGATAGCAAAAGCTGTAAAAGAGATTAATCCAAATATTATGATTATAGCTGATGGTATTACTGCTGTTGGTGTTGAGAAAATTGATGTAACAAATATTGACGCTCTGATTGCAGGTAGCCAAAAAGCACTTATGCTTCCTCCGGGACTTGCAATCTTAGGTCTTAGTAACGCTGCAATAGAGAAAATTGGAGAGGGTAAAGGTTACTACTTAAATCTAGCATCAGAGATAAAAAAGCAAAGACAAAATACTACGGCTTATACAGCTGCGACGACTCTTATAATTGGTCTTCTTGAAGTATTAGAGAGTATTGAAGAAAATGGTGGAATAGAGAAACTTTATGAAGATACAGCTCTTCGTGCCGAAGCTGTTACTAATGCACTTGAAGCGATTGGTTTGCATATCTACCCTAAGTCTCCAGCTCTATCAATGACTACCATAGACGATGTAAATGCTTCTGAGATAAGAAGTATGATAAAAAATGAGTTTGGCGTTAATGTAGCTGGCGGACAAGACCATTTAAAAGGAAAAATTTTCCGTATTAACCAGATGGGTCTGATTCCTGTTCATGAGATGGCTTGGGTTGTAAACAGTATAGAGTTGGCACTAAGTGAACTTGGTCGTAGAGCTTATGCAGGAACTGCAAATAAAGTGTTTAATGAAACGCTTTATCAAAAATAAGGTTGACATGTAGATGATACTTGAGCACGAAATTCCAAATGGATCAAAGTTATATTTTGGCGAGGCAGCTAAGAAAAAAAGAGAGATAGAGAGTGTTGCTAGTCAAATTTTAGATGATGATGGATATGAAGAGATAGTTTCACCCGTATTTTCATATCATCAGCACCTTAGTATATCCGATGAAAAAGAGTTGGTAAGAATTAATGATGAGAAAAACAATGCCTTGTCTCTTCGTGCTGATTCAACTATAGATGTAGTTAGAATTATTGAAAAAAGATTAGGTAGAAATACTGAACATAAAAAGTGGTTCTATATTCAGCCAGTATTTCGTTATCCAACTGAAGAGCAGTACCAAGTTGGTGTTGAGTTTATGGGTGAAAAAAATCTCTCAAGTGTAATGAATGTGGCAAATAAGATTTTTGATAAGCTTGAACTAAAACCTTTGACTCAGATATCAAATATGCGTATACCTCAAATTTTAACATCTATGTTCGATGAGCTGACACTTGAAGATTTTCGACATATAAATATTGAGAAGTTCTTAAACTTAAAAGTGGAGTGGCTTGAAAAGCTTGTGTATCTGCAATATGTTGAGCAAATTGATGAACTTCTTGAGATTGTTCCACAAGAGATAAAATCAGAGCTTATTAAAATGAAAGAGTTATGCTCAGAGATGTCATGTGAAAAAACTGTTTTAGCACCTATGTACTATGCAAAAATGCTCTATTATGATGAGTTGTTTTTTAGGAGTATAGTAGGAAATGAGGTTTATGCTCGTGGCGGTAGATATAAAAATCATGAATTAACTTCTGTTGGATTTGCAATCTATACAGATACACTATGTGAAGCATTGACAAAATAAAAGATTATTAGAGAAAAGAGGAAAATATGATGAGAACTAAAGTTCAATATAGCGAGGCACTAAATGGCGAGTCGTAAAGCAGATTTGATTGTAGGTATTCAATGGGGCGACGAAGGTAAAGGTAAGATAGTTGATAGACTTGCCTGTGAATATGATATGGTTTGTAGAAGTCAAGGTGGACACAATGCTGGACATACTATCTGGGTTGATGGTGTAAAATATGCACTTCACTTAATTCCATCTGGTGTACTTAATCCTGATGCTATAAATGTAGTTGGTAATGGTGTTGTTTTATCGCCTGAGTCAATTATAAAAGAGATGATTCAGTTTGATAATTTAGAGGGTCGTCTTTATATCTCAGATAAAGCACACTTAAATCTGCCGTATCATGCACTTATTGACCAAGCTAAAGAGAGATTAAAAGGTGATAAAGCTATCGGTACTACAGGTAAGGGAATAGGACCAGCGTATTCTGATAAAATCAATCGTAGTGGCTTTAGAGTTGGCGAGCTTTTGAATCCTGCTAAACTTTGCAGTTCTATCATAGAGTACTTTGAGCAAAACAGAGCAATTTTTGATGTATATGAAATTGCTACTCCAACAGAGTCTCAACTGCTAGCTGAGTTAGAGGGTTACAAAGCTAAACTTGCTCCATTCATAACAGACACTACGCAGATGGTTTGGAAAGCTCTTGATGATAATAAGAGAATTTTATTAGAGGGTGCTCAGGGTACGCTTCTTGATATTGACCATGGAACTTACCCTTATGTAACTTCATCTGCAACAGTTAGTGCTGGTGCTTGTACAGGTCTTGGAATTAACCCTAAAGACATAGGCAAAGTTATAGGAATAGTTAAAGCTTATTGTACTCGTGTTGGTAATGGACCATTTCCAAGTGAAGATTTTGGCGAAGATGGAAAGAGACTAGGTGAGCAGGGTCATGAGTTTGGAACAACAACTGGTCGTGCTCGTCGTTGTGGCTGGTTTGATGCAGTTGCAACTCGTCATGCAGCTCGTTTGAATGGTTGTGATGAACTTGCACTTATGAAGCTTGATGTTCTTGATGGTTTTGATGAAGTGAAACTTTGTGTAGCTTATGAGTTAGACGGAGAAGAGATTGACTATATGCCATCAAACCTTGAAGACGTAAAACCAATTTACAAGACATTTAAAGGCTGGGATAACTCTGTAGGTGCAAGAAGTTTTGATGCACTTCCTAAGGATGCTCAAGACTTTGTAAAAACCATAGAAGAGATTAGTAAAACAAAAGTAGGGATAATTTCTACTTCTCCTGAAAGAGATGATACAATTATCTTATAGAAAAGTTTATAATTGCATTAGTGCAATGTTTTTTATTTTATGAGATAAAATTAAGGATAAAACTTTGAAGACTCGTTACACTTCTTTAGTCAGTTTGAAAAAAAACAACGTACAAAGTAGTGAAAGAGTCGTTCAAAATGCAAATTTAGACCTTAAAAATGCAAACTCTGCGTTAGAAGACGCATATAACTCACTTCAAAGTATAGATGCTCCTCAAAGTGGAAATATGAAAGAGATGTTAGCTTCAAGAGCTTTGATAGAGTCGGGAAGAGATTTGATAAAGCATAATCAGGGTTGGGTTGAGTTTGCAAATAAACAACTACTTCAAGCTAAAGAGCAACTTCGTACAGATATGATTGAACATGAAAAGTTTAAATACTTAGAACTTGAAGAGATAAAAAAAATTATCAAAAAGAAAAAACTTGAAGAGGCTAAAGAGATGGATGAAATCGCTCTTATGACATATTCGAGAAAATCAACTTAGTAGAAGGTTACTCCAGTGAAACTCATAATAATATCAATAGTAACAATTTCACAACTTTTTGCTCTTCAAACTAGTGAAAGACTTTTTGAATGTACGGAGATTTTTAAAGAGAGAAAGAGTGAGCTTTTAGTAGAACTAGAAAGAATTGATGAACAAAAACAGGCACTTGATGCTTTACGGATAGCAACGGAAGATCTTTTGAAAAAAAAAGAGGCTAAACTCTCTTTAAAAGAAGATGGTGTTAATCAAAAACTCCAAGAGATAACACAAAAAGAGAACTCCATAAAGAGTATGCTAGAAGAAAACAAAGCAGCTTTAAAAGAGCTAAAAGATCTTAAAATGAACAATATAGCACAAACATTTGCAAAAATGAAGCCAGCTTCTGCTTCAGGTATACTCTCAGAGATGGACCCAGTAGAAGCTACAGAGATACTGAAATCTTTAAAACCTAAAACAGTAGGAAAAATTTTAACAAAGATGGATTCAAAAAAAGCGTCTGAGTTGACACTGCTGCTTTCTAAATAATTAATGGCTATAAAATATACATTAGACTCTTTTGCTCTGTATTTCTAATCATATCTTTACCTAAAATATAGTAAAATAATAAAATTTTTTAAAATAGGGTCTTAAACTTATGAAAATATCACTTAAAACTATACCCCATATATCTAATAAAATTGCGATTGATTTAAATCGTAGTGGTGTTGTTACAATGACTAAAGGCCTTGAAGCTGTAGCACATGAAGCAGAAAAAGTGCTAACAAAAAATGTAAAACAAGAGATTGCTCTTGAAGATAAAGTAAATGATATCTGCGAAGATAATGAAGAAGAGATAGAGTTCCAACTCGTGGATGAGAGACAGCTTTTTTTCATGATTAAAAAGAAACTAGCACCTGAATATGGAGTAATACTCAACTATGAAGAGAGATACTCAGACGTTTCTCATAAAATTTTAGATGAGCTTTATGAAGAAGATTTAATCCACTTTGATGTGACAGAAAATAGAATTAAAAATATTATTTATAATGCAATAACATCGTTTATAGCTGATGCGTCAGATATTCAAGATGCTGTAATGGATAAAATTAGGTCATATAAGAGAAACTTTATTCCAGGAACAGATGAGTTTGAAATTTTATATGAAAAACTTTACAAAGAAGAGATGACTAAAAGAGGTATGGAATAGTGAGTAAAATATTGAAAAAAGCTTGGATATATCTTGAAAATGGAACGTTTTTAGAAGCGAATAGTTTTGGTGCTGATAGCACAACTGTTGGTGAGATAGTTTTTAACACTTCAATGAGTGGTTATCAGGAGATTATGTCTGATCCTTCGTATGCTGGACAGTTCGTAACATTTACAATGCCAGAAATTGGTAATGTAGGTGTAAATGAGCAAGATATGGAGAGTTCTAGTGCACATGCAAAAGGTATGTTGGTAAGAAACTATCAAAGCAGATATTCAAGCTTTAGAGCAGAGGCTTCATTGGATAGCTTTTTAAAGAAGCATGACATAATGGGTGTATGCAATTTAGATACTAGATATTTGACTAAGATGATTAGAAATGAAGGTGCTATGATGATGGTAGCTTCTACTGAGATTAGTGACAAAGATGAGCTGAAGAAAGTTTTAGAGAACTCTCCTAGAATTGAAGATGTGAACTATATAGAGCAGGTTAGTACAAAAACAAGTTACAAACATACACAGTCTACATATAGCAGAACAGTTTTTGATTATGAAGAAGCACCTGAGGCTGAAGCAAAAATTGCTGTCATAGATTTTGGGGTAAAGAGAAACATTCTAAATGAGATGGTAAACGCAAAGATGGATGTAGAAGTTATTCCAAATGATTTTGATGCAGATAAGCTGATTGAGAGATATAACTCTAAAGATATTGACGGAGTATTTTTATCAAATGGTCCTGGTGACCCATTAGTATTGAAAAAAGAGCAAGAGCAGATAAAAAAACTTATCTCTGCTAAAATCCCAATGTTTGGTATCTGTTTAGGGCATCAACTTCTATCTATATCTCACGGATATGATACGTATAAACTAAAATTTGGTCATCATGGCGGAAACCATCCTGTAAAAAATGCTAAAACTGGTTTAGTAGAGATTACCGCACAAAATCACAACTATAACGTACCTGATAATATAGTAGAGATTGCAGAAGTTACACATAGTAACCTTTTTGATAATACTATTGAGGGCTTAAAATATAATGACTCTCCAATATTTTCAGTGCAACATCACCCAGAATCTAGTCCAGGACCAAAAGAGAGTAGATACATATTTAATGAGTTTTTGACACTGATAAAGCGATAATAATGATGCTCTTTAGCATCATTTATATGACAAATAAATGTAACTTCTTCACACACAAAATATATTTCTTAAACTAAAATAAATTTCTAAAAGTAAACAAAAACATAAAAAATAGGCAATTTTGTCACAAAAGAGTCACTAATTAAGATAACTTAAACATTTCTATTGCTAGTATACGATTGTTAATTAGTCTAATAAATTTAAAATAACTTTATTAGACATAATTGCTTTGAATCTTTAAGGAGGCTATATATGGAGAATCGTCCATTAGAGTACGACTATACGGTTGCAAAGATGTTCATGTTTACAACAATTGCGTTAGGAATTGTTGGTATGCTTATCGGTGTAATCTTAGCGTTTCAACTTGCATTTCCAGAACTAAACTTAGTTCTTGGTGAAGGTCTAGCTGAATACACTAACTACAGTCGTCTTCGTCCACTGCATACAGATGCAGTAATTTTTGGTTTTACACTAAGTGGTATTTTTTCTACTTGGTATTATGTTGGTCAGCGTGTTCTAAAAGTGTCAATGGCAGAGTCAAGCGTATTGATGTTTTTAGGTAAGTTACACTTCTGGTTATATGTTGTTGGTGTTGTGGCAGTAGTTGTGTCACTTTTCGCTGGTGTTACTACTTCAAAAGAGTATGCTGAATTTGAGTGGCCAATCGATATCGCTATTGTTATTGTATGGGTACTATTTGGTTTAAGTATATTTGGTCTTGTTGGTATACGTCGTGAAAAATCACTATATATATCAGTATGGTACTACATCGCTTCATTTTTAGGTATAGCTATGCTTTATCTATTTAACAATATGGAAATCCCTACAATGTTAGGTGTATCTGCTGCTGGTGAGAGCGGAATTGGTGCATGGTACCACTCTGTTTCAATGTATGCTGGTACAAATGACGCACTTGTAGAGTGGTGGTATGGACACAATGCAGTTGCATTTGGTTTTACTGTTCCTATTGTTGCGATGATTTATTATTTCTTACCAAAAGAGTCTGGTCAAGCTATTTATTCTTATAAATTATCTTTACTTTCTTTCTGGGGATTAATGTTCGTATATCTATGGGCTGGTGGTCACCACTTATTATTCTCAACTGTTCCAGATTGGATGCAGACTATGGGTTCTGTTTTCTCAGTTATCCTAATCTTACCATCTTGGGGTTCAGCGATTAATATGCTTCTTACAATGAAGGGTGAGTGGCAACAAGTTGCAGCTTCTCCATTAATTAAATTTATGGTTCTTGGTTCTACATTCTACATGTTCTCAACATTAGAGGGTCCTATCCAAGCTATTAAATCTGTTAATGCAATTGCACACTTTACTGACTGGATCGTTGGTCACGTACATGACGGTACTCTTGGTTGGGTTGGATTCATGATTATGGCTGCTCTTTATCACATGGCACCACGTGTATTCAAGCGTGAAATTTATTCTAAGTCATTAATGGCTGCACAATTCTGGATTCAAACATTAGGTGTTGTATTATACTTCACTTCTATGTGGATTGCTGGTATTACTCAAGGTATGATGTGGCGTGCTCACGATGAATTTGGTAACTTAGCTTACTCTTTCATTGATACAGTTACTGTTCTTCACCCTTACTACACTATCCGTGGAGTTGGTGGATTATTATACTTAGTTGGTTTCTTAATGTTTGCTTATAACATCTACAAAACTATGACTGCTGGTCGTGAAGTAGAAGAGAGCGAACTTCAATCTGCATCGCCTATGGGCGCTTAATTAGAAAGGATATAATATGTTTCATTGGTTAGAAAAACATCCGTTCTTTTTTGCGGTAGGTGTGTTTTTAGTAATTGCTTTTGCTGGTTTAGTTGAAATTCTTCCAAACTTTGCTCAGGCATCTCGTCCTGTAATCGGTACAGCTCCATATTCTACTTTAGAATTAGCGGGTCGTCATGTTTATATTAAAAATAGTTGTAATGCTTGTCATTCACAATTAATTCGTCCATTTAAATCTGAAACTGACCGTTACGGTCACTACTCTTTAAGTGGTGAGTACGCTTATGATCGTCCATTCTTATGGGGTTCTAAAAGAACTGGTCCAGACTTAATGCGTGTAGGTAACTACCGTACTACTGACTGGCATGAGAATCACATGAAAGATCCAGCTGGAGTTGTTCCAGGTTCAATTATGCCTGCATACCGTTGGATGTTTACAAACTTAGCTGATATAGATACTGCATTTGCAGAGCAACTAACAGTTGCACAATTCTTTTCAGTTCCTTATAACAAACCAGTTCCTATGAAAGATGGGTCAACTAAAATTGTTAAAATGGGTGGAAGTGTTGCAGAAGCACGTGCTTTAGCTTTAGCTGAAGCAAAACTGATTGCAGCAGATATGAAAGATCAAGATGTTAAAGATGCAGTGGCTAACGGTCAGATTCCTGAAATCGTAGCTATTATTGCATATATGAATAGTCTTAAATAGTAAAGGTTTATAGTGGATATTGCTCAACTTCAGGCTTATGGTTACTTTGGGCTTACAGCCTTTTTAGTTATTATTTTATACAGTTATATATATCATCTGTATAGTACCGACAAAAAAGAGGGTGGTCATGACTATGAAAAATATAGCAATATGGCACTAAAAGATGATATTGATGATACTCCGGTGTCGTCTATATCTGATGATAAAGAGAAATAGGAGAGATATATGAATAAGCTTTATCTTTGGGGAATTATCATTACTGCTTTAATGCTACTGTTCACTTACATGTCTGTAGCTGGTTCAGAAGGTGGTTTAAATGGTGATATCGTCAATATGCTTGCTGTTACGGGTGCTGTTGCACTTGTACTTATAACAGTTTTTGTTGTAATCAAGTATGTTCGTCAAATGCAAACAGATACTGCTGATGGTCAGTTGGCCGATGAGCAGTGGGATGGTATTGGTGAGTATTTAAATGAGTTGCCTATGGGTTGGGCAGTTATGTTCTTTTTACTTATGGTTTGGGGTATGTGGTATTTTATTATAGGTTATCCTGTAAACTCATATTCACAAATTGGTGAGTATAATGAAGACACAGCAGCTCATAATGCAAAATTTAATGCACAATACGCTTCTATCACTGGTGATAGATTAGTAGAAATGGGTGAGTCAGTATTCTTGGCTGAGTGTAAAGTTTGTCACGGTATCAGTGCTGACGGTATTGACGGTAAGGCTGCAAATCTTAATCAGAGAATTGAAGCTAACGTTGTTAAACATGCTGTTGTAAATGGTTCTAATAACAAATTACTTGGTACTGAAATGCCGATGCCAGATCGTAACGGTCTTTTCAATGCTAACACTGGTGCGTTAATTACTGATGCTGAGATAGATGCAGTTTCTGAGTATGTTGCAAATGGTATGAGTGGAGCGGGTGCTGATGTATTTGCTGGAACTTGTGCGGCTTGTCATGGTGAAGATGGTAAAGGTATGGATTTTGTAGCTCCTAGTATTGCTACATTTACTCCAGCACTTGTTACTAACGTTCTTAACCACGGTAAGAAAGGTGCAATCGGTGAAATGCCAGCATTTAATAGACTTAATGCTAAGCAAAAAGAAGCTGTTGGTGCATACATCACTAGCTTAAGCGAATAAGGAGACAGGTATGAATGAAAATAGAAGCGTATTTGCTCTTGACGGTATAACAGGTATGTTAATTGCAACTGTATTGCTACTTACAATCCTAGCTGTTCTTACAGTTCTAGGTATTGGTGTACAAAATGCAAATGCAACTAATTTTTACGATATAAAAGATGAACAATCAATTAAAATGTTTGATGTAAATAGTGCAAAAAATCATTTAGTTGATGTGAAGTAAGGGAGTAAAAGTGGATAAATTAATTTCATGGGGCCTAGTAGTTATGGCCATTTACACAGCTTACGCGGTTATTACGCCAAATCACCTATTTATCGGTTAGGAAATTTCATTGAAAATTTCAAGAGGGCTTGCGGCCCTCATCCTCACAATATTTTTTCAAACAACATTAGTAGCAGAATATTTATATAAAGATGAACTAATATTCAACCCTGAGTTCAATAAAGAGGTTGAAAAACTTGGCTCAGAACTTTATGAAAAAACTGGCATATCTTTAAGACTTGTAATGATACGCGAACTTCCAGATGGGATGAGTATCGTAGATTATGAAAAAGAGTTAATCAAAGATTTCAATGAACCTACAATTTTGTTGACATTTGCTGAACTTAACTCAAAAGTAGATATATTAGCTAGTGATACTTCTTTATATGAGTATTTTAATAGAAAACAGGTATTAAGCCCTGTTGCATCGAATGTACAAGCTTTTTTAATGGCTCTGTTTTACAGTGATAGTTTTGAGAGTTTTAAAGAGATGGCTGGTAATTCAGGTGGTACCATACTTCCTCTATTAGCTGGAAAAGCTAAAAAAGGTGAAGTTTTAGGCAAATACTCTGGTTCTATGTTTAACGGTTATGCAGATATTGCAGAACAGATTGCCGAGAGTAAAAATGTAACGCTGGTTAATGCAGCAGGTAATGCTAACAAGAGTGTAATGCTGTTTATTAAGTTGTTCTTTTACGGTGTTATAATTCTCGCACTTTTTATATATCTTAAAAGAAAAATCTTTACAAGAGGGCAAGAACTTGAGTAAAAGCAGTGGAAGAATATGGCCTTATGCTATAGGTACATCAATAGTATTTATATTTGGTGCTTGTGTAGCTACTATAGTTGTAGCAACGAAACTACCAGTTGAGAAGAGTGATACCTATATGATGAGTTATCACGAGGCGGATGCAAAAGCAAATGAGCTTATAAAAGCTCGAATTGCATTTGATAAAAAATATAAGATTGAGTATGTAACGGATGGTTTGACTCAAGAGAGTTCTGTAATTAAATACAGAGTAACTGATATTAATTCAAACCCAGTTGACAATGCAAAAGTATCTGTTGTAGTTACAAGACCAAACAATCATAAACACGACCAAAAGTTAGAAAACCCTACTGTGCAAAATGGTATATATACGTTTAATAGTATAAAGCTTCCAGAACCTGGAAGATGGGATATAATGGCTAAAGTAGATGTGGATGATGTAAATAGATATTACAATGTTAAGGCTGATACAAGAGCCAAAGAAGCATTTGAATATTAATGAGGTGAATACTAAAACTATAGTTTTGCCCTCAGCTCGTGCTATCAGGCATGAGCAACTCTCACTAGAAAATCAAACACTTTTTTTACCAAACTACATAACTATGAGTGAGTTTATATCCAAACTCTGCGTTGTAAAAGATTTCAAATATGTTGATAACGATACAAGAGTTCTGCTTCTTTTAGAGGCGTCTGATTTTAACTCATTTTCAAAACTTCAAATTCAGAGAAATTTCTTTACATTTACAAAAAACTCCACATACATTTTTAAATTTTTTGAAGAGTTAAGTGCAGAACAGTATGACATACAAAATCTTGACACATCAGATATATATGCAGAGTATGAAGAGCATATAACAATACTTCAAGAGTTATATAAAAGATATGAAGAGTTATGTAGCCAAAAAAAGATACTAGATAAAATTTTTCTGCCAAAACTATATGAGTTTAACACAGAGTATGCGCTCTTACAAAAAAATGTAGAACTACATGTAGAAGGTCATCTGACAAATTTTGAGCTAGAGCTACTTTTAACATGTAGTGAGTTTTGCTCTGTTAATATAATTATTAAGAGTTCAAAGTTCAACACGAAAATGCAGAGCAAGTTTAAAGAGTTGGGCATAGAACTAGAGAGAGATTATAACTATACGATTTCACTTAACACTAAAGCAATAGTTGAAAAAACTCCAATAGAGAAAAATAGAAATATAACATGTGAGAGTTTTAGTGAACCTATACTTCAAATTGCATTTATAAAGAAAAAAGTTTATGAGTTTGTAAAAAAAGGGTACAAACCAGAGAATATAGCTGTTATTCTTCCTGATGAGAAGATGGCTGAAGTTTTAAAGATATTTGACGATAAATCAAACTTTAACTTTGCTATGGGTGAGCCATACTCAAAAACTACTACTTATGAGAAACTAAACTCAACATGTCAAGTAATAGAACAAGACTCAAAAGAGAATGAAGCTAGGCTTACAAGAGTTGGAGATGAGCTTTATAGAGAACTTTTTGGCATCTACTATAAAAAGGTTGCAGAGGTTGATTTTATAGCATTTTTAGAGACCTTTAAAGAGAGCATAGCCAGAAAAGCTGAGTTGAAAATATTTGAAGAGGAGATATATAGTTTTAAAAATATTCTGCCTCACATGTCAGATATGAGTGTTAAGTCTCTAATGTCAGTATTTCTGCAAAGATTAGCTAGTAGAAGCCTTGATGATATAAGAGGCGGTAAGATTACTGTTATGGGGCTACTAGAGACAAGAGGGGTAAAGTTTGATGGAGTTGTAATCATAGACTTTAGCGACTCTAACGTGCCAAAAAGAAGTGATAAGGATATGTTCTTAAACACTCA
>Ga0193961_1000207_pt1 | contig 23555 bp, 28 predicted proteins | sample FB_4_MG_FD_140371 | JGI IMG/M metagenome (GOLD analysis project Ga0193961, IMG submission 140371) | Microbial mat bacterial communities from the Broadkill River, Lewes, Delaware, United States - FB_4_MG | ecosystem: Environmental > Aquatic > Freshwater > River > Microbial mats | place: USA...
CTCTCCATCCCAATACCAATCGTTTATTATACAGCTTCCAAACTTTTCTCTTAGATTATCTGATTCCCTTAGCACTCTGTCGTCAAACATGAGCCACATCTTATACTGTGTGTCTTTGTATTTGTTATATATGATAGGTGGTACAAGTTCGTATATTTCAAAGTATTCGCATTTATACATAATGGTTTCCTTTTTTTTATTTGTTGCTTTTTAAGCCTTCTATCTGTCCGTAGTTTCTGTTTTGATTAATCTCTATTTGATTTACTTTTGTTTTTAGTTCTATGATCGCTTCGATGTTTTTAGCGTTAAGATCTCTTAACTCTTTAACCGCCTCTCTCATGTATCCGTTTTGAGTTTCTATTGCTTTTGTGTTGTTTTTTAGGGTTTCATTTATTGCGGAACTTTCTTTGTCGGAGTTGTTTGCATGGGTAAACAAAATCACAAGTGCTGTTGTAACAATACCTCCGAATACATAAGCTATGACCTGCATCCATTTTTGGTTGGTTATTACCGGCTGTAGCTTTTTTACTATTATTAACATCTCTTGGAAATCTTCTGTATGCCTATCTAGTTTAGTGCTTAGATCATGTACGGTGCTTGCGGTTTCTTGGACTTTTTCCCACTGTTCTTTTCTGTCTTTTGCTGCTTTTATTTCAGAGTTTTTTATTTGCGTTACTTCTTGAGCCAAGAGCTGATGAGATGAGTAAACTCCATTGCATTTTGAATAAAGAGGGCAGTTCAATGGGTTTGTTATTTCTTCTTCTAATTTCTCGTCTTCTTTATGCTCGGACATTTCAGCTCACTTTTCTGTTTTTATTATTATAGCAAAATTCATTCTTCTATATAAGGGTCTTTGTTAAAATTTTCTATAACTTCTTCGCAAGTCTGCAGGTAAATCCTTTGACCTTTTACATAGCTTGTTAGATTTATGTAATTATCTTTGCTTACTACATACCTTGGTGTTGGTATTGGACACATTATGTTGTCACCTTCGATGCAGTCTTGAACTCTATATGGTCTTGTATATTCTGGCGGGACTGTAAACTCTATTCTTTTTACTTTTGGGATATCTACAGAACTATAGCCGTGGTAAAATGCACCTGTGTATATTACTACACTAAAAATCAGTATGCTTAATGGATCCATAATCTTTCCTTTTTTGCATATCTTGCTGAGCCTTTTCAATGGCTTCTATTCGCTCCACAAGTTCTTGTTGATTTATTCCCACTGCCGTTGTGGCTTGGAAGTTTGTTTCTCTCCAATCTAAATATTCTTGATATAGAGGTATTATTATGTAAAAGTATGTAGCTATTGTTAAGGCTATTACTATTATATTTCCCTGCCATATTTCTTTCCCGACAAAAAGGAAGAATTTTTTAACATTTTCCATATCTATCCTTTATTTGGGTGTTGTAGCATAATTGCCTACACCTAAGATACTTAAAGAACCTATAGTGGTAGATATAATACCATTTATACCATTCAAATCTTTATCTAGCCATACGGATACAAATGCCAATAATGTAACTATGACTATGAAAGCAAAGCTTCCCCACAACATTTTTTGTCTTGATTTTTCTTTTTCACTCATTTTATTCTCCGTATTTTATATCTTAGATATTTCATTTGTTTTCCTTTTGTGCTTTATAGTAAGAGTAATGCCCAAGTAATGTTACACCTGTGAACATCAGCATGGCTATACCAGTGTTTGAATTCCTCTTAACACATCTATATAGCAGTTTATCGGCTTGATACTTTGTAAGCCTTTTGTTCTCATATCGTCTATCATGCTTGTCACAGCACTTCTTCCATGTTCCATTGAAAAAGCAAGTGCATCCTTCAGTGGAACATAGTCTCATTGTTATGCACCAAATGCTGGTATACTATCCAGCTTAGCTTGAAACTCTGCCTCTGTTGGTATTTCTGTTAGAGTTTTTTCCCAAGCTCGCATGGTGTCCCAAACTGTTACATAAGCCCAATCTGCAAAAGCTTTACATTCTGCTTGTAGTGAATACCCTGTACGGTTTCCAGCACTATCTATATTTGCTAAGTTTTCAAACTCTACACCGTGAGTAGCATTAAATTCAGCGATAGCTTTGTTTATATGCTTTTGAATTTCATTAGTGAAGTATGTTTTGGCTTGATTAACTTGTATCTCTGCTAACTTAACTAAATCAGGCAACTTATATCCATCTTCATCTACTTCATCTAAGTAATGACTATACCTATTGCCTTCATCATCTAGTTTGTATTTAACTAAGTAAGGTACTTGACCTACTTCTTGTATCAACTCTAGTGATTTATCTTGTTGATTACCAGCATAATGTCTGTAATCTGCCATTAACTCATCAGTCATTGGAATTGTATCTTCTGACTGTGTTTGAGTTATTTGTTTTGTTTGTTTGTTGTAATGCAATATCATTTCCATCTCCCTATTGCTATATATCCAGCTAGTGCTGAAACAGTATCATTTACTCCAAATAGCCACATTCTAACACTACTTGTAGTTAAAGAAAAGCTAGTGCCGCCCCATGTTAAATCTGAAGTATCAGAATAGCTATTGTCTGATATACTAGGTAATTCTCCAACAAATTGTATAGGAAATGTTTTAACTGGTATCCCTTCATAATAATATCCACTAGCTACTTGGTCTGTAGTTGTAGCAACACTATCTCTCTGTGTTATAACTAATGTACCGTCTGGATGTTTAACATACTCCCCATAACTACTCTTACCTCTAATAGTACCATCAGGATATATTCTAGCACCGGTTGAACTAAATCCGGTATCAGGCACACCCAGTAATCCATCATCAAAGTATTCTTCACTATCCACTATATCAGCACCTGTATTTTTAAGCATTATAGCTTGACCAGCTGATACTGTTGTACCAGTAGACGCAGATAGCTTTATAGTTATATCTTGTGCTGTATCATTTTGAACAAAAAAGATAGCTTTTTTAATGCTGTTGAATACAATATTTCTTGCAGTTGTTAAAACTACCCCTGTATCTGTCAATATAAACCTATGATATAGACATTGTTCATCTGTTAAAGTTATGTTTGCATCTGAAGAAAAATCTATAGCTATATCGCTTTCTTTTATGTTTATTTCATCTTTATCATAATAGTTTCCAAGCGAAATATTTACTGGTATTGGTAGTAGTGTTCTTACTGGGTTAGTTCCACCATATTGGAAATTGTAAACAGGATCCGTGTCTGAACCTATTTTGCTTGCATAAAACTTAAGAACAAGTCTGTCTGTCTCTTCAAAATCTCCATCGCTTAAAAGTGCAGAAGTATAAAACTGAACATAAGTTGCACTTGCTACCGCATCTGTTGTTGAACTTGTTGCGACTAATGTTTCAGTTCCACCTGAGTCTCTTTTGAAAAGTTTGAAATAGAAAGTTGCATATGTGTCTGTTCCACCTGAAACTCTTTTTATGTTTCCTATGGTGGTTATGTTTATTTGTCCCGGGTTGCCAGAAAAAAGATTAGCTTCTGCTATCAAACCGCCTACTAATTGATCTGCCCCTGATATTGAACCAGTAGAAACATCTTGTGCGGTATCGTCATAGTCTGTATCTTCCGTAGAAGTTACAAGTTTGTTATATGTAAAATCTCCAGATGCTGTTGTTGGGTATAAGCTTATATCAGATGACAAAAGACTGACATCCGCTTTTTGATCTAAAAGGTCGTCTGTCTCATCGGAAGTATAATAATCTTCTGGTGATATAGTCGCTTTAGTCCAATCAGTATTTACATCACTTGGCTCACTAGCTGTAACATCTGCCAAATTTGTATTTACTATCCATACATAATTATTATGATTTACACTCGCAGGAATGTTTAGAGCACCAGTTAGTGCTGACCAAGCCCCTTTATTATTTGCGAGGGATGCTGCCGTATTGGCACTGTCTGCTGCGTCAGAAGCATCTAAAGCTGTTGCGTTTCTTAGTGTGTTTACCTCATCACGAACATCATTTGCTTCTGTTTTCCATAAATCTGAGGCTTCTTTCCAAGCCCCCGAAAGAGTGTCCTGTCCTGCCTCTTGTGTTTGAACAAAGTCGTCTCTTGTCTGCACACCTCTCTGTCCAAATGTTAGCGTTGGGAACGTTGCGGTTATCTCAGCCATTTTTTAGCTCCTTTGTTAAATCTCCATCACTTATTTTGTTTTCTGCTTCTTCTATCAACTTTAAAAGTTCTTCTTTATTTAAATTATCCATCATGTGACCTCCAATATTCGCCAGTTTATTATTGATTTTGTTGCATTTGTTCTAACTGGAACGCTTGGCTCTTCCATTATTCCAAGAGTTATCATGTTTTCATAGTCTGAATCTTCTGATTCATCTAGTATAAAAACTCCTATTTCATCTAAGTTTGCTTTTATTTTTCTTTTTAATTGCGGAAACTCGAAGGAGTCGTACATACTTTGAAATGTTACCGTGTCTTGCACTGCTCTTTTTACTACGTCTAGTCTTCCTGAGAGGTCAAAGTCTTTTGTAGAATATGATGATGGAGTCCATTGTGGATCATCAAGTGTATCTCCCATTTTTAGCGGTTCTCCATACACTAAAAAACCACATTCTGCATAATTTAGAGTTGTATTTCTTGTTAATGTTACTCTTACCTTTGCTCCGAACGGTACGGTGTCTATTTTTATGTATCTATCTACTGTTTCACTATATGGTTCATACATGTAGTCGTAGTAATCAAATACATTATCGTTTACGCTATATGTATATGTTTGTGTATATGCTGTTAATACTGTATCTGTTGCATCTAAATATTCTACCTTGAGTTCCGAAGCGGTAAAGTTGCCTATGGCTATCATAGAAGCTGTGTAGTCTCTTGTGAAAACTACAATTATGTCTAAACTTGACTCTTCAAAGTATGTTGCGTTTGTTAAAAGAACTCCCGTAGTTGAGTCTAGTATACAATTATACACTTTATCATTTACATCATCATAAATTCTTTCTCTTTTTTTATAATCGCTTGTTGTTGTCGTTCCTGACTCAGTATAATCGTATGCCGTTGTGCTTTTTGTGGTGGAGCGTAGGTCTAGCATAGCCTGACGGTTTGAGACTTCCCAAGCGAACCAATAGGCACTTCCTTTTTTTGGAATATTCTCTGTGTTGGGGTCTGTAAAAGATCTCCAATAAAATCTATCATATACAGCCATAGAAGCATTTGTTAGATTTGTTTCATCGGCTTCATAATTATATGTAGTGTCTTTATCCCAATCTGCATAGTCTTCTGCAATAGTTGAAGATAAAAGAGTGTCTATTTTTTGCTTCAAGAATGTCATGGTATTACATCCAGATCTTTTACAGCTAGAACTATGCAATCTTGATTAAATTTGTATTTTAGTGGTGGTGTTCGCCCAGAATCAAATGCGGTTATTTCATTATATTCTATTGGAAACATTGGACTAGCATCTATACTAACAAGAATGGGTTGTTTTTTTCCATTTACCAACGTAGCTTTACTTTTCATAATGAAAGCGGTGGTGCCGGGGCAATTTTCCACAAAATCAGTAGCAGAATATTGTTTCCCTGCCTTTGCTTCAAATGCACATAAATATTCTATTCTCGTAAGTATTGGTTGTGCCATGTCTGCCTCTTTTTTATTTTGTCATTATACCATATTTTTTATGCTTGGTCTTCATACATATTTAACATAGTACCAAAAGTTGCTCTTTGAGTCTGTAGCTGTCGCTCTGTATTATCTATCAAATTATTCACTGCCCTTGTGAGTCTTTTGTTTTCTTCTTTTATGCTTATCAGTTCTGCTATTATAGCATTTGAGTTTAAAGGATCATTTGGATTTTTAAGGGGTATAACCCCATTGTTTGTTGAAATTTCCGGATATCCTGCTTCTCCCATCCATCCTAGTGTCGGTTTCGTTACTATTCCGCCTTCTGCAAAAGGTACTGGTATACCTAATTCTTCTGCTACTATATTATATGCTTGTTCATTTTTCTTTTGAGTTTCGTACTCTTGGAAACTCATATCGCTGACTGAACCATTTATGGTTTTTAGCCATTCTACTATAGGAGAGGTTTCACCAAGATAGTCTATAGATGTTTCCATAATGTCATTTAGCGTTGTTTCTATCTCTCCGCCTTCCATTAAAGAAAGCTCTTGTGCTATTCTGGCTTTTCCGAAGCCTATATCTCTTGAAGTTGCTCCCGTTTCTTCAAGCATTTGTATATATGCTTGTGCTGTTGAGATTGTTTCTTGTGCGTATGTCGATGCTTTAACATCTCCAACTTTTGCACTCGATAGTGTTTTTGATAGGTTTTCTCTAAACTGTGTCATTAAACTTGCGCTGTCACCATTACTAACCAAAGCAGAAGTAGTCATATCTCTTCCTGCTGAAAGAAGCATTTGAACAGCGGATACACTATTGGTTATTGAATCTCCGACTATACTTGTTGCATCGTTTAATGTCATCGCTATTTCTTCAATAGCCTCTACAAATGGGTCTGTCGCAAGAGTTGCATCTATGATTGCTTGTTCAAAAACATCTATAGTGTCATCTGAAAGTCTAAAAGTTTCGTACAGGTCTATAAGGTCTTGTTTTGTTTGTGGCAATGCATCTACATTTAACGCTACCATTGCTTCATTTAAAAACTGTGTGCTCTTTGTTACTTCGTCCGAAAACTTCATTATATCTATGTCTGCACTTGTAAAACCATATAATAGATTTGATACCTCTTCTATTGCATCTATGAAAGGATCGGTTGCTAGAGTTGCATCTATAATTGCTTGTTCGTAAGCGTCTATAACACCATCGTTATCTAAAAATGCTTGGCGTAAAGCTATTAGACCATCTATTGTTGTCGGCAAGCCATCATCGCCAATAGCAAAAGCTTCATCTGAGAACTCTCCCAGTTGTTCTTTTGCAAAAGCTAAAGCTGTTTCTGTATTGTTGAGGCTGTCTGCGAATTGTTTTTGACTGTATGTATTTGAAAGAGTTTGCTCTATTAGTGCTTTGTTTATATCCAACAACTCTTTGTCTGCTTCTGTTAAGCCATCTGCATCTTCTTTTAAAGTTACATACAGTCCATCTAATTCTTCCATCGTTGTAGCTAAAGATAATGTGTTTGCTTGTACTTCTTGAACGACATATGTGTGTGTTTCGTCTACCCATCTTCTGTCATACCAATCTCCAGTTCTTACTCGCATCGTAGATGTTTTTTCTACATCTACTAAGTTTTCACTTATAATACGACTTAACATATCTGAAGCTAGTTCGCCTTGGCTTTTAAAGCTATCTTCCCATGCTTTTATATTTGCTTGGTTTTTAGCCATAGCTTCACCTACAAGCTCTATACTCTCCAAATAGTCCAAAGCATTAGCTGTGTTATTTTCAAAACTTTCGCCTGTTGTTGCTTCTAGAGTGTTGATAGCACTTATTTGGTCACTTATATTTTCGCTTGTTAATTTGCTCTCCAAAGATGCTACATCTGTTCCGAAGCTATCTAAGCCATCAATAACACCTACTAAGTAATCATTAAATGTTGAATCTCCTATTAAGTCATTTACTGTATTTTGAGCTTCAGCTAACTCTATGTTTGCATAAAAATTATCATTTAAGCTGTCATATACACTCTTTAGAGAGCCACTTAAATCATCATATATGTTTTTAACATCTATTAAAGAGTTTGCATATACTCCTATGGATGTTTGAAACTCATCGGATGTTTCAGTAATTAAAGCGTTTGCTTTCCCTGTCATGTCGGATAAATAATATAAAATATCCTCATATTCAAAAGTTTCCCCAACTTGGTCTTTAAGTGCAAAATTTTCATTTACTCCTGTTCCGTAAAGTTGGTCTATTAATTGTAAAGCGTTCGTTAATCTAGGATTGAAATTAACTATCTCTTTAGCTAACTCTCCTCTAAAAACTTCTCTTGGAGTTTCTAAAGATGTTTTTCTAAGTGCCTCTAGGTTGTCTCCAAAATTAGTTAAAATCTTAGTTTGTTCGTCAAGTGCATTCACTATAGAATCAGTTTGAGCATCTATAGCGTTTATATTATCTTGTCTTATTTGATCTAGTGAACGTGTATCATCCTCCATTAACTTACCTACACCCATAAGAACAACACCAACTATCATTGAAACCCAATCAGTCTTTTTACCAGTTTCAGTGAATATATTACTTGACTCTTCTGCTACCATAGCTTCACCTGTAGCAGTTGCAAGATTGCTTACAAATTTACTAAAGTCAAAATCACCATCTATTACGTTCTGTATTGCATCTGCGAAAGAGTTTCCAAGTTGAGCAGATATTATTTCGTTCCACTTACTAGATTCTTCTTTAACTGCCTTAGTAACTCCCGTTAAATCTGCTAAAGCCTTCTTTAGTCTAGTGACCTCATCAGTATCTCCCACTGCTTTGGCAAAAGCTATTTTTTCTCCGATTGCTTTTTGCGTTTTAGCTATATAGTCATTTAATAGGTTTATTGTTCTTGCTGTTACTTCATTTTCATCTTCTGCTAAAGCTAATAGGTCAGACTTAGCTTCTAATTGTTTTATAAATTCATCTGAAAGAGATACCCCTGATGCAGATGCTATCTCTGAGCGTCTTTGTGCTTCTCCTAATTTTACTGCTAAGTCTAAAGCTTCTTGCCTTGCTTTTTTATCTTTTTCTTGTGCTTTTAGCCATTCGTAATAACTTTTTACGTGTGCATCTTGTTCTTTGCCTAGTTTGTTTTGTATCTCAAGTATTTTTTTCTCTATAGCTTCTTGTGCTGTTAACTCTGTGTTTAAAGCTTCAGCCAATATGTTTAAAGCGAGTTGGTCTGGTTTTTGTCTTTTTAGTTCTTCATTAAGTTTTTCTTGGTTTTTTACTATCCCGTCAGATATTCTTTTGTGAGCTTCTTCTAGTTTTACTATTTCACTTTTTTCTTTTTTTATAAACTTTTCTGATTCTTCTAAAACTGTCTTATCTATACCTAAGTTTGTTAGGAGAGTTGCTTTTCTTTTTGCATCTTCAAGTTTTTTAGCACTACCGTCTAATAAACCGTTAAGTCTTACTACCTCATCGGTCATTAACTTTATGGCTTCTTCGGTTTTTCGGGTTAAATCATTATCTTTCCCGATATTTTCGAGTAAGACATTTGCTCTTGCAGGGATAGAAACATTTACATATTTTTTTATAGCTTTTTCTATATCTTTTTCTGAAGATGCAGTTGTTAGACTTCCTGATTCAGAAGAGATTATTTCGCCCATACTTTTTGTAAATCTTTCTTTAGACATCTGCTCAGATATTCTTTGGAGTTCATACATCCCTGCTAAAACTGCGGTTATTCCTACAGTCCATGTTGCGAATGGGTTTGCTAACGCTAAGGCTCTTGTGGTTACCAAAAGTCTTTTTCCTGATTTTATATTTTTAAGGTTTAAATCATTTAGTTTTTCGTAAGCAGAGATTATACCTTTTGCTCCATAGTATGCTGCACCTGCTATTGCTATGTCGTCTAAAACACCTACTATTTTCTTACCTGTGTCGTAGATGTCGTCAAAACCTTTCACTATATCATCTGAGCCACTTACTATTGCTTCTGAGGTTTTATAGAAAAGGTCTGTTATGTCGCTAAACACATCGGACTTTTGCACTATATCCGCCATCATCATTTCCCAAGAGTTTTGCATTTGCAACATACCTTTTTGGTATGTTCTTGTAGATGCTAGGATATCAAAAGGTTTAAACACTTCATTAAAAAGGTCTCTTAACCCGTTTGTTCTTTTTTTGGCTTCTCTTATCGCTTCATTTGCTGCTGTTGGAGAGCCGAATATCATTGTTGAGATAATCGAATCGGTTGAGACGTTTCCTGTTAGAGCAGACCTAATCTCCTCCTTCACCCTCGTCATATCCATGCCGATTGCACCAGCCACGTTGGTAAATCTTTGGGATAGCTTGATTGTGTTTTTATCTATCTCTGCTACTGAACCTCCAAATGCATCACTAGCTGCCATGGTTTGTCCTATGGCTTGTTGATATACTTCTGTGAGTTGTTTATATGTCGCTGGAGTTTTAAGAGACTCTACTCTAAGCTGCTCCATTGTTTTTTTAGCTAGACGTTGACCTTCTATGAATTTGTCTAGTGGAGAAAGTGTGTTTCCTAATGAGTCTACGTTTCTAGTGTTTGCTGATATAAGTGCTGCAACTCCATAGGTGTTGTCTTCAATCATTTTATTGACTTGAAGACCTTTTCCTATTGTAGAATCCCATGCACGTGTTAATGCGTAATATCCTACTATCAAAGTTTCTATTTGTCGCATATGGCGAACCATGTCATTTGTAAAATTATTGGTTGCTTTTGAGCCTTCTTTAAGTCTGATTCTTTCTTTTTTAAGGGCTTTTTCATACTCCCCTAATGTTATTATTCCATCTTTTTTTAGCCTGTTTAAGTGTTCTTGTGCTTTATTATACTGCACTTGGTCTTTTGATAAAACGTAGCTATCTTCAAATTGTTTTCTTTTTGAAAGGATAGCGTCTTCTTTTGCTTTTAGTTTTCTTAACTCTTCTATCTTTTCTTTTTGAAGTTGCACCTCTTTTTCTACAGAAGCGCGTTTAAAATTGTTTGCTTTTTCAAGTTGCTTAAGTTCTTTTTGAGCCAAGGCTTGTTTTTCTGCGTATGCACTTCTTATAAACTGTACATCATGTTTCATAAGTTTTCTAACAGCATTGTTTCTTGCTTGCATACTTGCTGTTTCATCGCTGTATGTTTTTTTGGCTGCTTCTAGTTGCTTTTTAAGTTCTTGTTTTTGTTCTTTTGTTGCAGCACTTCTTGTTTTTGCTACGGATTTTAATGCTTCTTTTTTTTGTTCTGAGATAGATTTTATGTCGCTTGATAACTTTGCTTCTGAAGCGGATATTTGCTTATTTTCTTCATTGAGTTGCTTCACCAAAGCGTCATGTTGGCTTTGGTATTGTTGAAGCTCTTTGTGGATTTTTTTTATCTCTTGGGTAGCTTTGTCTCTTATTGATATAGTTGTTGTGATAGAAGCCATTTAATCCTCTTTTTTGCCGTTAATATATTTTTTTAAACTTTCATCTAAAAATTCTATAGCCCACCCTATATCTTCATAATCTTCTAACTCAAAGAAGTCGGCTCTAAAATTCTCAAAAGAGAGTTTTATTTCTGATCTATCTAATCCACCATAGCCCATAAAGGCTGGTCTTGATATGCTACTTGCTTTCTGTAGAAAGAAGATGATTTCAACCGACTTGTTAGAAGTTTGAATAGGAGGAGTTGCCTCTTCGAGACGCTTGTTAAACTTTGCTAGTGCTTCGCCTTTTAAAGTTCTTCTCTTCCTATCTTTGGTTGCAGATAAGCCATTGTATTCACTTGGCTTCTCGCTTGCATACCATTCTATAAAGTGGGCTACTTCTTTTCCACAGATGTATATTGTCTGCTTGACACTTTATCTACAAACAGACGCATCTCCCACTCTGTTAAAGAGTTGAAGTCCTCATCGTTTTCCACACCGTAAAACTTAGCATAAGCTAGGGCTTTTTCTTTTGTTGTCAAATCCGATAGATTTCCGATTTCTGTGAAATCTCTCGCTTTTAGTCTTTTAATTTTAGGATTGTTGTCATAAAATTCTAAAGGTTTGCTTTGTTTTGTGTCTAGGTTTACTAGACCGACGATTTTTTTTGTTACTTCTAGCGCAAAGTCTCTATACACATCATCATTGCCCGTCTTTTCATCCAGATCTAAGTCTAAAAGTGAAGGATCAGCAAAATCTACTATCTCATTAATTAAAAATGGATTTGTATATGTATCCAAAAATGCCGATTCATCCTGATTCGTAAAAGCCATAATGCTATCAGGTGTGTTTTCATCTGGTCTGTCTTGTACTTTTTTGTACGCTTCTTGTAACTCTTTTGGGAGTTTTTTGATTTCTTTTCTCATGTTTGTCCTTTTGTTTTTTTGTTATCATTTGATTATTTTGTTTTGCTTATATAGCGGGTACAAGGCGGAGACTAACCGCCAAACCCGCTTTGATTATTTGTAAATGCCTAGAGCAGTTACACTATACTGAAGTGCTGAAGCACCGTCTACCGGTTCTGCGTTCCAGTTTGGATTTAACATCAGACTGTTTTGGTCGAAGTCTGGTTCGTCTTTGCTATATTTAACTGCTGGTACTGTAAGTGAGAACTTATCTCCAAAACCGCTGTCCGCAGATAAAACAAATGCTGATGTAGATGTTCCATCCATTGAGCCTTGTATTTCTGTACTGTACATGGCACCAACGCTACCACTAATTACTTTTGAACCTGAACCGTAAATACATTTTACGTTGTTTCCGCTTTGTTTAGAAAGAAGGTTTTTAGCTTCAAGAGTATTATCAACAGTTAAAGAGATAGTTTCCACATAGTCAGATGCACTTCCGTCTATAGTGAAATCTAAGTCTCCTTTTTTAACAAGTCTGTCGTCTAACTCAAGTTCGCTGTTTCCAGTGATAGTTGCTAAATCTTCATAAGATGTGTCAAGCGTTCCATCTGCTTTTACATTTGTTTGTGAAGTTGAACCGATCACTGAAATGTCAGCATTTAAAATACCTGTGTTTTTGTCAAAGTTTAAACCTAAACTTGAAATTGCACAACCGATTTTTCTGTACCATATAGTTTCAGCTGTACAATCTGCCTCAACCTCAACCTCAATGATAAAGAAGTCTAAACAAGCTTCAAGATTACCTGCATGTATTTTAAGGTCACCTTTTCTAACTGCCCATTCAATTTCGTTGTCTGTAATAAGCTCTCTGTCTGTCAATGCTGATGTACTAGGGGCTGTACTGTCTGAAGTTCCCGTTCCTGCTGTCTCGTATGCTACGAGGTCGTCTGTTGCAGGATCTGTTCCATTGACAATATCTCCAACTGCATATGCTGTTGTTGCTGTCCAGTCGCCCGATGCAGCGTCAGAAGGTGTTGTTGCTCCAATAGCCGAACCGAATACAAACGGTAAGTGAGAATATCTTAAATCAAAAGAGATAGAACCTGAAATGTCGTCAATTCCATTAAGGAAAGTCTCGTTTGGTTCTGCACCGCCTTTAATAGTGTTGATTGTTTCTAACCCCTCCGTTGCTTTTACATTACAACTTACTGATGGTAGATAAAACCACTTTGGGGATGTCGGGATTGTGTATTGGTCGGATTGAATTGCGATTCTAACCGACTTGACTTTATATGTTTTAGTCGCCATCTCTTACCTCTTTTTTATTGGTTTTTTTAGCTTCTGTAGCTACACCTGTGCCGATTTTATCAGCAGCTATAGATTCAGATACGCTTCTTGTTGTGCCTTTTTTCATAGGCACACCGTTTATGTCATCGTCTTTTATGAAAGTAATGTCTTTTGCCATTATCTGTCCTTGCTTATTAAGATTGATTTTTCATAAGTTATCTCAATATTTCCAGAAAACTCTTTCTTATTAATCTCTATCTCGTTTGGTGAGAATATTATATCACTATCTGCATAATTAACGCAACTTTTTTCTACAATTCCTACAATAATATCTGCTAACTCAGAAAGCTTCTCTCTGTTGACGTAAGATATAACCCCACCTACTTCTTGTTCTTCTACCCTATCCGCAGGTATTGCAAAGTCAATGTCTATGCCTACCATGTCTTTTTGTTTTTGTTTTTGTGCTATTGTAGATACAGCAATATATGGGAGATTATATTTGTTTTTATCTACAGCTATTTGGTTGTAGATTTTTGCTTTTTCTCCAAAGTTATCCAAGCAATACTTTTGAACTTCATTCACTTCTGTGCCTGCGAGTTCTTTGCTTGCAAAAGCTTTGGTTAAAATAATACAGATTTCGTAAGTATTTATCCTCATGCCGTTTTTGTCCTTACTTCTTTCACTTCTATGTTTGCTATAGCTTTTGGAAAGTTTTTATCAAATCTATTTTTAATAGTTGTGATAGCATTTGTCATCCCTCTTGCTCTAGCTTTTTCTGCGAAGTGTCTTGCTTTTACATGTAGACGTTTTGTAGATTTTTTAATACCTCCTGCGTATAATCCCTCAGTGGTATTTAAAAACTTCCTCATCGTCTTTGTAACTTCAATGGTTTTACCGTCATTTAAACCATCTAAAAACTCTAGTGTTTGTTGTGTTGTAGCGGTAACTCTTTTTTCGTAGCCCACTGCCACACCGTCTTCCCATTTTATAGGATAGAAAGTTGGATGTCCTCCACCTATAACTATATAAAGTTTATCAAGCTCTTTTGGTGCATAGTATTTTACGTGGTCGGCTATGTTTCCTTTTATCGGCTCACCTGTTCGTCTACTGTGCTTTGCCCCAAACTTAGCTTTTTTTTGTTTAACAGTTAATCTTCTTCGACCTTTGTCTTTGTCTTTGAAGCTTCCCCACTCTGACGGCTCAGTTGATCTTATCTCACGCTTATATACTTTTGCAATTTTAGATGCTTCGATTTGCATTGCATCTTTTGCTAAACCAAGACTTACATTTGCTAATCTTTGAAAAACATTTGTGCCTTTGTCTGAAAACTCTAGATGCGTTGTCATATCTCTTGCCTGTTGTTGCGTGAAGGTATAGTTTGTGAGTTAGAGCTTGTGAATACTCTGTGTTGGGTTGCGCTCACCGGATCATAATAACCGACATAGTAAATTTTTGAATTTAACTCTATCGTTTCATTTCTTTTCGGTTCAAAAGAAAGTTCAATCAAAAAGATATCTTCATCCGATATAGTATCCGACTGTATTTCTTTTTGATGAATATCAGTCTTATACTGTCTCACAACTCTTGTATCATGTGTTTCACCATCTAAGTCAGTATACACTACATCTTCACCTAACCCAAACTCACTGTTTATAAGTGATGATATTGAATTTTGAAGTGAAGATAGTGCAGTCATGCTAAGCCTTTACTGCGAAAGCTTTGTCGATTAGCTCTTGGGCTCTTTCACCATCAAGTGTAATAATACTGTCTGGCTTATGTTCTATTACTTCAGGTAGTTCGCCTTCTTTTTTGGCTTGCTTAACCTCTTTGTAATTACACTTTAACTTAACTTTCATTGTATTTGGAACTTCTTGTTTTTGCGCAGCTTTTACAGCTGTAGTTTCAACTCTTTTTGTCATAGTTTTGTCCTTTTGTTTTTTTGTTTTAATGTAACAGTATCTTTTACGATACTGTTACTGCTGCAATTGATAGTTTTTGACCATCGCCTATGATACAAGCCGGAGCAGATTTAAAGATGTCTTTAAACTCTGGATTATCATCTGAATCACCAGTTAACTCACCTTCTTTAGCAAAGAACTCCATAGCTCTCCAATCTACTTTTTTTGCTTTTCTATTTGCAATATTCACCGCAGCATATACTAAGCCACCCATCATAGGCTCTGTTAAAGATATTGCTGTTTTTGAATAGTAGTATTGTGTAGTACCACTAGAATCTTTATATGTTGCATCCCATACATAAATGTCAAACCAACCAGTAGCTAGTCTAACTTGACCTGCTCTATAATAGCCTGTTTTTCTTTGTTCCTCTGTAATCTCTGCATGTCTAAAGTTTTGACCTTTACCTGCATCAGTGTTACCCTCAAGAATATCATCACCTGCTAAAAAAGAAGCAAACGTTGATTGACCAAAAATAAAGCGTGTTGGGTTTTGATCGTTTTCACGAGCGGCTGTTACCATGTCGTTAAGGTCGTCAATTCTGCTTGTTGCAGCTAAAGACCAGTTTAGTGTATGTTTTTGAGCGGATGGAATGGCATAATATAGTTTATCTCCGCCCTCATTTACGGTAATGCCACCTAGTGCAAGAGCTTCACCTGCACCAACCAAAAGTCTTGTTTTATATCTTCTTGTCAACACTCTTGCAGTCTCTAATAAACCATATGCTTCTTTATCAAGACCACTATCCATACCCGGACGAACTTCTGAAAGTTCACCTGCTTTAAGTCCATCTTCACTATAAGAATCTCTTACAATACCTTCATTTATAGTAGGAGGTGTCATTTCAAGATATGAGTGACCATTTTTATCAACGATTTTTGCTTTTTGTGTTAATGGATGGAAAGAAGATGGTGTGTTTGCTACATCTACAATTTGCCATTTAATCGTTTTTGTTGGGTAATATCTTGCGTTTGCAATACCACCAAAATATTCATCTAATGGCGTCATATTTGCCATTGGAACACGCTTTATTACTTGTGTTAGTGTTGCTTGTGCTGCCATTATCTAGTACCTACCATTAAACCATTTTTTCTAGCCGTGTCTTGCATAGCTTCTGTTACCGAAATGCCTGTTTTGTCTTCAACTACACGCTCGTTATATACACCTGTGTAATAAATAGAACCTGTTGCATCGCCTGAAGTTGTGTCGATGTCATCTTTTAAGATTCCGTCGATGCTTCCGCCTGCTACCGTCTTAGAGTATTTTGCTCCGCTTTCTGTTACAGCGATTGTAAAAACATCGCCAGTGTCAAAATCTTCTGCACCGTCAGCGATTGTTAAGTTGATATGTTGGCTTGTGTAAGCACTCGCAACTGTTAAATCAGCTAAATAGTAACCACTTGGGGTAAGAACTGAAAATGTTCCTGCATCTGCAGACTCTGCCGTACAAGTTAAAGTGTATATTCCAACTTCCGCATAGTCTCCAAGAGTTACCGTACCCGCTACACCGTCACCAACATTTGAGCCACCTGCTGTCGCTGCGCCTGCTGCTAATGTCGGAACTTTTGTTAAAGACGTACCTCTTTCAAGCTCTTGCCCCGTTAAGATAGTTCTGTCAACCACCTCACCTGCTTCGATAACTAGGTTATCTACTTCTACTGCTGTTTCTGTTAATGTTGCATCTGCCATATTACACCTCTACTTTACTTGCTGCATCTAAAACAGCCTGATTCTTACCTTCAGTTTCTTCTGCTTTAGGCGTTTGTGTTGCACCTGTATCTTCTGATGCACCTGCTTTGATAGCTGCGTCAAGTCTTGCTTGAACATCGGCACCGTTTGCCTCCGCTGTTACCGCTCTGTCGTTTAATGCTTCTAATGCTACATCTTTAAATTCAGATACAGTTTTACCTTCTGCGATTGCTGTGTGAACAGCCTCAGCCGATACGCCATATTGTGAGCCTAATGCTGCAATCATAACAGCTCTTTCTGTAGCTTCTGCTACGGCTTGTTCTATGTCAGTTTGTTCTTCTGCCATTGCGTTTTCCTTTGTTTTTTGATTTGCAGCAGGTTTTTCTTTCGATGGCACTGCCTCATTAGCACTATTAGCACTAACGACCAAAGATGATATAAAATTATCTACAGAAATTATATCTTTTATAAATCCTATTTTTATTGCTTGTGGTGCAAATATAGTATCACCCTCATTAAACTCTTTTATAAAAAAGTCTTTATTGAAGCCTGTATTTTTTTCTAGTCTTGAATAAAATTCTTCTTCTATTGTGTCTAATTGTGTATGTAATTTTTCTTTACATTTTCCACTAAGAGAACAATCTTTGTTTTTTGCGTTTTTAGATACTGCTTTATAAATCTTTTTTTCATCTTTTTCTTCTACAAAACCACCTCTTACCCCTACACTTCCGAACTCTGTTAAGTTTGAACTTGCGTAAATTTCATCACACGCTGAAAATATCCACATTCCTCCACTAGCCATAGTGTCTTTTGCTATAGCTATTGTTTTTTTTGAGGAGTTTAAAATTAAATCCGCTACCTCATCAGCAGCGTCAGTCACCACTCCGCCCGGAGTATCAACTAAATAAACTACAGTGTCTACTTGTTCATTATTTTCCATCTTTTTAATTTCAGTTTTTATATCTCCATAAGATAAAACTGATGTACATAGCCCTACAGCTGACTTTTTATACATAGCTCCCTCTATGGATATTACTCCTACATTACCAATAATGTTAGTAACTACTGAGTTGTCCGCTGTTGATAATTCTACATCACTTCTTTCGTCTGCATTAACAAATATTTCTAATGCGTTCATAGTTTTTGGGTGTAGCATAAAAAACTCTTGGGATAATGCTGATTTTAAATAGTCGCCTCTCATTTTTCTTCCTCTGTTTTTGGATTTTCTTCTAAAAGCCCAGCATCTTTTTTAGCTTTTGAGATTCTAGCTTCACTCTCTATGAGTCTCAGTTCTTCTTTTTCTCTTCTTTTTATAAAATCGTTTAGGTTTTCACCTGATATTTCTTTTACTACGTCGCCTTTTGTCATAAACCCATTGTTGTAGTTTTTTTCCCAAGCAGCCGCATCTTTGCTTGGTTGTGCTGATTTTCTTGGTCTTTTAATGTAATTTAAGTCTATCTTTTCAGGAGGTACATCTGAATATCCTGTTATATAACACCATTTAAGCATATTTGTTATAAATGGGTCTACCACTAACTCTATTAAATCGTCTCTTACAATGGCGTATGTTTCATCATTTTTGATTTGAGCCACTTGACCGCCATGAAAAGTCAAGTCTGACAGGTCTTGTGTGTATTCATCTAGCGTTAAGCCAACACCTGCTGCTATTCTTGTGTTTGCAAACTTGTTAAGTGCCTCAAACGCAGAACTATATGCTCCTCTTTGTAGCCTTGTGTATTCTTCATCAGCACCTATAATTTTTGCTTCTTTTTCTGGCAAGTGTGGGTCAATTTCTTTAGTCTCTGTCGTAGAGTTAGCCAAGTCTTCGTCAAAGTCTCCAGATGATTTTATTTTTAATGCCTCTGATATAGGTGACTTATACACATCTGATATTTTTGCTTGTTCTGTTGCGTTGTCAGTCTCAGCTTTTGCATGCTTTTCTTGTCTTTCTATAGATGGTAAAGATGGATAAAGCGGACTTACCCCATTGTACTGCGTAATTCTTGTGATAGCTGAATACATTATCAGTTCATTAAAGCTCACAGATTTTCCGCCTTTAAACCATAATCTTTTAGGACTGTTAAATCTATCTACTTCAACACCGTTGTATATTTTTTTTTCTGTGTCATTTTTGTCAAAGTCGATAGATGATATTTCAAGCATTTCTATTTTATATGGATATTCCCATTTTCTGCTTTTAGCTTGTTCTGGCGTAGCTCTATGTTCTCTTACTAAGATGCCACCCTCACGAATAATGTCTTTTGACATAAATCTCGCCCAAAAATCAAAATGAAATCTTTTTTGAAATTCAAAGTTTTTTTGTTTTCTAAAGTTTTTAATGATTTCTTCTACTGCATCGTTCGCATTGTCGTCTTCTGAAGAGTTTTGTATAGATATTTTCGCACCAAAAACACCTTTTTCGTAAGCGTTTGCAGCCATAGATATTGACTCGTTTGTTATAGCGGTCTCTCTCATTTTTTCAGAGATTTTTTCGTAAGTATGTCCTGCTGTCTCTTCTTCGTGAGTGGTTGCTTTTGATTTTACTAAATATACTAATACTTTTTTTACATTTTGTTTTAACTTATCTTGATTCCAGAAAGTAGATGAAAATATACCCATTACCACTCTCCTCTTGTCACAAGATTTGCCTTCATAGAGTACAACTCTTCTAGTCTTCTTTTATAATGATTATAGCGATGGTTATGTGTAACAGATGCACCCATTGATTTAATTTCATCGCCAATATCCGCTGCTGCTTCTAGCTTTGATTTTATGTCAGTTATCTCTGCTTCAATTTGTGCTTTTGTTAAAGTTGGGTCTGTCATCATTGCTTAAGCTCTATTTTATTTTCCATATCTTACCTTAATTTATTTTAATAGTCAATACTATTTATCTTTCCATTAGTCTTTCTTCTAATATATCAAAATCTTTTGCGATATACTGCATGTAACAACAGTCTAAGTAATGGTTGTCTGCTCCCTCATATAGTTTATCATAACCCTCTTTTCCGTTTTTCATAACACCATATACTTCGCTTGTTATCTGCATCTCAAAAGAAGCTTTTGGAACTTTTACGTTTTTTTCTATTCTGTTCTCATATCTTTTTTTACCGTCTAAAGCTTCTGTTTCATCAATATACCATCCTCTTCGCTCTGGACTTTTTACTTCATCACCTTTTCTATACTTGATAGATTTTGATATGGCTCTAAATAGTTCGTCTTTTCCTCTTTTTGCGTTTCCTTCTATAAGCGGGTATGAGTGTTCAAGCAAACTGCTATCTTGTTTTTTTTCTACTTTTAGGTTAAAAGATTTTCCTTGTATCTCTGTTTTGCCTCTATAAGGATACACCAGATAGTTTCGTTCTTCTTTTTCATACTTGTATATTTGACCTACCATTTTATTTACTTGCTGTATAAATGCAAGCACCTCTGTCTCTCCATGCCCTTGTATATCCCACAAGACTCTTCGGATTCTCCTCTCTTTACCTTCATAATTGTACTTTTTGTGCATAAGAGTATATAGCTTTTTCTCATCGTACACTTTTCCTGACTCTATTTTTCTCCAGTTTAAATCTTTATCAAATTCTCCTATTACATACCAAAAGTGGTCATCTTCCGGATTATTATGACCTTTTTGTGAATCTATGGTCATATATACAGCTACACAATCTTTTGATATCTCTCCCTTTGGTATTCCTGAATCTAAGAGAAGTATGTCGTCTGATCTTGCCGCCCCCTCTCCTCTTGGGTTGTACCATTCGTTTAGATACCCCTCAAAGAATTTTTCAAGCATATCGTCTCTTGTTGATTCATTGCTTTGCATCTTTGCTTTCAGATATGATTTTGCTATATCCTCGTATGGAACAAAGAATGATAAAAATGAGTTTGCTGAGAAACCTATGGTTCTTGGGTTTTCTTTTACACCTTTTACTATCCAGTCTATTTTTAGGTTTGTTATTTGCTTCTTTTTAAGTTCATTTGTAATCTTTCCACCGCACTCTGCACACTCATAGTATGCGTGCTTACTTGCGTATGGGATATATTCTTCATAGATAGTATCTTCTGAAAGTTCTTTATCTTTATAGCCAAATTTACTCTTAAACTCTCCTACTTCCATTATCTTGAACTGCTGATGTTTTACTTCTGTCAATTCTCCACAATGCGGACACTCCATACCCAAGAAGTTTTTTTGTTCACAGGAGTTAAAACCTTGCGTTATTGTTCCATTTTTTTCTTTTTTTGTAGATGCTACTACAAGTTTTGCGCCTGCCTCTAAGAATGTCTTTGCTCTTTCCCATAGTGGTGTGATAGCTGCAACACCATCCATTTCGTCTGCTTCATCAACGATAACTACTTTTGTGGTAACCGACTTCTTATCGTCATCTGCTTTTGCGCCTATGAGATATGTTGTTGCTCCTTGGTGGTAGATAACGCCTGTTTTTGACCTGCTCTTTTTTTGCTCTTCGAGAGATTCTTCTATAATGGTCTTTAATTCTAAACTTGCGTTTACCAAGTCCATTATTTTTTCTTTTTGGTATCTCTGTATAGCTTCTATCTTTGATATCATCCAAACCATAGACTTTGGGTTCAGTTTTGCTGTTTTCGCCCATATAATAAACAAGAAGAGAGTTTTTGCCATCTGAGAAGCAAACATGAGCCATATTTCTTGTGTGTGTATGCTGTCAAAACACTCAAGTGGTTTAATCAGATGCGGACTTTTAAAGAACTTTACTTTTTGCCCTGCATCAAAAGCATTTGTTTTTGGAAGATATACAAAGTTTTCTGCAAACTCTTTGCTTGATATATCTGGTTGCCAAATAAGTAGCTTTTCGACACCTGCTAGGTTTTCTTGTAACTCTTGTCGTCTTTCGGTTGTCAACTCATTAATCTCTTGTAAAAATCTTCGTCTATATCTATCTCTTTTATCTCGCCTATTGCTTTATGGTGCTTGCCTATGGTTCCCTTCACATACCTGTTTTTGCCTCTATACTTAAACTTGATATGGAAACAAGCGTCATCTACTTTTGTGATAAAAACTTTTTGATTTTTGCTAAACCTCTTTGTCTCTTTTGTTGTTTTAAACATTTTTATCTTCATTTTATTACCTCTTTTGCTTTTTTTAATATTACCCTGTACACTTCTTCCTGCATTCTGTCTATTGTGTCCTTGAGTCTTGCCCTTGTTTCTAATTTAGGAAGGTGCCTGCTTGTGTTTTCCTGCACATACATCCACTCATACGAGTATGGATAATTACCTATCCATATTTCAATATTGTCTATAAATACAGTGTACCTTTCAATTTTTATTTTTGAATAATTGCTGATAAGTTTATTTAAAAAAATATCCCACTCTTCATCAATTTCGTATAAATCCTTTTGGGCTGAATCTTTTTTACTATATATTCCTGAAATAAGCCATATAAATACTCCTGCTACTAGCGTTAACAATACCCCCAATATAAATATTACCTCATTGTGCATTTTTCAACTCTCCTCTTTTTTTATATAGTCTATCATCTCTTCAAGAAACTCCACTGTAACTTCTTTTGTTTTACCCACTATGTGTTTCATAAACTGCTCCGATATTATTTTGTACTTTTCTTGCTGTACCTCATCAATAGATTCTGAGATTATACTTTGTGCGTCTGCTTTGCGTTCTGGTTTTATAAGATCCGCATTTAAAAGGTTCTCCATTATTTCTACTGGAAACTTTGCTCTTGCGTTTATATCTATATCTTTTACCATAGCTATAAACTCTGACATTCTTGCGTTTAGCTCTTCTGTTTTTAGGAACTCTTTTTTCCTTACTCTTAGTTCAAACTCTGACTTTTGAACATCTGCTTCTCTTTTTGCTTGTTGTTTTACAAACTCTAAAGTATCCCTTATTAGTTCCCCCATTGGGTGAGCTGCTAGAACTGCAAGATGCTTTGAGTTATCTAAATCTATGTCTGCTAACTCTAGCCCGTATGGCAACACTAGCTTAAAGTCTTCATCTTTTTCTAAGTCTATTTGCTTGTCTTTGTTGTGATTAAACTTTTCTGATATATGTATCTTTTTCCAATCATATACTTCTAGTAGATTAAAATAGTTTACTCCTCTATCGTCAGTTTCATAGACGGGCATTTCTTTTGAATTTTTCCATCCCCGAATTGTATTTTTATTTCTTCCAAAAAAATCGGATAACAAATTTACGTCCACTACTATTAAGTTTTTTCCTATTTGAACCGTATGGCTTTTCAATTTTTGCCCTTTGTTCTCTCTATAAGCTTTTCTACGGGTTCTATCTGATTTAAAATGTCTTTTGCTTTTAGTGGGCTTTTATACATTCGTATCCCTAAGAGTATTATCTTGTATCTTTCGGGGTGTTTTTTTCTTTGATAATATACCGCCCCTGTCTTAACCCCGATGTGCTCTCCCACCTCTGATGGCTTTATGTTAAACATTTTTTCCATTTTCTTAATTGTATCAGGTATCATTAAACACTCTTTGCATTAATTTCTTTATTTTTTATTCAATATTTTAGAAAAATATACCTTTTAAACTCCTTATTTTTTAAAGTATATTGAATTTCTTGAACTTGTATATAATGTTTTGCATTGTTTTTTTGGTTTTTCAAAATATTACAAAACGACTATTGACATATTCTTTTACCCTATCGGTGGTGTTTATCCTTTTTGCTTTGACCTCATCAATAGAGATGTTTCGGGGCTTTGTGCATC
>Ga0193961_1000214_pt1 | contig 23278 bp, 17 predicted proteins | sample FB_4_MG_FD_140371 | JGI IMG/M metagenome (GOLD analysis project Ga0193961, IMG submission 140371) | Microbial mat bacterial communities from the Broadkill River, Lewes, Delaware, United States - FB_4_MG | ecosystem: Environmental > Aquatic > Freshwater > River > Microbial mats | place: USA...
TTCCTTGGTGGCCGTCGGTACCTTGATGACCTTCAGTGCCCTGGTGACCATTCGTTCCTTGGTTTCCGTCGGCACCTTGATGCCCAGCAGTGCCCTGGTGACCATTCGTTCCTTGGTGTCCGTTCGTACCTTGGTGGCCATTCGTTCCTTGGCGGCCGTCGGCACCTTGATGACCATCTGTGCCCTGGTGTCCGTCGGTACCTTGGCGACCGTCGGCTCCTTGATGTCCTTCAGTGCCTTGATGGCCATTCGTTCCTTGGTGTCCGTCGGCACCTTGATGTCCATGAGTGCCCTGATGACCCTCAGTTCCCTGGTGGCCATTAGTTCCTTGGTTTCCATCAGTTCCTTGCCGTCCGTTGGTACCTTGGTGACCGTCAGTACCCTGGTGTCCGTCAGTGCCCTGATGGCCATTAGTTCCTTGGTGACCATCAGTGCCCTGGTGGCCGTTCGTGCCTTGGCGTCCGTCAGCACCTTGGTGACCATCCGTTCCTTGGCGTCCGTCAGTACCCTGGTGACCATCAGTACCCTGATGGCCATTCGTTCCTTGGCGTCCGTCAGTACCCTGGTGACCGTCAGTACCCTGATGGCCATTCGTTCCTTGGCGTCCGTCAGTACCCTGGTGACCGTCAGTGCCCTGATGGCCATTTGTTCCTTGGTGACCATTTGTGCCTTGGTGACCGTCAGTGCCCTGATGGCCATTCGTTCCTTGGTGACCATGCGTGCCTTGGTGACCGTCAGTGCCCTGATGGCCATTTGTTCCTTGGTGACCATTCGTGCCTTGGTGTCCGTCAGTGCCCTGATGGCCGTTCATTCCTTGGTGTCCATGGCTACCTTGCCGCCCCATCATGCCATTTCCAGCAACACCTTGAATTCCGCGGTGACCATCTGCGCCTTGATGGCCGATCATACCCTGGCTTCCAGATCGGCCAGACGATCCCTGCGGACCCGCAAAGCCTTGGTTACCAGATTGCCCATTGGAACAGCTATTTGGGATAACCAAAACCGTTTGGCAAACCACAAATCGCCGCTTCCACGGCGCCAGGCACAGTTCGTACTGAAACCGAACGGTTTCCAGCAATGGCGCAAAATGCGCAACAACCACCCGGTCAGTGGCATCGTTGTAGGTTATCGTAGCATTTTTAAATTGCACCGGCGCACATAGGAAGGTTATGGTGCAGATGTTGCAACCTTTAATGGCCTTGGGGAGTCTAAAAGTCAGTTTGCTGTCAACGGTCCATGGTTCGCAATGCAGAGTGACCTCTCGATACTCGGTATTTGCCCCCTTCATATGACGTACGGGAGTATTGTTTGTCTCTCAACGTAGACGTTGGATTTCTTTGTTGTATAAATTAACAGCGGCGAACAAACTAAAAACTATATTTGGGAATCTTAAATCGTCAACACTTTACTTTCCCAAAATATCACCAAGAAATGGGACAATCATACGGTCGGCTTCAATGTACTCAACGTCGGCATTTGATCGCTCGGCCACACATCAAGCATCAAGCCGACGGCAAAGTTGCTCTGCAACGCAACTATGTTTACAAGTGTGCAATAGGCACGACTGTTGCATTCACCCTGCGTTTGCTTTATAAAAAGACTCTGTGGTGCGTAGAGATTTGACGCAACGCGACCTGCCATCGTGCACGCAACTGAAAATCCCCGATAGTAAGCCTCCGATTTGTTTTGTGCTATTGCATTCATTGCAAACTCATAGAGCCCGCGTTTGTACCCGAGATTTGGCAACGACTTTTGTTTTGCAACGTGATCGATGCACGTGGCCAGTACAGACATATAGTCGGTGAAGCACGCAAGCGCTTCGCGCAAGTTGCATTCCGCGTCTTTGGCCTGTGTTTTGTTTGCGTGCGTTTGCTCTGCGCGCTGTGCAGTTTCCAACACTTTCTGGCTAACAAGTAGAATGTGCGCCAATCCGTCGTTGTAGCCAATATAAAAATCGTGTGGTTGATCGCGCGGAACTTTTTCCGTCGCCGACTTGAACAGGACATCGTTTTGTGGCTGACTGGCCTTCCAGTTTCTGTGCAACTCGTAATACACCGACCATTGGTCAAAATGTTCGAATTGTGCAGCTGTCGTGGACGACATTGTTGATCTTTGCAACGTGTGTGTGTGCGTGTGCGGGCGCGCGACGACCGAAAAAAAGCACCCTTCAAATAATCATAACTAGCGTTTTGTATTGCCAAGGCGACATTATTCACTCGATTTCAATCTTTTTGCCGCGTGATGACCCGCAGTGTGCTGTTCACCGTCTCCGATATCGTCACACACGCCGTCATTGTCTTCTGAACCGTCGGAAACCTCTTTGCGTTTAACACCACTTTGCTTGGCAACAGGTAATTGTTGTAAGGGCAGCTTCTCCCCCTCTGCTATTGTTGCTTTGGCATTTCTCTTGGCAATAGCGACAGCTTGACGCTCTTCTTTCTTTTTCGCTTGCGCCGCACGTTTTTCTGCCGCAAGTGCTTCGCGTTTTGCTTTCTTCTCGGCCTGTTGTGCCTTTTTATCTGCATCTCTTTTTTCTTTGGCCACTTCTCGTGCACGTTTCTTTTCCTCTTTTGCTCGTTGTGTTCTCGTCGATTGGGACTTCTTCCAGCAGACAGCACCGACTGCCTCGTAACTCGCCATATCTTCAAACTTTGTGATTGTGGCACTGTAAAACTTGTACGACCGATGGCGTGTCCAATACATTCTTTTCGTCATCTGACACCACGTGTCGCAAAGATCCAGCACGTAGGGCATAATTCCGGGGTTGAGTTTGTCGCGCAGCGCCCGTCCAATTGCCTGATCGGTGATGCTTGAGCGCGGCGTTGCAAAGATAATTGTGTTGAGCGAAGCAATGTCGGTACCTTCGGCGGCCATGGCATAAGTTGCCAGAATCACACGACGCGCGAGCAGGTCGTTTCGCTTTTCGGCACTAAACTTTTCTCCGCCGACAAACACTGCGATGCTCGATTCTGTAAACCCGCTGCGCAAAAATCTGTCGTGCAGAGCGTCAATGTGACTGCGTTCGCTGGCCAAAACGAGAACCTGACGCTCTACTTGTGTCATCCGCTGAATTTCATCGCGAGAGCAATGATTGAAACATTTCTGCATCACCCGTGACGGGTCGTCAGCATTTTTGATGCCAACAAGCACGTGAGATCGTGCACGCTGATGTACGCTTTCGTTGCTAATGTCGTTGCACTGTGCACGCGTCGGCCGCTGAATATCGGTGACATTGCGCGTTTTCAAAAACTGCTTTGTGTACGCAACAATCACTGCGTTTCGGTGTGCGTCACGCTGTAACGACTGATATATTTGAGTGTAGGTGAGCGCGTCGACATCCTTCTCGGCAAATTCTGCTTGCCATGCACTTTTTGCGTGCAGCGGTGCCACACTGCCGCCCGGAAAGTGTTGGCAATCTTCATCTCGAGTGGCGGCAATCGGCACAAGCGCACTGGTGGTAGATGCTCGAGCATAGTGCCGTTTATCGAACGATACTAGCGCCTCGCAGTAACCAAGAGTTGCAATGTCCCCTTGGGCATTGTGTCGCCGTTCACGCAACTTGTTGTCACTCACACAATCTGCGTCCTGTATAAAGCAGCGTCGGTTAAAATGATGCACCCCGACGTGCAACTCTATGCCGGGTGGCAGCGACGGCTTTACAACGAACACGTTGTAAGAGAAAAAGTTGTACAGCACGTCGGTCATTCCGTCTTGGCGCGTCGGATCTGCTGTCAGTGCAAGCATGTACGGTGCTGCGACTTGCCACACTGCCGTCAAAAACGTCGGTGCCGCGGCGTGATGCGCCTCGTCAAAGATAATCATGCCGATTTTGCGCAACCTGTCGCTCGGATATTGTCGCTCCGACAGCGATTTTGTGCATGCAATCACAAAATCGCAATTTGCCGTGTCGCAAGTTGTGCTTTGGATGCGACCGACGCGTGCACCGGGGGCAAACTCGTGAATTCGCTCATACCACTGGTCAATGAGATTCTCTGTTCCGACCACAATCAGTGTGCACACGCGCATCTGCATTGCAATGTAAATGCCACACACTGTCTTGCCGCATCCAACGGGCAGACAGAGCACCGCGCCGCCGGTGCGCCGCAAGTGCTTGATCGCAAAATTCGTTGCAGACACTTGCGGGCGACGTGCCGTTTCTGCGAGCGTGCGCAATGGAGTAAACTGCAAGCTGTCAGCCATTGCTGCTCCCGACACGTTGTGATCGTCAAAACAAAGATCACGACGCTTCTTGAATTGCTCGATGAGGAAGAACTTTGGCGCAAGAATGTACGACGCCGAATCTGCACGCAGACGTTTCTCTCGTGCTGCTGTATGTGCGCGCGCAATTGCACTCTTTGCGGTTGTTTTTTGCTGTGCGGTGGAAACAGAAGCGGATGAGACGGCCTGTGAGTTGTCGGTTTCATTGCCAATGCCCTGTTGCTTGATACCGTGTGACCAATCGGCCATCTCTCCAATAGTGGCCACCGCATTGGCGATGCCTGCGGTGTCGTCTTTCAGCTGAATTTCTCGATCTGCCAGGAGCAGTTGCTCTGGCTGGTTACCGTGAACAGAGCAAAAGCAATGCAACGGTGGTTTTTCAGCGCTCGATGCACCGTGCCGTTTGTGTTTCTCTTCTGGATAGTTGTACGTCAGGTCCCTAATCAGCCGTTTGACCAATTCGCGATTCTCTGGTGGCTTTGTGGGAATGAGAAATCCTTTACGGCACAAAATGACGCCAACTGGAGGGGTCCACTCTCTCTCTTCATCATTTGCCACCTGTGTGCACGGTCTGCTGGCCGATTGCTGTGAACGCTGTCTCTGCTGCATTGCAACCGCCGACGAAAGAGTTGGTTTAAAAAACTTTGAGAGCATTTGTTGTCCTGGACCTGCACTCGCGCTGGCGGCACCGCTGTTTGCTACAACGTCCTCGCGAAACTTCCATCGTTTGGGTTTGGCTGGTGGCTCGAGCAAAACCATTGTTGTGCAAACAGAGATTGTGTCGCAATGCATTTATATGAAGACTGTAATTTCAGGAACGTTTTTTTATTTCTTTCCGCTTCACTCTCAAGATTCCGCCGCAAAGTGCAAAAGGATCAAGGAACATTTGTTGCGAAAATAGATGGTGAAAGGTCCAGAATCAATCTTCAATAAGACTTTTTGATGAGCGTGGCCAAGGTGTCGTTGTTTTTCAGATCAGACTTGGTGGTCGGAGCGCAGATGGCGCGGAATCGCCACGACCGACCAAAGCGCTCGAGCGCACAAAACACACCGGCGTTGGCCGAGTCAAATTCCGACGAGGAATCAAGATCGCAGCGAACAACGACAGAGTCGTCGGAATCAACGACCCGAATGTATTCGCCGCTCACGTCTCGAAAAGTCTTCCCGGACGTGTAGCATTGCACAGCAAACACAAGAGACGTGACGTTCTCGTCGACTTTGTCCAGATCGACGTAAATGCGCTCATCATCTCCCTTTCCTTCGCCCGTGAGATTGTCACCGCAGTGCTTGACCGCACCATCCTTTGATTTGAGGCAGTTGTAGTAAATGTGCTCAACACTGCCCTTGCTGTCGATCATGTAACAGTGCGCGTCCAAATCAAATCCATCACGCGAGGTCACTTCCCAGCCGAGACCAAAGTAGACGACACGATGCAGTACGGCGTCATCGTTGCTGCTGCCGCTTTCAGAGTCATCGTGGCGAGCGCTCTTTCCTCGACCGACAGCGTCAGATGGCGATTTCAACATGACCGTCTGATTTTTCTTGAGTTTCAGGTGATCGTAAGACGCCTGTGGACGCTCGGCCCAAATGACTGGGTCAATCAGTCGCTTGAGGACCTTGTCGCAAAGTTTCCACATTCGATTCAAACCGTGCCGCTTGTCCTCAAATCCCGGTTCGTGCAACTTGAATTGCGCCGTGCCGGCCACACGAGACAGAACAAACGGAATGAACGTTCGCGATTTCTTTTTGGTCTTTTTGAGTAGGTTTTCGCTCGCGCCGATCGGTTTGATTTTGACCTTGAGTTTTCGAAAGTCGTCGAGTCGCGTGTGGTTGCTCGCGAGTGTTGCAACGACAACGATATGCTCGACAACTGGTGGCAATTGCGCAAAGTCGACGGTGATAGTTTCATCGGCGCCTTTTGTAGCGCCGTCGCGATGATCGCCAGAGTGCACAACTGCGGTGCCGCCGACGCGCAGCTGATTAAAGCAGCAGATGTCGAGCAGTCGTCCGTCGCGGCTGTAGAGCACGGTCGCCACGTCCACGTCTTTCTTTTCGTTTTCGCGTCTTTCTTCCCATTTGCACTCGATTGTAACGCTCGTGGCGACAGCGGGGGTAGATGAACTCATAATTGTTGACTGGGTTTTGTCGTGTGTGTGTGTGCAAAAAAATCTGCTTGGTGGGGGCTCAATTTTTTTCGAGTTTTCAAACAAAGAGAGAGTTTTCAATCAACTTTCCTTCAAGCCACTTGCACTTTGTTGCACACCAACACCGATCTTTCACCGCTGCCATCAAACGCCGTGCTGTCCAAAATGACAGTGTCGGCGCCTTTCTGCGACAGATAGATCGCCTTGCTGTTGTCCTCGGTGCTAAACATCAGCGCAACATGTCCGACCATAGCAACGCCTGGATAGCCGCACGCTGCAACCGGATGCCGATAGTGGAAAGTCTCAACCCCGATCGGCGAGACAAGCATGGAAATCTGTGCAGTTTTGACCTCGGCAAATCCGAGAAGGCTCGACAGAGCATCGTTGTTTTCAGTGCTCGTCGACAACTCAAAGGCGAGCGACGCACGCTCGTCACTGTAAGCGTACTTTGTTGTTTCGGTTTGTCCCACTTGAGACAAAAAATCATTCAAGTGTGTTTCCGTGCATGTGCAGAGACGTTGGCGATGTTGTTCAGTCATTTTTTGTCTTTGCAATGTGTGAGTGAGTGATGCAGAGGAGTGAATTTTTTTTTGCCGACGAACACGCGTACCAGAAAAAACCATCCTTTTTTGCCACGCTGCACAATCCAGCTTACTGTCTGTCGGCAAATCTGTCACTATTGACAAGCACAAATACACACACAGATATACAAAAATTGTGTCACATCAAAATCAAAGACTTTCAAAATTCAATGCCAAGTGTATCGATGGACAACAGAGCAATTCCGATAGACTTTTTTTCACAAAATGTCTCTCCGAACTTCGAGCATTTTCGCGACGGATGGCAGCGATGCCACTGTTGAGGCGAGCAAGATTCAGTCGGGTCTGCAGCCGCAAGTTGGCGACACGCTCAGCGATTTGACACGCACCAATGCAGAGGCGCGCCGCGCACAACTGCGCCGCCGCCGTGCCGTTGTTTGCGAATCAAACGGCAAGGCTGTTGGTCCGGGCGACAAGAAGCTTCGCTTCGCTTCGCTCTTTGATTGTCCAGCCGAGAACGCCATCTGCCAGCGCGAACTCTTCCTGCAACAGGGCTTCATTGTCGGCACGTTCCTTCCGACCACTGCGATCATTGATGCCGGTCGTGGTACCAATCTGCAATCGATCTAAGCAGAAAAATAGTTCAGACAGCGCGACCACGCAACGCAAATTAAATCACGTGTATTTTCAAACCCCCAACAATGATTGTATCAACCAAAAGCTTCGTTGCCGCTTTTCAAAAAATTCAGTTTCATGGAACAGAAGAGGCAGAGTTTGCCAAACAACTTGAAAACACTGTGCAAAATGACGACGGACGTTTCTCAAGTCCCGAAATTTTTGCCTCCTTTGTCGGCGCGGCACGACTCGGTCTGGCGCCTGTTGTTCGATTGTTTTTGGCGTTTAACAAGAGCCTTTTAAATGTATATAACTCGTTTGCGGAAACCGCGCTTGGCGAGGCCTCCTTTGCAAATCGTGTCACAACAGTCGATGTTCTCATTGCGGCCAGAGCCGACTTGAACAAGGCCAACGGGCGCGGTATTACCCCACTTGAATGGGCTGTTCTCAATGGCCATAAAAAGGTTGTCACCAAACTACTTGCTGCCGGTGCCGACGTCGACGCTAACCATGGATTGGTGCTTCTAGAGGCCGCGTCCAAAGGGTACGAAAAGATAGTCTCCAAACTGCTTGCGGCAGGCACTGATGTCAACCAATGCGATTGGTCGGGAAGGACACCAATTTCGGCGGCAGTCGCAAATGGCCATGGCGGCGTGGTTGCAAAACTGCTTGCGTTCAACGTCGACGTCAACAAAGCCGACCGTGAAGGAAGAACGCCGCTTTTTTGTGCGGCGTCTGGTGGTCGCGTGGACATAATCAAGCAATTAATTGCAGCCAAAGCCGACGTTGATCAAGGAAATGATGATGATTCGCAAACACCACTTTACGCGTCCATTTTGAACGGACACGAGCGGGCGACTGGGGTTTTGCTCAGAGCCAACGCTGACGTTAACAAGGTTCACAAATATGGGCGAACCGTGCTTTGGTGGGTCGCGTATTCGGGGAGGTTCGACTGGGTGGTTGATAAACTTTTGAAAGCCAACGCCAACGTCAACATAGCAGACTGTGACGGCATTACAACACTCTATCGGGCTGCCCGTTGGGGGACGAAAACAGTGGTCAGACGACTTGTTGCTGCCAACGCCCACGTCACACCAGAAATCATCGCCAATGCAAATTGCAACTTTGTGCCAATTCTCGTGCAAGCTGCGCGCAAGCAAGAGTGGCAGCGACTTTTAGGTGTGGCTTTCACTCTGCGTCCACTCAACTTGCCGATTCTGGTTGTCTACACTATTTACAAAGCTGCGACATGTCTGCTCGAGCACTCTGTGAAGCGTCATCGTGCATGGGACACACTAAAACTGATTAAACGCTTGTAATTTCGCTAAGCCTGTTCGAAACACTTTTTACGCAAATACTCGATCAAATATTCGGCAACATAGAGCGGCTTTTGCAAATCATCAGGTGGCCCACGAAATGCGGCGTGCATTCGATCTTCGATACTGTCTACCGACACAAGATTCTGATAGTGCCGGGAACATACTGTGACACCATAGGCCTGATTGTGCTGCCAAATCTCAGCATCGAGTTGGCAAGAAGAGACAGTCACAGCATCCGACTCATCAGCGCCCACAGTGCTTTCCTGTGTCTCTAGGGCACTGATTTCACGCTCAAACTCGGCAGCAGATTCGTCCAGCACAATGGTCGTCCCGTCTGCACTTTTGTCATCGCCGTCTGTGCCAGACTTGGCTTTTGTTTCGTAGGCGGCGTCGTACGCGTCGTGCGTGGTATCGTAAAACAGCCGCTCAATCGACCACACGGGGCAAGAAGAAAACCGATTGTCCGCATCGGTTTTTGCGGCAGCCTCGAGTGTGCAGAATAGTGTCTGCACCAGACCCAAGATCGTTTTGACAGTGCTGCGACTAATGGTAGGGAAAGAAGCGGCATAACACAGACCACTGACCGCATCTTTGTCCTCGAGCACATAGTCAAATGTCGCGTCGAGTGCGCATTCGTCAAAATCGGACGATTCACTGCCGCTCGCTTGCTCTTCGTCGTCACCGCTACACGCCGCGTCATCTAGCGTTCGAAATGTGCAGGCTCGGGCCGATTCGGTGTCGAGGTGTCGCGCAAAATTGCTCTGTTCACCAAAGTACTTGAGCGTAAACTCGTAGGAAACAGTCTTCTCGGCCGCATCCGACAGACCGTCGACCCGCTCGCCGTCGCTACTTTCCTCTTCGTCATCCTCCTCGGCGATTTGCAAGCGAAACAAGAGTTTACCATTGATCGTGAGATCGAGCCGCGGAAACGCCACGCCGGCACGCTTTGCGTATCTGATCATATTCCAGTAGTAGTCACCGAGCGGCCACGTTTCCATCAGGTTGACCGCCGCCGTTTGTCGTTCTTTGACACTGCGATCCGGCTGCTTTTGTTCAACACTCATATTGCCGCCACTGTGGAAATGTTGCACAATCTTTTTTTGTTTTCTTTGTGTTTATGTGTGCGCACACAGTTGAGCACAATACTGTTTGTTTTTTTTTTCAGTTGCATGGTACGCTTCACGCTGCTACACTCGCATACTTTACAATTCACCGACAGCAAAGTGGCTTTACTTTTTAAGCAAAAAGTGCAAGCAAGGCACAACAAAAATCGTCTCGCAGTTGTCAAACTCAATCGCAAGTCCATCGGCCGCTCTCTGGGCAGCTTGGGCGGCCATGTGTGCGAATGTACCGCCACCTAAAGTGCCGCTGCGCTGTGGCACCGGTTCACACAATTTGTCGCTGCACTGCTGGAGTCGCTTTGCCATCTCCAGGGCCATCACATCACTGACCGGGGGTTCGTAGATGCCCAAAAACTGATTTTCCTGTTCGTTTGTATCTCCATCATTGTATACTGCCACGTCACTTTTATCGCACAATGCTGAAATTTGACAGTACAACTGCTGGTTACAGAAATTGTACTTGCACTTGTCTACGTTTGCGACTGCCTCTGTGCCAGACGCCGCCGGCATTTTTCTTTTGCGGTACGATCGATGTGCTATCGACAGTTTAAAGATGTCACAAAGACTCTCTCGGTGACACAACTTGTGCCGTGCACTGTCTTTTGCGCGTGAACTGGCAGCCGGCTCGGCATCATATTGTCGCGATTGTCGTCCTTGTGTTTGTGCATAGCCGAATTGAGATCGACTCGGTGCATGATGGTCATTGGCCTCTCTGTGACTGTTTGCGCGTTGTCTGTGCGAGCGTTGCCGGCGCATTGGTTTTTCCGTGGCAATTGCGCTGCCACTGGCCGAACGGTCTCCACTGCGGTCACCCAATTCATCGAGTACTTCTGCAATGCAGCGTTGATCGACCTGCTGATGCGTTGCAACGCCATACAGGCGACATGCATCTGCCGTCGCAGCCCACGACAGGACGAGGTCCTGATCACTGTGGCACGTCAGTGTTATTCGATCACAAAACAGCTTATCATCGTTGTCGCGCACGACTGACAGACATATGTGGCTGAGAATGTCAGCGCCACCAAACGTGCACGTGTACATCTCCAAGAGAGATCGTGCGTGCATTTGTACAAATCGCCGCGTGCGTTTTGCATCGCACCTGTTGTGCGCAGAATAGGCCAAATGAAGACCGCGTGTTCGCGCTTCAACGTGACTGACCTCTTTCAAAGGCGACTCGGGCGCTTTGGTCAAAACAAACACACCGCATTTGTCTGCTTTGTCGGCGCAAGTTGCCACACTGCACCAATGAAACAAGCGAACTGCGCACTGATGCATCAGCAATCTCAAAACCGGCGGATGTTGCGATAGCAGGCGTGTTGGTGGTGAAAGCGCATTCATCAGTGGCTCGCTGACGCACTTTACACGCTGTACAGTGGTGCCATCACAGGTGTGGGAGACAGCCAGTCCAAATGAAACCAATTCTCCGACCTTTCTGACACAGACACGTCGTTTTCCACCGATCGTTCTGCTGCTTCTTGCTGCGTCGGCGTGTGCCAATGCCGTGTCGGCAGCGACGTCGACGGTGTGAAACAGTTCAAACGGTGAAAACTCTGCCGTCGCCGCATCGTTGCTAGAGTTGCTCGGCGAGATAACACAATCCGCTGTCATAATAGTGACGCAAAGTGTCGAACGATCGGTGCCACTGGCATTCTGCCAAAGCCGACCGACGTCTGACCACTCGCCCGTGAAAGACTGCAGAGAATCGTGCACGCGCACAACGCAGACGTTTGGACGTTTTCGATGCCTTTTTACCGATAACACACGCGATGTGAAACATCTAGAGCAGAATTGATGGTCGTCCATCGCTGATTGTGTGTTGTTGGAAAAAAAGCAGTTTGTCTCTTCAGAGCGTTTGTATGCAATTTAATAAAGGTATTTTGAAGTCATATCAGAGTTTGGTTTGTCTGTAAAATCAAAAAAAGCCAACTCGGAAGAACAAAAACGCGCCGCGCGCACGCACACGTGCGTGCACAACACAATTCGCTCTGATCAAAAATCAGTGCGCGACCAAACGCAGTTGGTGACTGCCCAATTCTTGTTATTTTATTTGTAAAATCACGTGGAAACGAATCGGAATGAGCAAAAACGCCGAGACAGAAAGCCGCAGCACCAGAGCCGACGCCGACGCCGGCGGCAGTGGCAGCGGCAGAAAACGCAAGCAAGACGCGCGCGTTTCGGTGTCAGAAGACACAAGTCAACGCCAACTCACAAAGCTGGTGGACACAGACGACTATCATTATTTTTCAACGACGCCAGACCATTCGCAGACGCGTCCGATTGCACACTCTGGAGTCTTTTGGACCTATCGCTCAGCCGCATCTGGGAAGAAACGCAAGGCGAAAGCACGCAGCGTGATGGTCAAGCCACGTGACTCGCAGCCTATTCATATGCAATGTCTGGCGCCGCGTGTTGTCAAGCTTCCGTGTCGCACCACTCTGCGGCTAGCCAAGCCAAGCGAACAACGCACTGTGGCCACCGAAAGCGAAAACGCGGCGATCGAACAATGCGACGCCACGATAAGCGATTCGGGACCCTACTGCGCTGAGCACGCACGCATCTTCTACAGTCTCGCTGTTCGTCCGTCACGTATTTCGCCCCAAATTCGCGGCCTCTACGCTGACGCGTCCCCCTACGACATTTTACATACCTCTCGCAGGGTTGCACCTACCTACAATGCTCAGTATCTTTCGCGCACGCAGCGGCGAAATCGCGAAACACGAAAGACACCGATATTTCGCAAAGATGACACGATTGCTCATTTCGGGGGCATTGTGCGGGTGTTTGATCACAAGCAGACTTCTCCCGACGATGGCGCCGAGTCTTCCTACCTAATCCAGTACAAGACTGTGGACACTGCCACGGGCAAGGATGTCTTTGTTTACGTCGACAGTTGCATTGAGCCGAGTGGCTTTGCTCGCTTTGCCAATGGTGTGGTTTCGTACAATGGCCGTTCGATTGGTGCCGAGCATGTAAATTCTGTGTTGACGATTTCGGAGCGTGGGGCCGGCGATGGCGGCGGCTACCCAATCGGAAAGAACTGCATTGCCGATATTCCGAGTTTGGTTGCAACGCGCGACATTTTTCACGGCGACGAGATCATCACAGACTATGGAAAGGACTATTGGACAGAGTCGGTGATCAAAAGCCAACTTCCCAAGGATTGGGCAGATTATCTTTTGTTTGATTCGTTGGCAGACGGCGCCGGCAACGAACCGCCTTGTCCGCCGTTTTTCTCTGCACCACTTGCAGAAGCGCCACTTTGTCACGGCACCACAAATGAATGTGATCTTTAACAAATGAATTTTAAAGTGCAAACTGTTTATTTGGCAAAAAGAGAGATCAGACGCCAATTGAAAATGAGTTCAGTGCGTCGATCTTGTGGCTGCCGTCATCGGCAATTTCGCACATCGCGGCAACAATTTCGCAGCACACACACCAATGCGCCGTGCGGAAGCGGCAGCGCAGCGAGTTTGGCACGCGGTGCTCAGCGCGGCGTTAGCCAGCGCGCCGACAGCGCCGGCTTTAAGCAAGCGCGCGGTGATCTTGCGCCAAACCACACGGCACGCCGAAATCGACCGCTGTTTGACGTCAAGCCCAACATTCGCACTGCGAGTACCTACTGGGCGCTCAACAAGAGTCAACCGTCACTGACCAAAACTCCGCTCTCGAGCATTGCGTATCGGCGCGCCTACTTTCCTCGTCCAGAGTCGACTGGCGATGCACCGGAACTTCCGATTCCCTACTACGATGCACCTGCCGTGATTCTCCCCCAGGGTGTTCGTTGCGCTGGCGCCGGTGCCCCGTGCCAGATTCCGTTTGAGCATCGACAGCGCATGCTCGCCAAAGCGGTCGCCGATATGCGTGAGCGTGGCGAGCCGGTCAGCGAAAATATTGCCAACGTGCTCGACTTTTCGCAGTGTTTGTGATTAAACCAATGTGAAAATAAGACATCTGCTTGCTGACACTGAGCATTTTGTCTTTTGTAGGTATGCAGACTGCTTTGCACACATTGCGCAAACCTACAAAACATCAATGTATTTTTTTTCAATCTCACTAAAAACGAGTGTAAACCCAACACTCGAGAACTATTGTGATACAACAAAGCAAAAAGAGAATGGCAAGCCACAACATTGGAACTTTCTTTGAGAGCCGCGACAACCTGTTGACCGTCGCCGGTGCTGCTCTCACGCTCGGCGGCATCAATATGCTTGTCGCCGGCGTCAACCGTCTGCGCGCCGACAAAGGCAGCGTTGCCGCCGGCGGTTTTGACGATCTTGTGTCGTACTTGCCGCTCGACGAGAGCGCGCGACGCATGATTGCCACGGTTATGTACATTGTGATGGGCATTGCCGCACTCGGCATGCTCGCGTACGCCTACTTGCGCGCCAATGCGCCGCCCGATGCGCTCGACACAGCATTCTTTCCGTCGACACTCGCCGTGGCCGCTCGTGTGCCCAAGAGTGCAGATGCTGCTGTGCGCGTCAAGACCACACCGTTTGCCAAGGTCGCCTACTGGGCCGCACGCTCGGAACTCGAAGCTGATCGCGCGTTTGATTCTCCCAACGAGGCCTACGGTGACTACACCAACGCCGGCATGGTTGTTGCCGATGCCAAGGGTGAGGCTGTGCTGCGCTTTCGCCGCCCGGCGCGTTACATGGCTCGCGGAAAATTGCTTGATCGCCACGTGCACTACCGCACCGCGCGAGCGTCGATCAAAGACACAAACGAACTGGACATTGACGCCAAACGCTACGAGACACACATGTGGAGTCCGGTGCAGACCGTCTACAAGTTTCAGACATTCTAAGCAAACAAGTGGAAAAGAATCTCCTGTCTGCACAGAGATACGCTTTGTTTCCAAGCAGCATTAAAATTGTCGAGTTTTAGTTGCAAAATTTACAGCTGTCGCTCGCTCGTTTTGGTTGGTGCGTTTTCAGTGCAACACACTTGCTTTTTTTTTCACTTGCAGTTTTGCACCACCACATCGTGACGAAAGAACGGAAACTCTGAAAGGAGCAGGGAACATGCCATTCGATCAGTAAAACGCAAAACATTTTTGGAAACACACAATTTAATGGGGTCTTTCTTTTTTTGTTGATTGATCTTCAATCAACGAGCGTCTTGTGTGTTGTTTTCAAGACCACTCGGCCGGGTCAACACTTTCCGCGAGATCTGCGCTCGCCGAAGCAATCTCTTCGAGAACGGCATCGCTCAACGATGCCATCGAACCGGCGTCCTCTTCCTCCTCGTCTTCCGAAAGGACATCTTGGCCATCGACACTGAGCGTTTCGCAGACCTTTTTCTTGGCGACAACCACTGCGTTGTCGGCAGGAGCGACACTGACAACGCTTTCCTCGACAACGTCGCCGTCGAGACGCTCACAAAACTTTTTGAACGATTTGTCTTGAGCGTCAAAAAACTGACCCTTGCTCGCGTCCATCTTTCGCAGCGCGGCTCGCGTCGGCAGCTTCTCCTTTGGTTCCCATGTGGCGTCCTCGATCGGCTGATCTTTCCATTTGACCAACGAACAGCGCACCTGTTCAATGAGTCGTGTAAACGGCGAAACGTCCTCGATTGACATAGCGTCGGCATCATCGTCAGCCACAGCTTCTTCAGTTGCATCTTCTTGCACGTCAGATATCTCTGCAGCCGATTGGACGACGCTCTCCTCAGCATCAACACTTGGCTCCTCTGAAATAGCGCTCTCATCGGGCTCGACACTCTCTTCCGCATCAACGACGACACTCGTGTCGACACTGGCAACAGTCTTGCCATTTGCCAACAACAAAATCACCGCGTCAATAAACAAATCTTTTTGCGCGTGCGTTTTGAGCAGCTTGCGAGCGGCAATCAATTCCGAGACGGACATATCGGCGTAATTTTCGCGCTTTGGAACGGCCACCGTCTTTTTGACAGCGACTGCGGCCACGGCGGGGGACTTGGCAGCGACAAGATCAACGACCGACGCGCTCTCTTCCTCAGCAGCGCTGGCCTCGTCGACCGACGCTTCAAGGACGACACTTTCTTCATCGGCGACGCTGGCCTCGTCGACAGACTCTTCAGGAGACACGGCAACAGACGCCTCGTCGACAGACTCTTCGACAGACTCTTCAGCGACGCTGGCCTCTTCGACAGACGCCTCGGGAGACACGGCGACAGAAGCCTCGTCGACAGACTCTTCAGCGACGCTGGCCTCTTCGACAGACGCCTCGGGAGACACCGCAACCGACGCATCTTTGGCAGACTCTTCGGCGACGCTGGCCTCTTCGACAGACGCCTCGGGAGACACGGCGACAGAAGCCTCTTCGACCGACTCTTCGGCGACGCTGGCCTCTTCGACAGACGCCTCGGGAGACACAGCGACCGACGCATCGTCGACAGACTCTTCGGCGACGCTGGCCTCTTCGACAGACGCCTCGGGAGACGCGGCGACCGACGCATCGTCGGCGACCGACTCTTCTCCAGCAACGCTGGCCTCGGCAAGCGACGCGTCGGCAGACACGGCACTCACCTCTTCAACCGACTCTGCGGCATCACTCTTGGCCGTTGCTTTCGGGGCAACATCCTGCTCGATGACCGACGCAATGGCGTCATCTGCGCTGAGCAGTGTCGACGACAGGGTGTCGCCGTTGACGAGGCGCTGGTGTCGCGCAATCAACTTGCGCAACAGTTTGACCGGCTCGCTCGATTCGGGACGACGCGGAAAATAGCCGTCAAACTTGTCAGATGCTTTGAGCGCACGCACTTCGACTTCAAGCAGCGGCAGCGCCTTGAGAACCATTTCCAAAAGAATGCCCTCCTCACTGCGGCGATCGACACGGCATCCGGCCGACGACGGGAGACCCTTGAGGTCGCTCTTCAATTGCGCGCACGACTTTTTCACCTTGGCGAGCAGCGCAGTCGCCGCGGCCAGTGCCTCCTTGTGGTTGCTTGCGCTGTGCTTGAGTTGACCGAGATGTTTGTCGTCGTCGTCGACAATCAGTTTCACGAGTGCCATAGATGTGGCGAGGCAGGTGCGTGCACACTGCGTCGTCTGCGGAAGTGCACTTCCACCATAGCTTTCAGTGCTGGCTGTCGCAGAATCCATTGTTGTTTGTTTCTTGCGCGTGGATGCTTTGGTGTTTTTTTTATTAGTTGGTCACACCAAAAATACACATTGTCTCCACACGCCGACAAAAATCGCTCAAAAATGAGTGGCAAAGTTTACAATGGTGGTGCGCTCGACGAAACGTCGCCCGAGCCGACGGCTCAAAAAATGGCCCGCCAGCGCAAGCCACGTGCTCCTGCAAAGCCTAGAAAACCAAAGCTGACGAAAGAGGAGCGAGAAGCCAACATACTGCAGGAGGAATTGTTTCGCGAACAAAAGTACCACTGTGATTTTGAAGCGTACATAGTTGTTTCCGCCGACACTTCCGTTGTGGAGGACGCAACCAGCGGCAGCCGCAAACGCAAAAGACAAGTGACAATCAACTGGCTAAAGAACAAAGCGCCACCCGATGAGTGGGTTCGCAAGATGCACCGCAACGTCGTGCGCTCCGCTGTCAACACCCGCGGCGGTGTGCAGGGCAGCATCGATTGGCGCTTGTTGCGCGGGGAGCGGCAGCGAGCAACATCGAGTACTGTGGGGCGCATTCTCAATATGTCGGATGAGCATTTGGTGGCTGCTCGGCGCATTTCGCAGTCGACAGGCGTGATGCTTGAGGGCGCCGGACTTGTGCTCAAGTTTCAAGGAAACGCTCTGACAGAGCACGGCAAGAACATGGAGCCATTTGCGCGCCGTGTCTATATGCAAGAACATGCGCGGCAGCCCGTTGTAGAGGTTGGCTTTGTTGTGCACCCGACACTCGATTTGTTTGGTGCATCACCCGATGGAATTTGCATCGAGAGCGGCCGCCTCGTCGAATTCAAGTGTCCCAAAAAGCGCTATTTTCAGGTGGGCGATGCGGCTCCACTCGGCTACTGGCACCAGTGCCAGTTGCAACTGGAAGTGCTCGATTGTGAGCACCTCGACTATTTCGAGTGTCGCCACACGCGCCGACCCAAGGGTCTTCGCACAAACTGCGTCTACATACGCCGCGATCGCCACTGGTTTGAATCTGTGAAGCCTGTCATTGAGCAATTTGCAGAGCAAACAAAGCGCTTTGATGCGCTCAAAGCGCTTTTTCCGGCACACATGTTTGACTTTGACGACGTTGCCGCCTCATCAAATGCGCCACGTAAAAAGCCGGCGACACTCGACGCCACGAGCGGAACCATTCCCGGTATGTTTCGCGCAGTTGTGCTCGGCGATTGATCGACTGAATAAAGCAACTCACAAATAGTTTTTCAATTGCTCAAATCCACCAATAAATTGTCCTTTGTGAAACACAATTGGCATTGTGCGATGTCCGTCGGCGTAGCGCTGCGCAAACTTTGCACGCTCGTCTCCAAGATTGCTGTACTGATAAGGAAGTTGACGTTCTCTAAGTAGAGCCTGTGCACGCTGCGTGAATCCACACCACTCTTCTCCGTATACAGAGTACTTCTGGGCACTTGGTGCCGGCAAAGTCAAGTCGCCATCAGCGACGGCGGCTGTTTCAGCCGATGCATCGGCGTTTGCCGTAAGCGGTGTTTTGTGGTTGGCGAGAAACAGTTCCGCCGCGTCTGGTAGACCCGCCTTGCTCAGAATGGCATTGTGCTTTCGATCGCGGCTGTCATTTTCTTTTTGCGCACTCATCTTTGCAGGTTTAAAAAGAAGATTGCTCATATTGCATCGCGTTCTTCCATTTTGCGATCAGTGAGCACCAAAAAAAGCAATGAATCAGAATCACAAAAACGCTAGCACCAGTATGGCTGGGCACAGGCAACAAACTGATCGGCACGCTTGGAATCTGAGGTTCCGGCAAACAGAGGTAACGGGAGATTCTCTGTCGACAACTGACTTGGTGCTTGTTTTGCCGCGCACGGAAACCCAAAAAGCAAAGGTCACCCTGCACAACCCAGCTGCAGACGATCGCACTTTTGCCGCTGGCGCCGCATAATCAAGCAGAGCGCTTTAAAAGTTTCATTTTTGAATAAACATTTCTATTCAACGCATTACAGTCTGTGTTTAACTCGTTTGATAAACTGCCACGCGCCGAATCGCGGAACCGTGTGTGTGGGGTAGCGTGGTGCGACGCGGTAGATCTCATAGACCACCAGAACCGGTAGGTCTAGTGCGTTCAGCAAAAACACAAGAGCAAGCAAACGGGCGTGCTCGTACTTTGACATTGCACGGTCGAATGTAACCCGCATCTTTTTGCAAACTGTTATATTTTCGCCATCAGCACACGTAACTGTACATTCAAGCGGAACACGTCCATTGTAAGCACGCACAGTGACATCAGCGCCGTTTTCGATGAGAGTCGATACTGTGGCGTGCCTGCGAAAATAAGCGGCGCTATGCAGAGCAGTCCAACCATTATTATTGACATGGTTAATTTCGGCACCGTGATCGATCAGAAAAGATATCAAGTCTGCCCGATCGGTTTGGGAAACTTTGTGCAATGGTGTTTCTTGAGCATCACCTTTGCAATTGACGTCAGCGCCGTTTCTGAGCAGCAGTTCCATGATTGGTCTGCTGCCGCCTGACGCAGCGGAATGAATCGGTTGACTACCCCACTGATCGCTGCACGATACCTCAGCACCTCGTTCCAGTAGATGTTTCACTACACGCTCACAGCAGTTGCGAGACGCAGTGTGCAGGTAGCTAACGCCGTTTGTGTCCACCAAGTGGATGTCGGCACCATGATGAATCAGAGCAAACGCTGTTTCTTGATGGCCCCATCGAAGAGCGAGATGCAGCGGGGTGCAACCATACACCTGCGTTTGCAAATCAACATGCTGGTCTCCTGATTTGAGCAATTGCAATATTTGGGCAGTGTTGCCGTTTTTTGCCGCGCAATGCAGCGGAGATGCCATGCCACTCATTGTTTTGTTGACAGCACCGACGATTGTCGGTCGGTTGTTCGTGACGAAAAATCTCAGTCTGTCCAAAAAAATGTGTGTGAAAAAAATCATCGTCGACCAAACCAGCCAACATACAACAACCAACCAACCAACCAACCAACAATGTCGGTGTCGCTGTTTAATCGTGCCGCACAGATTAATCTGAGTGCTTACCGCTACGTGCATCCGCAGCCATTGTTTTCATCAACTGGCACGCGATGCTATGTGTGCGATGAAAAAAAGTACGTCACTGTGTTTTCCGCCAAGGGACGGGCTGTGAAATCAAAATTTCCTTGCATACTTTGCAATCGCTCTGCATCGCAGAGTGCTGAAGAGTTTGCTTTGCAAAAATTGGGCCTTTTGTTTGACGAAAAAGTCAAAGAAGCGGCGATGACATTCAAATCTACAAATGACCTTGAAACAATTGCTGCATTTTGCAAAAAGCAAGATAACCACTGCACCTTGCCCGAGGGAGAGGTCTATGCGAGTCAGCACCCCAACCTTTGCAAAACCTATTATTTTTCTGATCATCTGGACGATTTTGATACTCTGTACGCGTGCATCAAACGATTGGCAAGGACAACCAAGCGCTATCTGAAAGCACCTGCAAGGAGCAATTAGATAGAGATTGGGGAAACGCCAAAAGCACCAAAAATATAAACTTCAAATAATTATAGACCCTAAAACGCATCGTTCAATAGCTGCCTTGTTGTCTGTAATCACACGGCCATTTTCATGGCAATCTTCTTGTGCGGTTTGTAGCCGGAAATCGCAAAATCTTCAAAACGAAAATCGTCAATTTCGCGCAAATCGTCGCGCGCGTTGATCTCAAGTGTCGGAAATTGCCGCGGCTCTCGCTGCAGCTGCTCCAGCAACGGTCCAATGTGGTTTAGGTAGACGTGCGCGTCGCCGAGCGAGTGAATCAGTTCGCCGGCACGCAGGCCAGTGATGTGCGCAATCATGCGCGTCAACAGAGCGTACGACGCAATATTGAACGGCACTCCGAGTCCCATGTCGCACGAGCGCTGTGTCATGAGACACGACAGCGCTCCGTCGGCAACGTAGAACTGAGCCATCATGTGACACGGCGGAAGCGCCATCTCGTGCAGTGCCGCCGGGTTCCACGCGCAAATGATCATACGGCGATCAGTTGGGTTACTGCGAATTGTATCAATGATATTCTGCAGCTGGTCGATTCCCTTGCCAGTGTAGTCTGCGTCACAGCCACTATACTCGGCACCAAAGTGTCGCCACTGAAAGCCGTAGACTGGACCAAGGTCGCCGGGCCGGTTGTTGACGAGTCCACGCGAGTCGAGAAACTCGCGCGTACCATTTCCATCCCAAATGCCGACACCCTGCTCCTTTAGCAGATTGGCATCGGTCGACCCACGCACAAACCAGAGCAACTCTTTCGCAACGCCGCTCCAAAACACTCTCTTGGTGCAGAGAAGAGGAAATGTTTCGGAAAGATCCCAGCGCATCTGTGCACCAAACAGCGACAGAGTTCCAGTTCCGGTGCGATCTCCGCGGCGTACACCGGTATCAATGATTTTCCGGATCAAACCGAGATATTGCTGCTCCGGATGAGCGGCCGAGTTGGACTTTCGTTTGAAATAAACAAGTCGGCAGGCCAAGTTGGCGTCAAACTGTTCAACGCCTTGCGGAAGATCGTTTTGCCGCTCATAGAGTGACGCCGGAAGCGCAACAAAGTGTGTATCGACACCATCAAACGTCTGCAACATACGCGTCGCATAGACTCCCTCGCATTTGGGGTGACGAACTGCCTCTGCGTAGAGTTGTTCGCCCCCGACAACAAAGTGTGGCAGGTCGTCATCGCCAACTGTCAGCGCATCATCCAGTGACTCGGCAGTGTGCTCGGTGTCGGGGTCGTGCTCGGCGTCAAACTCGGCACGCCACTCTGCGTCGCGCGAAAGTACAATGGTGCCGCGATTAGAGAGCGGCAACGCCGCCGCCGGCAACGATTCGTAGGTCTTTCGACCCATAATAACAATCGACCCGCGTTGTCGCGTTGTCAGCCCTCTAAAGTGAGCCATGTCGGCTCGCGCCTCTGCGGAATCGCCCGCCCACGGCAAGTCGCCGGCCTTTCCGATCGCTCGATTCATATCGTACGCTACAATCACGTGGAAGCTGTTTCGTGTAGATGATGAGTCGCCTGCCGTGTTCATCGTTGCCTGTTTTTTTTGGAATGGTTGTTGGGGGGTTGTGACAACAATTTCGCAGCGAGAAAAAAAATGAGCGACGACAAATCTGGCCCAACCGACGAGCGGCAGAGAGAAGATATTTACGATCCAGAGCGCTATCGCGGACAAAAGTATTTCTACGATATTCTCGACATCCGCGAGAAGCGTTTCGCCAGCCCCGAAGCGCTCATGGAGCGTTTGAAATGGCCCAGCGACAACAAGTGGGCCGATTTTTGTGCGCTTGTCGACTTTCTTCGGCACACGGAAGAGAAATCTGTACGTCGATTTGTCTACAAGTCTCTCGCCACAGTCAGAGGCGCGCTGCTCGACCAATTTGTGTGGTACAACACGATTGACGTCGATGCGCTCAAAAAACACAACGCTTCCATGGGGCCTCGACGTCCAATGCGCTTTTCCAACAAACAAGTCGGTCAGCGGTTCGTTGTGTTTGACATTCGTGCCGCCAATTTTTGCGCGTTGCGTCACATGAGCATGCTGTCGCAGCTGGACGACGCCGAAAGACCAAGACGCTTGGGTTTCACTGAGGAAACGGCGGCAATGAGGGACGCGCTTGCCCAAGCTTCATGGGAGCAGTGGTTGCGCGCTTGTGTTCCCTGCTATGACCAAACCTCTGAGAGTCGAGAAAAACACATTTCCAGTCTTGGTCCACTGCACGATGTTCCCGCGTGCTTTTACAAATCAAAGAAGATGCGAGTCGTATTCCTGAGCGTTCTGTCCGACCTTGAGCACATTTGGGCGGCACTCAACACCGATCTTTTGGTGCACGTTGATTCAGTGTGCAAGCAAATCGCCGGCATGGAAAATCGTATCACGTGGGGAAGCGACGAGATTGCTGTGCGTGTCGACGATTGGCAGCAAGCCAACGAGTTGTGTCAGAAACTCGCAGCCTGCACCGACGTGGCGCTCCATCATCGCACACAGATGCTCACCGTCGAGGCAATCAAGAAGGCAAACTGTGCTGCAGTACTATTGCGCTACAAAGAGCCAAACCAAAACCCTGAAATGGCGTGTCAATCTGTGCAATGTACAAGCGGCGATACGTCCACACCTTTAACTGTTGGAACGCCCACCGGGAGCCACAATGTGCGAGTCTACGGCGCATCGCAGGAGCGCTATTGGGACCTTTGCAAACAA
>Ga0193961_1000218_pt1 | contig 23038 bp, 15 predicted proteins | sample FB_4_MG_FD_140371 | JGI IMG/M metagenome (GOLD analysis project Ga0193961, IMG submission 140371) | Microbial mat bacterial communities from the Broadkill River, Lewes, Delaware, United States - FB_4_MG | ecosystem: Environmental > Aquatic > Freshwater > River > Microbial mats | place: USA...
CTGTCACACCGAACAACCCGACGCTGTGCTTTCACAAAACACACTTACAACCAACAATGGACTGCAAATATCTTCCCGTACTCTTCAAACACTCGAAGAAAGAGATGCGTTTGAAACATCAGTTGTTCACAGCCGCTGTGCGCGACAAGGCAAACTTTTTGGCGACAGCGATAGTCATGTACCATATCGACGTAAACACAGTAGATAGCAATTGCCGCAGTCTACTTTGGTTTGCTGTTGCCTACGATCGAGTGAGCGCCGTTGCCGTTCTATTGTTGGCCAAGGCCAATGTCAACAAGGCAGATGCGTATGGAGATTCTCCACTGCACATTGCGGTGCGACACGCATCTTTCGAAGTGATTCGTGCGTTGCTAGAGGCAGGCGCTCAAATCGATCGGCTCGACGACGGAGGCCAAACCGCACTCTACTGGGCGGTTCATGACAAGCGACAAAAAGTTGTTGACCTGCTTTTGTCGTTCAATGCCGACGTTAACAAGGCTGCCGGCTGCGGAATGCCGCCAATTTAGGCAGCATCGGTGCACGGCAACTGTGTCATTGCCGCAGAACTTTCGAGCCGCCTGCGCTCTGCTGGTGCCGTCGACGCCGCTTGCGCACAAGCAACGCTGAAATTGTAAAAACAAGTCAAAGTAAAGATGGCCTTTTGGCTTCCCACAAACAATAAACACAAAATGACCTTTCAAGTGCACCAACGGGAATTTTAATATACTTTTAAAAAATTTGGTGTGCAACTTTGAAAGCCAAGCGACCAACCCAACATTCATTTCTTTTGTCCGTTTTATTGCGTGGGCACCAAAAACGATTCTAACAATATGACCGACAAAGACGCCATTCTCGTTGTTGGCGACACACGTGTTGCCTCTGAAAGTGTCCAAACCAAAGACAACTTGCCGCTCAGCGACAATCCAGCAGAGCAGCAACCACACATCACCAATCTCGTTTTTGAGGGCGGCGGTGTGTTGGGATTCGCCTATGTTGGCGTTGTCCAGGCACTGGAAGAGCGTTCCATCTTGCATCGATGCACATCATTTGCAGGAACATCGGCGGGTGCCATAGCCGCCGGTCTTTTGGCGTGCCGAGCGTCGCCGCGCCGGCTGCAAGAGGCACTCGAGAGTCTCGACTTTGCAAAACTCGTCGACTATTCCTATGTGCCGTTTAGCAACAGCTTTCGATTGTGGCGCCACGGCGGAATAGCGCGCGGAGAGCGACTTGAAGAGTGGTTTGCAGACATTCTCGGCGAACTGTGCGACGGCAGGCGCAACATCACACTGTCAGAGGTGCAAGAGCGATTTGGAACGCGAGTGGTGGCCACCGGTACATGTCTCGAGACACAAGGTCCCATCTACTATACGCCAGAAACACACGGCGATATGAGTTTGGCACGTGTGGTGCGCATTTCGTCTGGCTATCCGTGCCTATTTCCAATGATCGAGGACACTGTCGGGGAACACGTTTGGGACGGCGGCATTGCCGACAACTACCCTATCCACGTTTTCGACACAGCAGACACTGACACGGACGGTGTCGTCGTACCGATTGACCGGCTGTGCGCTCAGCGCGTACCAAATGCGGCAACCATCGGGTTCAAACTGCACGATCGCTCAGAGCGCCTTGCTCCCGCCGAGCGCTCGCGAAAAACCATTGGCAATGTCTACGACGCACTGTCGAGCCTCGCCTCAATGCTGCTGCAGATGAGCCGTCGCGTTCACGAACGCGACATCGACTGGCAGCGCAGCGTGCTCATTGACGTTGGCAATTTTGGCGCGCTCGATTTCGATATGAGCGACAGCGACAAGGCCCTGCTCGTTACCAACGGTCGCAGCGCAACATTGGCTCACTTGGACAAAATGAGAGCACCCGCGGCCAAGTTGGCCAGCGCAACGACCACAGTCAATCAGTAAACCCGACTCTACAAAAAGCGAAATAAATGGTTCGTTTTGCAGCGGTGCCTGCCTGCGATTGTTCACTTTGCCAAGCGCCGCGCGTTTGTCTGTGTATAGTCGCGATTTTTCGCAAATCGCAGATAATGTGCAGAAGGCTGTTCGGCCCGGGTGGGTGCGCTCAATTGCGGTTGGCCGATCGCACCGGGCAGCAGCCCACTTGAGATCGGCGCCGCTCGAGCGTCTCGAGCCCTTTTTCGTACGCCAGTGCAATTTTCAGTGGTCGTCGTCGGTTTTTTTGCGGCACCAAACAATTGACGCTTGAGCATCCCACCGCTTTTCGGCGGCCGACTGCGTTTTCGGTTGATCGACGTCGCGGCGCCAGAGCCGACCGGAAGCGACTCTAGATATGGACTTTGGTTTGTTGCGTCGGAAGTCAAACGTTGATCTACTGCGCACGATTGCCCAAGCAACGGTGCGCCGCTCGGTTTCGGCGATGACCATTCGTCACTACCGAGCATTTGTTGGCCGAGCGCAAACGCTTCTTTAAGTGTTTTTGGCCTGCGTTTCCGCTTTTGCTTTTTCTTTTTCGGTGCTGGCACGACACTGTGCGGTTGCACTGCATCTGTTGTCGAGCCGACCGCGACGCACTCGCTCTCGTCTGTCGCCAATCGAGCAGCGGCGCTTGGGTCTTGCTCAAGCACGACGTCTATTTCTGTTTTAGGCGGTTTGATGCCATTTTGCCGTTTATCTGTCGCTCTCGATCGCCACGAACAGTGCAAACGGTCGGTGATTCGGCGCAGAAAAAAATCTTCGCCCTTGTCACCAGACATTTTTGGCGCGCGTTTGCAATGTGAAAAAAAAGTGTTTGGTCAACACACACGTGCATAGAATCAATTGTGTTTTATGCATAAATGGTTTTAATACGGAGGCATACCCCTCACAACAATCTCTTGCGGCTGCGTCAGAAACGGCGCCGGGTATTGAGCAGTGCCGCCCAACTGTTGCGGCAAGACAGTGGCCGGCTGAACTTGCGCAACTCGGCTCACTATCGGTGTGAGAGGCGGTGTCGGCGACACTGATGGCGACACTGATGGCGACATTGATGGCGACATTGATGGTGCCGGTTGCACAAAGAAATTTGGCGGCGCTGCAAACATTGTGTTTGCCGACGACATGAACGGTTCGATAAAATCATCATCTTTGTTGAGAGAATTGCCCACGGCGTAAACAATCGCGAGCAAAACAAACAACAGCGCAACCGATGCCAAGATAATCAAAACCACTGTCGTGGTTTTGTTGCTCGGCTTTGTCCCATCCGCCCCGGGTGAAGACATGTCAACGTTGTGTGCTTTTGACCGCAGATTTTCGCGCAACTCGTTGACTGCTTTGCCTGTGAGATCTTTGCAGGCAAGATCAATATCGACATCACCGGTGACGTCGGTGTTCTCAATTTCGATAACCGTATTGCAAAAATCTCCGCATGTCGTCATGCGACGCAGCATATCTTGTGTTTTGTACCCCTTCTCAAAGCACGTTGTTGACCAGCAAGGCAGCACTGCGAGATCACGCGCGACCAGATCGGCGACCTCTGGCGACAGCACGGCTGCGCCAGAAAAACAGCTACAAATCTTCTCTCCCGACTCTTTAGTGCGCTGTTTTCCCAGCGCACTCGAGCAGTAGGCTGAAGCGCTATTGTCGAGCGTTCCCGCAAACAACGGGTCGGCGACAAGGGCGGCACACTGTGTGTTGTGAACGAGCGCAGATCCGTTTTTTGCGCCGTCGTCTCGGCAAAATGCATCGATGCCCTCCATCCAATTTCTCTTTGGCACCTCGTCACCCGACGACGTGTCGGTTTTCGCGACAGCAGTGGCCCACCGCCAGCACATCTCATTGTCTTCTTTGCCGATGCCGAATTGAGTCCTACAGTGACTCTGCAGTGCTTTTGTGCACGCCGAGCCACCTTGTTTGTCGACGCAGTAGTCTGCCGGACATGGTTTGGCGCTGCTCGAAAACTTCCCCTCGTCGCTCATCTTGCCAACCGAGTGCTTACCGACGCAACAGCGCGCCAGCGTCTTGGCGTCGGTTGGGTAGTCATCATACTCGCAGAGAGAGCGAACTCGGCGACTACTGCAGCCGTCGCCGGTTTGCTCAACAAACTTCCATCCCTTTGGACAGTCTTTGTTGGATCCAGACGGCCAGAGCGCCGGACCGGAACATCGAGCGTCGTCCCCGTCTATTGTTGGTGTGACCGAGTGCTCCGTTACGTGACCAAATTTATAGTTCTGTGTTCCGTAAAATGCCACTTGCAGTGGTTTGCATGCGGATGACATTTTTCCACGTACGCACTATACGAAAAATGCAAAGTTGCGCGAGGTGTGCCCACGCAAAAGTACGCGTGCGTTTGGTTTGATTCGGGAAACAGTTGCGACAGAAAATTATTTTTGACCAACACTGTTCTTGGGTGCCGTTGTTTTTCGTTTGGTTGTGCAACCGGCGCCGCAAAAAAAGAGCAACCAAGGTCGATTTGAGCGAATGGGGGGAGCGGGGCGGGCGAAAGTGATCGGCGATCAGATGTGCATCTGAACGAAATCGTTGGGTCGAGCATCATACTCTCATATTGAAAACAACAATGTCTTCTCCAACAGTTGCAAAGCCGAAATCAAACGCCGGAAAACGTAAAGATCGTGCGCAAAGTGACGCCAGCAAACCTGAAAGCCACGCGGCGAAAAGAGTCAATGTGCGCAATGTCGACCTGGAGCGTAACGCTGAAGCAGCTTCCGAGTCTCCCGATGTGGCTCGTGATCGGCGCTATTTGGACGCGATCGATGGTCGCCTGATGCGCGTCATGAGCGGGCAAGTCGGTGAAAATCCAAAGTCAAACGGAGAAAAGACGCTCGACTTTGTGATCGACTGCTCCACCGAAGCGTTTTCGGCCGACACAGTGGCGCGCTTGCGAAAGCACCTCTTTGACGGCCTCGGCGTTGTTATCGTGAAAAACGCCGTCGATGACGAAACCATTCAGAGAGCGCGTCGTTGGGTCGGCGAGGCAATGGTCGATATGTACGCCGATGCCTACGACGAAAAAGAGCGTACCGATATCACCGATGAACGCGAGCGTGAAGAGTGCCAACGTCGGCTGACTGCCACACGCAAAGCAGTTTGTGATGGTGATCTTGCGGCGGCCAATGTTTATCGTCGCGCGAGCAGCGGTTGTGGAAATGGAAGCTTTGGATACCAATTTCTGCAGTACACCGAACCGGAAAAAGCGACTTGGGACGAAACTCTGTTGCAAGTGCGCGATGCTGTCACACAAGAGACAAACACCGAGCGTGTCCGCTTTTCCTACTTGCCGATTTTTCACAACGTGTGTATGCGACTGATGTGTGCCGGTGCACCGCAACGCACAATGTGGTTGCTGGCACTTTCTGGCACACCAGAGAGAACTTGCATAAGTGTTGACTCGTGCAAGGTTGTCGAGGGAAAGCCCGTGACGGGGCAGACCAAAACAGTGCTCACTGCGGCACACACTGACGAGTATGGCGCACAGCATGGCGATCGCACCAAGCGAGTTCAAGCGATTATCAACAATGACACCGGCGACATCAAGTTGTTCTTTGTGCTCGGCACGCGCGATCCGGTTGTGCGTCGTTTGATCTGCGAATATCTCGAAAAGCCAGACATGTTTACGTCTCACGGATTCAAGAGCATCGGAACCGATCCGCGCGCGATGAAACTGATGCGCGTTTTGGATAAGTATTCCTTTGCTCCGCCGCCAAAGTCGATGGTGCTGTGGACCAGCGGGACGGTGCATTTCGAAGCAGTCGGTCTACAACTGAAACAATCCGATGCGCTGCCGACCACAGCGATTTCGTCGTCGTGGCTCGCCGATATCGACCGTTCGCTTTACCGAGTAGTATCGCGACGCAACGACCCGTCGGCAACGCGCTTGCGATTTATTGTGGGAACTCACACACCAACGTACGACGAAGACACCTCGCGTCGCCTTGCTGTCGTTGCGGCGCGCGGAGCAGTTCCGGCGCACTATTTTGCACCGAATCGCCGCAGCGCACCGCTCATTCACGAAAACACAATGTGTTTGAAGACAACGCAGTACAAGCGTCCGCGCACGCCTTCCGAGAAAGAGAAGAAGGCTGTCAAAGCAGCTTTGTCGCTGAAAAATGTGCACGAAGAGTTTCGGCAATACACTGCGCTCACAAAGCACATGTTTGGTGTGTCGCAGTTTGGTGCGCAGGAACAATCTGCGACACTGCATGCGATTGAGAGTCTTTTTATGTAAACGAAAAATTATTTTCAATGTAATGCAAGATATATTATAGAAAAAAGGCAGATTTTATATCGACTTTCTTCAATATGACAACCAACGCTCGGTCTGACTGCCACTTTTGCTCGGCCATGCCACGCTCGCTGCCGCCCGCCGATGCGTTTCGCAGCGACATTGCGAGTGGTTCGGGAGGCCACAGCGCACAGCGCGCTGTCTTTCTCACCAACACGAGTTGGACGACAGGCGAGGTTGTTCGCATTGCATTTATCGGCGGCACTGCCGAGCAGCGAGCACACGTGCAACGCGTCGCTTCTCAGTGGCTCTTGCACGCCAATCTCGTGTTCAAGTATGTCGCAGATGGCGCAGAATCGGACGTTCGCATTTCGTTTGTCAAGGGCGGCTCGTGGTCTTACTTTGGTGCGCAGGCGCGCCTCATCAAGCCCGAGCGTGCCACAATGAACTTTGGATGGCTGCCCGAAAAGCCAGAGGCCGACGACCAAGGCACCATTCTTCACGAGTTTGGTCACATGCTCGGCCTCGGCCATGAACACCAAAATCCCAATGGCATCTTTACGTGGAAGCGCGATGTGGTCATTGAAAGCCTCAGTGGTCCGCCCAACAAGTGGACTGTGGAGCAGATTGAGGGCAACGTTCTGAATCGCTACGACGGCGAGTCGGATACTGTGCATGCGAGTGATTTTGACCCCGACAGCATCATGCTGTATTCTTTCCCGCCAGAGTGGAACGAGGAAGGTGTCAAAACGACGTCGAACAGTGCTCTGAGCCATCGCGACAAGTGCGTCATTGGTAAGATGTACCCCTACGAAGAGATCACAATCGGCGATGGCGACAGTGAGCACGACTGCAACGACGATCCTTCAGAGGATGACGACAGTGAGCAGGAGACGCCAAAGCGAGGCTGCTGCCCAGGTGCCGGTCCAATCGGTGTCATGCAAGTAGCGCGCTTTATCAACCTCGTCACTCTCAAAATGCGCCGTCGCATGTGAGAGAGAGAGATTTAAAAAAAAAACAAAGGAAACAATTAAACAACAGCTGGCTGCCTGTCTGTGTGCCATCTTTTAAAAAACGCAAAACAAAAAAAGCACCAACCAACCAATTGAGAATCAACAATGGACAGCTTTTTTGCAACAAAGAACCACAAGATTGTTGCGCTTGCAAAGCCGGCCGACCTCGTCGCCGCCCGGTCTGGTCTCGGCCGCAAAGTCACCGAAATCTGCAGCGACAACGTCACCGCAGCGTACGCCAAGGCCGCGTTCAAAGAGACCGGTGCTGTCGCCGGCAAGCTGGTTGCCGCAAAAGGCAACCAGGACGCACTCGGTCTTTTCGTTGTTTCGCCGTTCACCACGGACAACTATAAGGAACAAGACCCGGCAACTGGCAAAAAGGTCGACAACGCAGACATTGTCGACAACGTTGCACGATTTGGCAAGAAAGCCACAGGTGCCGAATTGGCTGTGCTCTGTGTGCACGAGTCGGTGCGCGGGAAACAGTTTGGCTATGCTCTGCTTGCTCGCGCGTTCGAAGAGTTCCCCAATGTCGACTACTTTGTTGTCAACCAGGCCGGCAACTTTGCCGACAAGCACGGTGTTCTCGACGCCGCCGCCACAATCTACCACGCGCTCTTTGACACGGCGTTTGCCACGTCTGTCGGCAAAAACCCGACCACGATGTATGTCGCTAGCCGCGACAGTGTTCTCGCCAAGTTGAGCAAGAAGCTGGGTCTCACGGTGTCGGAGCCACAGCCGCCCTCGGGTGCCAAGCCAAAGAAGGCCGCTCGATCGAGCGCCAAGGTCGCCAAAGCTGCCGCCGAAAAGCCGCGCCGCTCTGCGCGCAAGGCGACAAAGGCTCCCGGCCCGCATGCATTCAAGGGTTCGCTGGCCAAGTCGTTCAAGGCGATTGACGTGTCTGTTTCCGGAGACGCCGTTCGTGTGTTTGAGTCGATGACTGATTCGCTGCTTGGGGACTTGACAACTGCGGCCGCTCAGGCAATGCATGGTCGGCAGACGCTGACCTTGCGCGACGTCGACGTCGCCGCCAAGCTGGTGCTCTCCAAGGCCGCTTATGATGCCCACAGTGTCGACGCAAAGCAAGCAGTGGCTACGTTCGAGGCTTCGTACGGCAAAAATGGCAAGCAGCGCGAGACGGCGAGTCAGCGCGCCAAACTCGAGTTTTCTGTGCCGCGTGTGACGAGTTATTTGCGTTCGCGCGTGCTCTTTCCGCGCATTTCGCGCCAAGCGCCCGTCTACTTGGCTGCGCTGGTGCAGCGAGTCGTCCAAGACATGGCAGACTGCTCTCAGCAGGTCACAGTGGCGGCCAAGCGCAAGCGTGTGTCGCCGCACGATGTCACGCTTTGTCTCGCCGCCGACAGTGATTTGAAAAAGTCTATGCGAGGCACCGTCGGACGTGGTGGAGTTGCTCCGCACATTGAAACAGCGTTGCTGCCGCCCGTCAAAAAGGTCAAGAAGACAAAGTGATTTGTGTAGATCTCATTGCACAGTTTATGGATGATCATTTAATAAAAAACAAAACGCATTTCAATCGATCAAGACCATTGATATTATCGTTTCGCGCTGCGGCGCGAGGCACTGCGCCTGCGCGGTTTTGTGATGCCAGTGGCCATGAGCATGTCATTTGGGAAGAAGCGGCTATTCACAACACTCCACAAGTAGGGTAGTGTAATGAAAAGGCCGCCAGCGGCAGCTGACCACCACGCGGCGCGTGTCAGATCGGCCGACTCGTGCGTCAGTGCCGCGCTGTCGCTCTTGGATCGCAGAAATGGTGGATTGAGAGCAACAAGTACGACGAAAGCAACCACAGACATTAGCAGAAACCGCAACGTCAGCGAGACAACATGCGCGACGGCATCTGACCAAGCCGAGTTGGGCGAGGCTGAGTTTTGTCCACCGCTGTATTGTGCAACGTTGCCATCGAGATCATTTGCTTGATCTTGCGCGGCAGTTGCAATGGTGCGTGTTGTCACCGTTTGCGACCTCGCCGGTGTATGGCTGCCGGCATCGCGTTCGAGCGCGCCGCCGTTGTCATTGGCAATTGTGTTTGTTTGAACTTGCCGCTCGACAATAATTACCGGCGCACGCTGGCGCACCGCAAGTTGTGCATCATCGGGAAGCAGTGCGACGGTAGGCTGCGTTGCAGCGGAACGCTGGACCTTTTGTGGCGTCAACGGTTGCGCGTTGCCGTCGCTTGATCCGCGTTGCTCGCGCACGTACTGTTGGTCGCTTTCCGGCTCGAGAAACTCGAAACTCTCTGATTCCTCTTCGTCTTGTGGTGCGACTGCGACTCGCTGCATCGGTGTGTCCATTTTACACTGAACCTATACAAAAACTGTTGTTTGGATATTGTATTGGTGGCAGCAAAAAAAACAACAATCGACAAGTCGAAGCGCACTTGTGGAACGCGAGTAGTGGCATATCGCGCTGGAAAGTCGTTTTTCATTGACAATGTTGGGCGCGAATTACTTTTTTGGTGTGCTCAACGATGAACTCTGCACATAGTGGTCCCGACACAGGAGAACAGTGTGCTAGAAAAGTTGTTGCCCAATTTATAGACACATGCAACGCCGGTCCACTCGGCAACGAGTGGGCAGAATGTTCGGCTCAAGCGACGTCGGTGGCGAGTATGTGTGAATTTTCGTTTGGCAAGCCGCGCACCAAAACCCTACGCGATGTTTGGCGCGAAGGAAATGCACAAGCGCCGACGGTTTTGATTCTCAACACGACGCTTGACGAAACCGATTCGCAGCACACAAAGCGCTGCCACCTTACCATGCGAAAGTAAACGGCATCTTGTCCACTGTGCGAGTCAAGGAAATTTTTGCAACCGATTTTTTGGCCGGAAAGCGACCACCGCCACGAATAGAACACAACCTATCTATGAGTGACCAATCTCTTGCCAACAAAGACACTTTGAGCGTGAATGAGCGAGAAATGCTCACTGTGGCAGACAACCCTGCGCGCCGCGCTTTGCTGCTGATCGCTGCGAAAAACGGCTCTGAAGCACAACTGGCGCAGCTTTTGGCAATTGGAGGCGCAACGTTTGACACTGCGGTGATCGACATTGCGGCGCAAAATGGTCACAAAGACTGTGTCGTCGCACTGTTCGATGCGCTGGATGCACAGGAAAAAATACCTCTCTATTTGCGATGGCGAACACTCGACACTGCCATTGCGCATCGGCATTTGCACGCCGTCAGTGCTTTTTGTGCAATGTACCGAGAAACCGAGACCCATTGCATTTGGATGGCGCTTCACAGAGCATGTGAAACTGCAGACGAACAATTGGTCGCTGTCTTGCTCAAGCACAATGGTGACGGTGCAAAGGATACTCTGCTTGTCAATAAAGTATACCGCGATAGTCAGAGATGTCTGCTTAGCACTGCTGCGAGCGCTGGGAATTCACAAGTGGTCGAAATGCTGATTGATGCGGGCGCTCGAATCAACGGATTTGCGCGAGATGTACCTTTGCGCGATGCGTGTCTCGCCGGCCGTGTCAGCGTCGTCAAGACTCTGTTGGCACACGGAGCACGTGTCGACATCGGGCAAGATGAGTACGACAACAACCTTCTCAATAATGCCATGGATTGCGGTTCGTCTTTGTACTTTGTGTCTAATGTTCCGATCGATCAACGAGCAGACATTATTATGGAACTGTGCAAAGCCGGTGCCAAGACGCCGCGATCTCTCACACTGTGGGCGGTGCGCAACAACGCTCAAACGCTGTTGGACCAATATCTGCTTCCGCACAAAATTGATTTGGACAAAGTGGTGTGTGGGTCGTCGCCGCTCACTCATGCCGCATACTTTGGTGATTTGGTTTGCATTGATAAACTACTGCGCGCCGGCGCACAAATCGACACAGTGGCCGAAATCGGCGGGTGCACTCCTGCTTTACATGTCGCAGCGGAGAATAACCAGTGCGATTCCATCGGCGCGCTGTGTGATGCCGGCGCAAATGTAGATTTGTATGATGCCCACAAACACACACCACTATCCACTGCCGCAGATAAGGGAAATGTGCGCGCAATCAAGTTGCTGCTCGCCAAAGGAGCGCATATCGATTTTCCTGTGCAACGAGTTCAAAACACCGCATTGGTCTGCGCAGTGATGAGAGGCCACTGCGATGCGACAGAGACTTTGTTGGATGCCGGCGCCGACACTAGTGTTACATCGAAGAACTCTGGGCGCGGTATTGTTCACTACGCAGTGGCTCATTGCAAACTTCTTGCGCTGTTTCGCAGACGCGGCCTCTTGACAGAGACATCTGTCAATGTGAAATCACACAGAGGTGTCACACCACTGATGATGGCCGTACATCAATTGTCGTTGAAAAGCATAGCGCTCCTGGTTACTTCTGGTGCCAGACTCGACGCTGTCGATTGTGAAGAAAGAGAAGCAAGTGACTACATCGACCGCGGGCTGGCAAAGCGCATGTGGCGAGATCGCAAAAAGGCAAATATCTATGCTGTAATCGACGATAGAAAGACTCTGTTGTCAGTCGATGATGTGGATGACTTTTACTACGCGTCGGAAGACACGTTGCCGTTTGAAGAAATTCGATTTGAGTATCACGACACAGCAACGAAAACCGTCAACACGCGTGCTCTCAAGAAACGAATCATTCACATGTTGCTATAATAAACAAATTGAGTGTCCTATCTTTCTTTCTGTCAATTAAGAGATGCACTTTGCACTCGGACTATCGCACACCCATGGTGGCGCACACATCAGAGGTTGACAACCAATGAGCAAATTTTCGGTCATCAGCACGCAGCTGGAAAAACCTCGAGACGAGTGCGTCGCTCACGTTGTGGCGACGGCGCTTGAAACCTGCTCGAGTGGGCCGCAGGGCGACAATTGGACCAGCTGCCAAATGCTCGTGAATGTGTTAAAGCATCACCGCTGCAGACAGCACTTTGAGGAACCGACAACCCTGGCGAAAAAGTTTGAAGCACTCGGGAACACTGCCGCGGCAATTTCTGCCACCGACAACTCGGTTACAGACGTTACAATCAACATTTCCACGCAAAGCTATCCCGATGCGCTGATCGCCTTGCGCAAAGCAAGGAGAGACGCTCGAGTTTGATGATATCCGGCATCGGGAAAAAAATACTGGCCTTTCTGCACAAATTCTTTTGCAGCACAGGCCAACGTGCCCCACGAGAAGCAAGTGTCCTTTTTTTGCTGCCACGTAATGAAAAAAATAAAGCAACGGACCGCCACGCACAGTATACGCTCCTGTATATTTGTTTTTGTAAGAGTGAAATGTCCAACGTCTGTAAAAGCCTAACAATGATGGGTAGATCTATTCGTCGCTTTTTTCGTGATGCAAGAGATATCTGTTCGACTGTCTGGCACTTTCGGCGCGTTTTGTGGAAGGGCCGGGCGTTTTTTGCCGACGAAAACAACGCCGATGTTCTCGCCAAACTTTTTGAGAGGCGCGGGGCATTCTACATCAAAATGGGGCAGTGGTTGGCACAACGACCCGATGCGTTTCCACGTGCGTTCTGTAAGCGTCTCAAAAAGCTGCAGACGCAGGCACCAGAACACTCGTGGGAAGACACACTGAACGCTTTTGGCAGTGCCGTCACAAATCAAGTCATCAACGAGGCGTTTGAATGGAACGACGTTGACGCCGCGACCGGCAAGCCGATCGCAATGAACAGTGGCTCGATCGCACAGGTCTACTTTTGCAAAACAACGCCGGCAAAACTCGCCCGTTTTCGCGCCGCTGTCAATGTCGGCAAAGCGGAAGGCGCTGTTTATGACCGATGCGAAACGTATTTCCAGTGTGACAAGAACGACAACACCGATGCCGACGCAGTGGTGAACTGCGTTCTCAAGGTGTGCCATCCGGACGTTCACGCGCGCTTTGAGCGAGCGTTGCGCACAGTCGTGCAGATCTACAGCGGACTCAAGCGTGCCTTTGGCGGCAGTGACTCGGCGCTAAATATGTTTGACATTTGTGACATTACACGTGAAATGCACCACCAGTGCAACTTGTTGGAGGAAGTCTGCAACGGCGACACACTGCGTGCAAACTTTGCGCGCAACAATTACATCCATATTCCGGAAATCTATTTGGCAACAAGCACATGGCTCGTCGAAGAGTGCGTCGAAAATGCAATGTACTATGACGACATTGCCAACAACACTGTCTCTGGCCGAGGCAAAGACACTTTTCACTACTACAATGATGAGGCGGCACGTATCTCTACCCAACTGTTGGCCAAAGAGATTACAATGGCCGCCTTTCTGCAACAGCTGTTGTACGACGGCTTTGCACACGGAGACCTGCACAGCGGCAATATTCTCTATCGCCTCGAGCCAAAGCCCGAAGCTGACTACCGAAGGGAATTGGCCGACATGGAGGCACATGCCGTCGACGGAAAGCCTGTGCACGTATCGCCGATGAACATTACAGTGTCGTTTATTGATTTTGGAATTGCGGTCGACATTGACGATCGCCTGAAAGATGCCATGCTCGACCTGACTGTTTCCATCAATGCCGGTGATCCGCTCTTATTGGCACAGGCGTTTGGTAAGGTCATGGACGGTCGCAAGATGCTTTCCCAGGACCGTATCGATCGCTTCGAAGACGACTGTGTGCGCACAATCAGAGAGTTGCGCGAGCGAGATCAACACGTCGCTCCAATCACCTTTCAGGATCAGGTGATGGTGATTTTGGAGAACTTTCGCGTCCACCAACTGTGCATCAACGCTGTTGCGTTGCGCGTCATTATTGGGTGGCTGCTCATCGATGAGGACGCGCCGGTCAAAGGTCGCGACGACAATCTGCCAGACAACACGCTGCGTTGGGTGGCAATGGAGGATCACGACGATCGCTTCCACATGCACAAGTTGGCAGGTATCATTTTTGCCGCACGTGAAACGTGTCGGCACGCCGAGCGTGTAGAGGCAAAAAATGCGGCGCACGGTCGCAATGTGTCGACAGCACACATCCGTTCGGCGATTGCACCCAACATCGAAACAATGCGGCGCAGAGAGCGCGAAGGGCGCCAATTGGCACTCGATATGATTGAAATGCTAGACGGCGCGAGCGACGACGAATCTGGCGATACACGCGGCAGTGAAGACGGCTGCAACGGATTTGACAGCGACGGTAGTTGCGCGGCAAACTGTTCGACTGATCCCGCCGCGCCACTTTTGAAAAGAAACAGCAAAGCTGGCGCAGGCAGAAAGAAAAGCAAGCAAAAGCGCGGAAAAGTGCGCAGGAACATTTGAATTGAACTGAAACTGAAACAACACATTGCTATGCAGTCGAGTGTTTAATTGTACAGAGTCGCCGACCGATTGCGCTGATTGTGGCAAGCCAGTTAGCGCGGCGCGCGCCAGCGGTTGACGGTTGTGCCCGCTGCAGCGCCACGGCTGCGACGCGCCGCTTCGGCTGCAAGACGTCGCGCAGCGCACTTGCTGCAACCCTTGGGCTTGGCAACCGAGCGCGCCTTGCTCGCTGCGGCACTCGCAGTGCTGGATCGTTGAAACTGGGGAAGAGGCATGTTGGAAAGTTTTTGCAAAATTCGCTTGGTTGACCATTGAAAAGTGTCGATTGGAAATTTACTAGACTAATTGCTACTTTTATCTTGCCGGTTTTTTGGGATGGTTTTTCACAATTCACATCGCGTCTATCATTCGCTGTCACGCTGACAGTGTACAGCAATGCTGAGTAAATGTTTATTGCTACTGTTGACATGCCACATGTACACGCAATGCAATGATTGTGACCTACAGCCCACATTGAACGAAAGTGGTTTTTTCCCAGTTTTTAAAAGTGCTTTGAAAGCATGTTGAGATCGTGCTGCGGAATTTCTGTGCGGTGATAGCGCAAGTAGTGTAGCGCAAGTGTGTTTGTTGCAATACCATTGATGAGCATTCGGTCGGTGTTGCTGCTGCGGACCGTGCAACCGGCGCCCGTGCAGACGTGAGAGCCTTTTGTCGCCACGCCAGCAGAGAAAGCGCCGGTTCGGCGACCAACGTGCCCGCGCTTCTCGGTGTCTGAGCATGTGCTACGCTCGTAGACTGCCTGAAAGCGCATTGTTATATCGTCGTCGACCGGCTCGTCCGATGGTGCACCAGACGGCTCAATATACAGTACAGCGGAATCAGATTCAAGAATCATTGTTGTTGCGAGTAGAAAACTTGAAACGTAATTCACACGCAGTGCGGTCTCACACGGCGTCACAATGGTGGTTTCGGCAAGCAAAGCACTCGAGCCACGTTAGCGATTGTTTTGCCAGACAAATGTCGGCAATAAATTGGTGGTTTGGCCAGCGCACGCTGGCGTCTTTCTGCCAGATCGGCTCAAAGCCCTCCATTGTGTACATGCGCAGTTGCATTGTGTCATCGCGTTCGGTTGGAGGTCTATAGATGATTTCGCTCTGCTGTTTGCCAATGTCGCATGGTGCCCACGGGTTTGCACCGCCGCATAGATCATAGAGAAGATCGGCGCCGTCGACGTGTGTTGTGACAATCTCGTTTCCACATTGCCAATGCAAAGAACTGCGTGAAACGAGACCTATACGAATCGGTTCGTTGGAAAAGTGTTCCCTCCAAACGTCGCTCTGCAGCAGCTGCCACATGCAATTTAGGCGACCGCGCACGCCATAGTGCGGGCCTTTCAGTTTTCGGACGCGCGGATGATGCATTGACCACTCAAACTGCAGCGCCGCGCGCTTGGTGAACCCGTTTAGGACGGCAAACATTCGCCACGGGCGGCCGCCGCGCGTTTGTTTGGCGCCGCCAACGATGAGACCGTTGTGCTGCCGAATGCGTCGCGCGCGGTTGTTCGTCACGCCACAATACGTGCGTTTTTTCGACGTCGTGCTCTGCAGCAAGTATACGCAATAGTGCTTGTTTGGCGACACCTGCGTTGCATCGCGCACTGGCGCATAGATCCGCTGCTCAATTGGCGAGCAGCAGTAGTTTTCCGGATGTGACATTATTGTCGCACACGAATCGGCATCGGGGTCGGTCAGTGCATCGGTGTTGCTGGCATCTCTGGGCATAATCTTTTGTCGCTTCGGCACGCTTTTGCTCACAGATATTACGCGTGTTCTGTACAACAGCTTGTCAACCCCGCTGTCTCGATTGCATATACATGCACTTTCCTTTGCCCGGCACTTTCGGTCGTTTGTCTTTGACGCCGTACTGCATTCATCGCGGTCGTCATCGTCGCCGTTGGCAGCACAGTGCCTCAGGCAGATGAGTCGCGATGTCGCATACATGCTCACTTCCATCGGTGCGCTCGTTTGCGTAGCTTCACGCAGCGTTTGAAAGTGTTCTTGGAATTCACTGTCAACAATGCAATCTGCGATTTGATTTGGCGACACATCGGCGACATCATCGTCGTCGGTGGTCAAGTCGATTACTCGGTGAGAGCACATTAATAGGGTTGTAATAGAAACGGTTTTTATGAAATAAACGCACGCACATTGCGGGTGACCTGATCTGCAGAATGTCGGGAAGGGCTCAAGGGCACATTGCACAAAAAAAGACGCTGTTCGCTCACTGGTCTGCCTTGTTCATCTCGACAAACTTTTCACGCATTGTGGTCATTCCGTAGTGATTAAACGCACGCACTGCCATCGGCGTTTGCTCCTGCATGTCGCCGAGGGCAAACATGACCGGCATTTTCGGAAAGTTGCTGTCGAGAATGCACTTTTTCGGGTTCTTGTCGGCACGTGCATCAATTTGCTCCACAATACTCTGGAGAGTAACAAGTCCGAGTTGCTTCACAGGTGCCCGCTTGCAGAGAGCCTTGCGCTGAGCCACATCAGAGGGATCGATGTATCCGGCAAGACCCGCCACACAGTCGTGAAAGCGCTGTTCGATCTTTCGACTGGCTTTGGCGACCTCTTGCATCGTCATTGTGCCGCGAAAGATCACATTTTTGGCACCTTTGTCGCCCACCTGGCAAACGATCGGTTTAAAGTTGTTGATCTTGACGAGCATCTCTTCCTCGATTTCGCGACAGATGCACGCGAGCGCAGAAAGCCCGTCAACTGCCTCGCGCTTGCCACCCGGTAGGACTTCGACGTTTGGCAGTTCGTGAACCACACCGCTCTTTTTGTCAAACACAAAATCTTCAGTGCGATCGGCCACAACGACATACGTTATTCCGTCACTCGTGCACGTGATCAGCGCAGTGGTCGATTGAAATTCCACCCAGTTGGACAGTTGGTCAAACGCAATTGTATTGTCGGCACGTTGCTCGGCAATGCCCTCGGGCGACAGCACGCAGCCCGCGCAATTGCTCCACAAAAGACGTTGTGCAAGTTGTTTGGCCGACACCACCTGCATCTTGTCAAACGACGTATCAAAATCAAAAGGTTCACCGCCAAGAATCACATCGGTGTACGACGACATTGTGAAGAGTGAATAAGAGATTTGCTTTGTTGGTGCAGCTGAATGAATCGTTCAATCGTGCTGAAACAAAAGTATTTGTTCAACAAGGTTGCGATGTTGGTGCGATCAACACGATTTCGGATATTTTTTCTTTGGCAGCGGCCATGCGCGGCACACATTTTTTTAAAAATCGACAGTACTCTGCTCGCTTTGTTGCTTTTCAATCTTTCATTTGTTTGTCGGTTACGATTCGTTTCTAGCTTTGTACCACCGCGTGTCAGTGTGCCAAGTCTGGTCGACCGTCTCTAGATGTGCACCGGGCTTGTTATTGTGCGCATATTTTGTTACAAAGCGATAGACATCGATTTTGCCGCGATTGTTGGAAAACTCATTGCAGAAAAACGCAAGCAGCTGTTGCTCGAGTTGCGCTGCAAGCAAGTGCGACGCACGATCGTCGACCAATCGCACGATCGGCGGTTCTACGAAGAATACCGAATCAACATCTTGCACAAAGCGCAACGATCCAAAACACTCTCCTCGCAAAACATCAAAGTGCACATTCATGTTGACAAAGTAGACAATGACAGGCTGCTGTTGATGTTCGAGCGCCTCGGTTCTCAGCAAACTCTCAACGTCATCGTGCACGACGACAGACGAGTTGGGCAATGATTCGAAATCAACAGCAATCGAACTGAAACGGCTGCCACTCGGCTCGTTGTCAACGCAATGCATCAGTTGCGTCTGAACATTCCACAAAACCCGGTTCATGTTGCTCAGCACAATTAGCTTCTGGACGGGACGTTGTTGACGGGTTTCTGCAAACCGTTTGGCCAACATTTCCAGTCGGCCACAGACAGCACTGACCACTGCGGTTTGTTTGGTAAACTGATCTCTAACCACCAAGTGCTCTGCCTGCTCGGCATTTGTGACCGAGTGGTCTGCCAAGTCATCGACATCCGAGTCAAGAGCGCTGGTGGTTTCGCTTTCTTCGAGATCGCCGTCGTGCAACGTGCTTTCGCGTTGGGCGCCACGCAGATTCAGTGCATTGGCATCGTACGCAAATGCGTGATCATCATCGAGCCCATTTTCATCTGCACTATCTTGATTGCTCTGCGCAATGCCGGCACCACTTTCGTCATCGTTGACAACGTCGGTCGGACTCGCAAGCACCAGCGCACGAACCAAGTTGTCAACCCACTCACTGCTGTCGGGCTGTTCGTCATCGAAATTGTGCGAGGCACCCAGCTGACCGCTCTGCTCCTGGTCCTGCACTGAACGCTGCTCGTCGCAGTACCTCTGCTGTGCGCCAGCCGGTTCACCGGTGAGAATGGTCGACACTGCCTTTCCGAGTGACGTTTTGACAACGCGCTCATCGGCCTGCAACAAATAGCGACAGTGGAAGCACCGAATGTTTGGAACTGCGATATCGACGTTGACGGTTCCGTCGTGCACTGTGGGCTGGTGCAACTCTTGGTTGCATCGCACGTGACAATCCCAACAGCAAATGTGCGCACACGGAAACAGAGCAACATATTCGCTCGTCAGCAGGCTGTCAAGGCAGAGTGCGCACTCGAACATTTCGCTGTCGCTGTCACTGTCTTGGTCGCTGTCGTCTGCACCGGCGCCACCGTTCGATCCGCGACTGTGACGCAATTGGATTTTGGGACAACACTCTTCGAGTCGTGCGAGATTTGGCAGCGCTGCAACACTTCGCTTTCGTTGCGCACGAATAAATGTCAAATCGCGCTCTATCCAGCGCGTCTCACAGTGAAACTTGACAATCATATTCTTGAGGTAAATCGGTGTGACAGTTTGTACGCCGCCGACAACCCGACGCAGCAGCTGTTGGCGTTCCACATCGTCCGCACCGACGTCGGTCAGCAGCTGCTGCAGTTGGGCGGTCGGCTCGTTGCTGCGCAGCGCTCCATCGCAGACGCGCCCGTGGTAGGCCAGCATTTCCACCAGCGGTCCGAGTGTTCGCTCATAGTGCTCGATATGCTTGGCCGCAAGCGCGCGCAACTGTTCAGTAGACAGCAGAGTATAGTCGTCTGGCTCGTTGATTAGCAGAGGGCTGTTTCGATAAAAATCGCTCACTGCATGCTGAGTGTTTGTCGGCTCTTGCAATAGCTGTGCCAAGCGACAGAGAAGCGGCACACGTGCCAAAAACACGTGATAGTCAAACGTCGCAACAAAGTGGTCGAGCGTGCGGACCATCCGAATCAGCGTCCAATCAACGCAACGACGCTCGAAAAGCAAATTCTGCTCCGTCACGATGTAGCGTTCCATGATCGACGAAAGATGGCGTCGCTGTTGAGCAATCGCCCGGTCAAGGCGCGTACATGCAATGCTTCCGCTCGGCGTGTTTGTCTGCAACTCGTCGGCCCGCGCGGTTGTGCGATGATCTGGCGGAAATGTCCACTCGTCGGAAGCCTCTTCGCTCTGCCCGGTCGGGTCACCACCACCACCACCAATGGCTGCGTCGAAGCGTTCGTCGCGAAACAAAAGAGCGTTGTCAGCATTAGACTCACCGTGCCGTCCGATTGTTGTGCTGCCGCCATCATGTTCCACATCGTCATCGTGTTGACCGGACACACGCAGTGCGCTGCGTCGAGACACAAGCGCTTGCATTGCGTATGCGTATTGCTGCATGCACTCGGCGCGCTGTGCAAAACTACTTGCGGCCACGCCGCGGCACAAAAGACGCCACATCTGCCGAGGCACAAGCCTGACGTTGAGCCGTTCGTCCGCCGCAGAAACGCTATTCGCAGCAGATCTGATGAACGACGTACTGCCAAGCGATCGCGATCGATTTCTCAGTTGCTCGGTACGAAACAGTCTCTGTGCTTGCCTATTCTCAGTGTTGCGTACCCACTGCTGCACCAAAGTACGATTACCCTGCGGCGGGTTGCTGTACGAGTCGCATATTGCCAACATGCACTTGTCACTGAGACCGACTTGCGCATGTCGATAGCCTACCACCTGCGCCGCGGCGTTGCTCAGCATCTCGACATTGTGGAGCGGAATGCACGCAAATCCAACCAAGTTACTGATTGCGACTGCCGTACAGTTGTCGGGTCGCGATAGCACTCTAAATTGGTGGAGAACACTCATGCGTTCGACGAAATCTGCGGCAACGTCGTGTGCAAGCAGTCGCTCGTAATTGCGATTGTCTTCTCTGTCGCAAGCCAGTTGACGATCGCGGCGGTTTGCGACACTTTCCGGAAGCGAATGTGTATCGAGCGTCGTCAAATCGGGCATGGCGGGCGGAGTGATTGTCGCAGAGTGCATGAGCGATTCCCCGCGACTCCAGCGCTCGAGCGGCCCAACATTGTCAAACGGTTGCTGTTGTGTCTCCTCTCGCAGGCGACCGTTTGCACTTTGGCGTGGCGGTTGCACGGTCTCTTCGATGATATTGGCCAACTCACCGACCACAGTGCTGTTGACGTCTGGTTCGTCGTCAGAGTTGCTCCCGCCACCGACCGCCGACGGCTGACGCGCATTCCAAAGCCGCTCCTGTGCCAGCATCGCACTGTCGACCTGCCTGCGCGTTCGCTGGAGAATGTCACCGCTGTTTCCCAGTGCAATGTCGTACTCTGGTGCGTCGGAACTGCTGCGCACCATGGCCGACAAGAGACGCGAAACGCGAAATGTAAACAGTTGGCTCAGTTGTTCTGTCACCGCTGCGAGCAAGTCGGGCGCATGCGTGACACTCTGCAACAGTGAGCGATACGTCGGCTTTAGGGTTCGTGTGTTTTGCTCATCGGGAGCATTGTTGCTCGCACGCGAAAAACTCAATTTGCTCCAGGCGGCCGGGTCATTGCGATCGAGCAGACGCACTATTCTGGCGTGTGATCGTGAGCGGTCGATAATAATGTGCGTCGGTGCCGCGTTGCACTGTGCCGCAACCGTAGCTGCGTTGGCCGCGTAGCCGTTGATATTGTCGGTGCCGTTGGCGGCGAGCATCAAATGACTCGGTGAGCGGTATCCCAAGATTCCGCGGTGCAAATCAAATGCTTCGTCCTTGCCGCGCTGACTGAAAAATGTCGCGAGACTTTCAAACGAACTGTCGGTATCTGGTTTCGCGTAGAGCGCCTGCAGCGCCTGAACCTGGTGCAACTGAGCGCACAGGTGCGAGAGCGCAGTGCTAAAGTCGGCAGATAGCGTCACGCTATACACAATATCTTTGCCCACAAACAGGTTGGACTTTTGGGCGCACTGTTTGGCCGACGACAAGCCCAACATAACGCGTCTGTCGGCTATCGAATCACAGTCGACACTGGAAACCATCTGTCTGGCGTATTGTGCTAGAAACAATCTCGGCAGATGCGACACTGACTGTGTACCGAGACGCTGGCTAAACGCGTGATTCCAGTTGCGCATGTGATTGGAAATGCACGCCGGCACCATCGGTTCGGCCACACGCGATACAACGACACTTGCGTACATAACTGGAAGAAGAAAGCGATTCAGAGTATCGGCGTTGTGCTTGTTTGTGCTCACAAAAATGCGCCGCACCGCGCGCACGGTTTGCAAAAAGTGAACGAGTTTCATGCTGTTGCTGATGCGCAATTCACGCTGCTCGGCGGTGTTTGCACGACAAAACGCATCGTAGTTTGCAAAAACCACGCGATGCCATCGCACCGCTTCAAGTGGCACTTGCGTCAACGCTCGGTGCCGTGCAATGTCGGTCAAATCGTCGTTCTCGTCAATGTCGTTGACGTCGACAAAGAGTTTAGAGCAAGCGGTTTCCTCCACAATAGCCATGTGTTGCCGAACGCATCGCATCCATTTGCTATCGCAGTAGCTGCTCGTTTTGATTGATGATACCGTGCTAACAAAATCGTGCATATAGTGTGTGGAAAAGGGCGTAATGCTTGCGAGACATTCATATGTCACAATGACGACGTCTGTCACCGCAAGGCGAGCCCAATCAAAGCGTCGGAGTGCCGAGATGTCGTCGATGCAGTAAATTGCACAGTTGATTGGGGCCGACCGCGATGTTTTGTCGGCGACAAAATGCCAAGCCGATTCACCGGGCACAAAACGTCTCGGCACAAACTCTCCGCAGCCATCCACACAATCGCTATCACTCGAAGAACAACCAGCGTCGGTACCAGTAGCGTCTGGATAGAGAGTAGTGTCGCCACTTGCCTTTTCAAAACTCTCGTCGACGCGCTCGCCAAATGTGGATCGGTGACGGCGCGTACAGTAGGTCTGTGCCGCCTGCAGCCATCGCTGAATCTCCGACTCGGGACAAACAATCAGCGTGCTGCGCGACACAATCTTGCTGTGCTTGTTGACCTGCGCTTCACTTTGGTCGAGCAACTGCTCGATATGGTCGACGCGGTTGTGTGCATACTTTTCATGCTCGCGCAACTCTTGCTTGGTTTTGCCGGCGTCGTTTAAAACCTGCGTTCGGTCGCAACTCATCAAGAGCATTGAGCGCCACATGTCAC
>Ga0193961_1000219_pt1 | contig 23020 bp, 21 predicted proteins | sample FB_4_MG_FD_140371 | JGI IMG/M metagenome (GOLD analysis project Ga0193961, IMG submission 140371) | Microbial mat bacterial communities from the Broadkill River, Lewes, Delaware, United States - FB_4_MG | ecosystem: Environmental > Aquatic > Freshwater > River > Microbial mats | place: USA...
ATCCGTGCGGTATATCAATCATTGGTAAATGAAGATAAAGCGAATGAAGTACTTGGCGCGGCGAAGGACTACTTCAAGCTCTACCACCGAGACGACATACAAGCACTGAAGGAAAAGCAACAAAATGCTCATCCGGTTGATTATGACGATTGGCTGATCCCTTTTGCTCAACACGCGGATTTGGAAAATATAAAGTATCCCGTCGTGGCGGTTAATGAGTTTGGTTGGAGTGTATTTAGAATTGCAGCATCAGCAATGTTGGTACTAGAGCAACTGCCAAACTGCAAGCTTATAACCAATACTCGTTTAAGCGGAATGCAGTGGAATGGCACACAATGGTCACTCACTTTAGAAAGTGAAGGAAACATTAATCATCAAGCCTATGATTACGTCATCAACGCATGTGGATTTGAAACCGGTTTTGTCGATGATTTAGCCAACGCCCCACGAAAACGAATGGTCGAATTTAAGGCGGCGTACGTAACCAAATGGACGCAAAACGAACAGCTTTGGCCAGAGGTCATTTTCCATGGACCACGTGGTACGGAAAACGGTATGGCGCAATTAACCCCATATACTAATTCAGTGTTCCAACTTCACGGTATGACGCCAAACATTACCTTGTTTGACGATGGATTGGTGAGTACCAATGCTCAATCGTCGCAGCCTCAATTGCCAACACGGTTAAAGAATAAAATCATGCAGGGTTGGTCAGAGCAGGTGCGTGTTGAACGTAGTGAAAAGGCCATTGAGCATATGAGCCGTTTTGTCCCAAGCTATGTGAGCGCCAACGAATTTGGTACACCGCTCTATGGTGCACAGCAAATCCCTGGGCAAGATGAAACCCTACGCGCTGCCGACGTATCATTCGCCGCACAAAATTATGCACGCATCGAAGTGGTAAAGGGGTCTTCAGCGCTTGAGGCGGTACGTAAAATTACAGAAAAGTGGCATTTGTTTAAGGGATCAACGACCTCTATTGAAGATATGCACCCTAATGCGACGGCATTAACGCAAGAACAGGTCGTGTGTCGAGCCAAGCTACTCGCTAAAAGCCGAGGTTATCCACAAGAGTTAGCGGAAGTGTACGGCTATTGATTGAGTTGATCGACTAAGGCTAACGATGAACATAACAACGAGGCTGTATTTATGAAAAAGCCAGCATTTGCTGGCTTTAAACTTTATTAATTCTCTTAATGAGTTAATACCCAAAATAGTTCGCCCACATTGCCCAATCGCTTTGCAATTCATCAAGCTGACCTTTAACAAAACAGACTTTTTGTCCAGGTTTAGCTTGCGCTAATCTTGGTAAGTCGATTCTAGAAACGCAACCTATTTTTGGGTAACCACCTATAGTTTGTCGGTCGTTAAGCAAAATAATGGGCTGACCATCAGGCGGAAGTTGAATTGAACCCAATGCGATACCTTCACTTTCCATTGTTATGGTTGGCATCTCGATTGATGGACCGTGTAGTCGATAACCCATGCGATTAATATTGGTACTGACTTCAAACTCAGTTTGGTAGAACCAATTGACTAAATGATTGGGCAATAATGCTCGCTGATAACTTTCAACCACTCGAAGAGTTACAGGCAAATTATAGTCTGGTTGGAAACGAAAGCTGAGTTGTTTAGGTTCAAAATATTGGTTAGCTAACAGTGAGTGGTATTGCAAGCAATCACCCTCTTGCAAGGGGGAGCCATCAGTTAAACCGCCGAGACTATCTCGTTCTACGCTCGCGCAGCTGCCGAGTTGTGGCTCTATCTTAAATCCGCCAAGTACCGCTAAATAGCAACGAAGCCCATTTTTAGGCAATGAAAACTTAATTGTTTGTCCTTTGTTCGCGACAAAAGACGACCAGTTATTGATGGGCTCATCATCTAGCGTCGCTCTCAAATCTGCTCCACATATCGCAAAAGCATTTTTAGCGCCCACTTTAAACTCAGCTTGCCCGAGAGTGATTTCAATACAGGGCAAGTTGGCTTGGTTACCGAGTAAGAAATTGGCCCAACTGTAAGCGTATTCATCTAAGGGACCACCTTGGGTAATACCAAACTGTGCTACACCAAAACGACCGAGATCTTGAATTAAGCTTAATGGTCCTGGCTTGATAATTTGTAACACCGCGTTGTTCATGAAAACTCTCCCTCAATTGTGCCACCTAAACTGAAAAACGTGTCTCGATCAATCGGGGTGAATTTTATTTTGCTACCAATTTTGAATGGGATCATTGGTTCTCTGCCTGTTTGATATAACTCAATAGGGCAATTACCAATAATATTCCAACCGCCGGGTGAAGCATTGGGATAGATCGCAGTGTAATTCTCAGCAATGGCGACACTGCCTTTAGGTACGTTCAATCGCGGTGTTGATAACCGCGGAAGTTGAAGCTGTGTATCGACATCTTTCATGAACGCAAACCCAGGAGCAAACCCAATAGCGACTACGGTATAAATTGGTTGGCTGTGGATCTCGATCAGTTGCGCTAACGTTATGCCTTTGTTCTCGTACTGCTTTATGTCTGGCCCCACATCTAAGTGGTAATAAACGGGTAATTCCAGCGGGTGAGTTTGTGACGATGTCAGACTGTTTTCATCGATACTAATAATACACTGCTCAATACGTGAAGTGAGGGTTTTAAAGCCAATACGATGAGGAAGATAGTCGACCAATATTGAATCCACCGATGGAGTGATGTTCATTATGTAATGATTCAATTGATTGTAAAGCTGCTCAGTGGCTGCGCCAATTATCGACGGTAAGCTACAATTGGGTTCGCTATTACTAAATCTGATCAGCAATGCACATTCTGATACCGGAGAAATCGTAATTTGCTGTTCCATATTCACCTCAAAATATTACGCGTAAATCTTCGAGAATCTTCAATGCGTGTGGGTTGTCACCATGGACACAAATGGTGTCAGCATCAATTTGAATTACTTCACCATCGAGTGTGATTAATTTGCCATATTGAATGATCTGCTCAACTTGACTTATTACCGCTTCTGATTCTGTCAATACCGCGCCTGTTTCACTTCTAGGTGCAAGCATTCCATTACTCATATAAGTGCGATCCGCAAAGGCTTCAAATAGTAGGGGGACTTCATAGCGATCAGCGATATCGAGGAAAGGTTGGTTATCTGGATGAGCTAACATCATTAATGGGATCGCAAAGCATGATGCGGCATCCACTACCGATTCAAATAGTGAATGGTCATTAAGCATATCATTATACAGTGCGCCATGAGGCTTAATGTAATGCAACTCGGTATTGAAGCTTTCACATATTGCTTTTAACGCACCGACTTGATAAATCAAGCTGTAGGTGAGTTCTTCACTAGTCATGGCAATAGTACGGCGACCGAAACCGAGTAGGTCTGGATAACTTGGATGGGCACCAATTTTCACATCATGTTGGATTGCTAGCTTAACGGTGTCGGCCATTGTTTTTGGGTCAGAAGCATGAAATCCACAGGCAATATTGGCCATATCGATTAATGGCATAACTTGCGAGTCATTACCCATCACCCATGGTCCATAGCTTTCGCCCATATCACAATTTAACGTGATTACTTGTTTACTCATCACTAAATCCTTTTACCTAAACGTACACGAGCCGCATATTGGTGACGATAGCAACATAAGTGCTTGATAGCAAAACCATTACCCAAATATTATTTCTGTATATCAGGTATCTGGTTAGGTCACAGCCACGAAGTTATTTTCCGCGAGTAGTAACATAATACATTACTCAATTTTAAGAGATGGGTCTGTGATTCTGTTACCGCTTTAATTGAGACATTAACGAGTAGTGAGGTGACTTCAATTTACCTATCCGTTTTTAGCCGTGTCATCGTAACTATTGGCGATATTGGTTTTGTCAGGTGGTGGTATGAGTAAGTCGTTATTGCAACGTGTCTTTTGGACGATTTCTCTTCGTGTGAAGGTTCTTATTCCTGTACTTTTTACAGTGATCACCCTATTTGGCTTAGGGCAGTTTTTTTCAACCATGCAATCTATTGAAATGAAAACGCTGCAGCAGATTGAGCGCTTAAAGTCGATTGGTAGCCGTCTCACTCACTCGTATCCGCTTACTAATGCAGGAGTGAATGTTGATGCGATTCGTCTCGGATTAGATCTCATTCCAGAGCTCACACATATAGCTATCTATTCAACCGACGGACAATTACGCGTTCTCCTTAAAGGGGCCACAATCGACGTGAGCAAGGATTCATGGCAAAAGATGACTCAAGCCGATTCGTGGCAAACAGACACTGAACTTATCGTCACTGTCGTTATCCCCGAACAAGAAGGTGAAGCGGTCTTAGTCATGAGGTCTGTTAAGACAGATATAACGCTATTTATACAAAAAGCGCTTTACCATTCCATATTATTTCTTGGGGCGTTTCTGGTTGTTTGGATGGTATTTTACCTGACATTCAATCGATTAGTGCTCAATCCTATTTCGCAATTGTCTATTGTGATGCAACAAGTGACCAACAGGCATCAGCGAGATCATCTAAACAGAAAGTCTGGTCGAGATGAGATGGAGTTATTGTTCAATTCTTTTACTCATATGCTTGAAAGGAGTGATGCCAAGGAAGATCATGTTATTTATGCGCTTAGAAAACTTAATGCAGAGAAAGATTTTGCGAACAAAGTATTAGACACGATTCGATTTGCGACATTGGTGGTCGATAGTACTGGGGTAATTGTTCATCACAATAAGGCTGCGGAAGAGTTATTTAGCGAACACACAGGCGAGTTGCTTGATACGGATATCAAAGCTATGACACATGGTGACCTGACCATTGAAGCTATCTTTGAGTCATTGACTTTACCTAGGAATGTGACTTTTAACATGGATAAAGTGCTCAATATTCATAGTACAAAGCTACCTGAAGTGAATCGCTATTTAGTCTGCATAGAGAATATTACTGAAATTGAACAGTCAACTGAGCGTCACCGTGTCGCAAGTTCAGTGTTTGAAAATAACGCAGAAGCAATGATGATTGTCGATTGTAACAATCTGATTTCAATGGTTAATAGTGCAACGACGACATTAATAGGCCTAGATAAACAAAAATGCATCGGTAAAACGCCGCAACAAGTATTTGCTAGCCAGCAGTTTAATCAATTATCGACAAGCATTGAGCTATCCCTAAATCGATATGGGTTCTGGCAAGGGGAAATATCACAAATTGCTGGTGATGGACGCACTGTTCCGTTATTGGTCAAAGCAAGCCAAATAGCACGGTCACGCAATAGTGACAAAGTAGACTATTTTTACATGTTTTCTGACTTATCAAGTGTCAAAGAAATGGAGCGGTTAAGCTATTTAGCACACCATGATGCGCTGACTGGATTAGCGAATAGAACCAAGCTCTATCTAATGATGGAAAACGCCTTGTCTGATCCGAATTGCATACGTGCAGGCTTTGCCATTCTATATATTGATCTTGATGGCTTTAAACTCGTCAACGATAAATACGGCCATGATGCTGGGGATTTTGTTTTACAACAGGTTGCATCGCGAATGTTAGCGCAAGTAAGAATACATGATTGTGTAGCAAGGCTCGCCGGAGATGAGTTTGTGATTATGTTACGACACATCAGCCAACAAGATGTAGAAGGCTTTGCGCAGCGTTTAACCGAAGATCTCTCACAACCGATGATTTTTTGCGGACAGTCGATGTTTGTTGGCGCAAGTATTGGCATAAATTATTCGACGGATAGCAATACGGATTTGGGACAATTGTTAAAGCAGGCAGATAGTGCGATGTACCGCGTGAAAAGAGTTAAAAAGGAGCAAGCTTAAATAAAAAAGGGCGCAATCAGTACGCCCTATATGAAGTGTTTAGTTTGTGGTCACTATGCGTACATTGGAACTAGGATTAACGTACCAATAATTACCGTAATTAATCCACCAATAACGGGAACAGAAGTTCGTTTTACGACTTCAAACGGGCTAATTTTACCCATACCTGAAGTGGCGACAACGACACCTGAAACAGGTGAAATAGTTCGACCAAGGTTAGATGCTTGCAACATTGGAATGATTAAGAATGCTGGGTTAAGTCCCATTTTGGCGGCTAACGCCGGAGCGAGCTCAACGAAAGCATAAAAAGGAGCATTACCTGAACCAGTAGCAATTGCAGCGGCAACAGTTAAGCCTGTTAGGATCAACATCAATGCAATACCACCCGCACCAGCTGTTTCAGCAAGGTGAAGTAGGTTGTCAATTGCGCCAATAGACATAAGACCTTGGGCAAATACACCTGCAGCCACTAATAGCATCACAACGCCTTTAAATGCATCCGCCATACCTTCATAACAAGACTCAAGGTCTTCGAGTGTTGCTTTACCATCAAAGCGTTTACTTGCGTAATCAACGAGTGCCGCGACGAAGATTGAAAGTACGACGATAGTGTAGATATCAAGCGATAAGCCAGGCAACGTACGACCGTTAAAGAGAAATACTCCGATAATCGGTAGAAACGGAAGTACAGAGTAATAAGCAGGTGCTTTCACTTCGATCTCAGATACGTCAATACGCTCCATTGGGGTATTTTCTTTTTTATCTAAGTATTTATTCCAGAAATACGCAGCAACAGACATAACGGCAATCGCGGCGATTGAAACAGGAAGTACCGTTTGAACCGCGAACAAATCAAGTGCCATTCCCGATTTCTCAGCCGCGATAACCACGTCACCAGAAGTCGGCGCTAAAATAATGGCCGCCGGTGACGCACATACCGCAACCGCTGCAGGGCGAGAAATACCCATGGCTGTCATCATTGGGAACAATGTCGCCATTAAAAGTACACCTAGACCCGTTGCAGAGCTAACCGCCAACGACATTAAGCAGGCAACAATATAAGCCGCAACAAGTAGTGCGTATGGTGACTTAATAACTGATAGCGGTTTAGAGAATTGTTTAACCACGACATTGTTTGCACCAATGTGTGTCATATAAGCGGCAAAACCACATAAAAGCATAATCTGCATGCCTAGACCGCCGCCACGGTTCTGTAGCATGAACTTCACATACTCAAGTGAATCGGTAAGCATGTTGCCTGTTGATGCAATCTTGCTTGGAAGAACGGTATGACCAAGTGCGCCCGTTAGGATCAACAATAGTATACCAGCGGATAAAAGGACGCCGGCAGGTTTGTATCCCTTGACAATAAAATAGCCCACAGCAATGGTGACCGCTAATCCAATTAGAAGCTCCAGCATAAATAACCTCTGTAGATAAATGAAAAAATGACAAAGTGTGAAGGGGAATCTACATAAAAATGTTTTGTAGCACGAGCAGAAGATCTACTCCTCATGATCTAAAACAATAAATTGGATTATTTTTACTAAATAGTGATTTATACCATACCTAACAGATGTATTAGATGATAATGAATTAAAACCATTTATCTACAGTGCTGCTAGCGTATAAGACTTGTTCACTTCTAATGGTTTAGGCATCGCTAGGTAATAACCTTGAAACAAGTCGACATCCAATTCCATCATCGCTTGATATTGTTGAATAGTTTCAATACCTTCAACCACGACTTTTGCTCCAACTTTGCGGGCTAGAGCGATACCGCTGAGCAAGGCGTCTAATTTTCCATCCATAAAGGTGAGTAATAAAGAGCGATCGATTTTAATGATGTGTGGCTTAAGCATTTCTACGCGCTTTCTATTAGATGCGTGCATGCCAAAATCGTCTACCGCTATTTTGAATCCATGGCTTGAGAGCCTGTGCATTGCTTTTTGTAGACATGTCTCATTACGCGCTTCAAGTTCAACCACTTCCATCACCAGCTGACTAGCCGTCAAGTTTAGGCTCTTTAAACGCTTAGAGAGCAAATTAATCCTCATATCTTCAAAAGCATAAAACTCTCCAGATGAAGGGAGGACATTTAGAAAAAGATTACGGTCACGCAACGGTGATTGAGAAAAGTTACGAATATGAATTACACGGCTTAAGCGTTCTACATTGATTTTATCTTCGAGGCTTATTTGTACGGAGTTGAAAAACTGATCTGGTCGGATAATGTGTTTTTCATCAGTAGAAATGCGAACAAGTGCTTCTACGCCAATAGTTCGGTTTTCTCTGTCAAAAATTGGTTGAAAAACACTGGTGAGACAAAGCTCTTTGTAATTCGCAACATACCGTTTTGTATCGTTCAACGAAATGCATTGTTGGAACTGGTCATGACTAGACAAGAGCATATGTATTCAAGCCTTAAAGTGGTTAACACTCGTAAAGTTACGCTAATAGTTGCATGGTCATAATATTGGCGATGACATTTTTTTGTCAACGAAAAAAGTAGTGTAAACTGATTTAGGACATTAAAACCATCGATAAAATGAGCGTCACCTCTAAACTTAATTATTAGTTTGTTAGTCATGAGTTATTAGACCATAACAATAGATTGATCATCTGAATGGATAAAAGCATTGACGAACGATATGCAGGGCTTTCTAGCTAAGTTGTACTACCGAATAAAGTTGGACGTATTTACGTACTAGTTGTTGATCGGAAGCTCTTTTAAGTGGGTGAGTCACTTTTGTGTAGTATGGCGAAATGGCAAAACGCTCCTCTAAGGTAAGCGAGAGTTGCGATTCACTAGTAAACAGACTTACGCCTTGCGAGCGATATGTTTCAATATCATCGGGTAAGAAACCACTCCACCAATGAATCAGCTCGCGGCTCTGTTTACTGCGAGTAATCCAGTGATCGGAAAGCAATAACAGCAAATCGTTGGGCTGAATGGCGTAGTCGTACTCGGCTTGCCAGTTTTGTATGGTCTTAAATACTTTATTTCGACAGGTACTGCCTGCACTAATTAGGTGTGAGGTCAAAATCCACACAGTTCCAGCATCAGAGGAGACGCGAAAATGGCTGGCTTGCTCTGTGACGGGGTAACCTTCTATTGGCGCGTAGACACAGTCATGCCCAAACTCAGTTAAGGTACGAGCTAATCGGCGAGAAAATGCAAGAGAAAGGTGATGTTCACTCATCCCTCTATTGTGAATAGTCGGGTAGTGTTTTTCACACAAAGCCATACAATCAGCTTGAAACTCATTGACGCTCTGAATGAGCACATCCATTAACAAAACCGCTCTCCTTAACTTTCTGACTGTCGCTATGCGTTTAGCAGGTTAACATGCGTCATGTTAAATTCGTTGCACAAATTACCTATTACTTATACCACGGATTGGGTTTATGTCAGAGATTGAAGTTGCATCACATATAGAACCTATTCAAATAATTCGAATAACTCAATCAAATAGCATAGATGTTAAGCTTGTAACTGTTGATTAATAATCGTGTTACAGCATTGATGGTACTCAAAAAATAGAATGGATAACAACATGAAACAAGAGGTTAAAAACTACAACCTAGTTGCTCGATTAATTCACTGGCTATCCGCATTAGTGATAATTGGCATGTTTGCTATTGGTCTGTGGATGGTCGACCTTTCTTATTATAGTGAATGGTATAGGACCGCACCTCATTGGCATAAATCAGTCGGTATTCTTCTCGCTGTTTTGACTATTTTCCGTTTTATTTGGCGTCATATTACGACGTCACCTAAAACGGAAGGAAGTGCATTTGAGAGAGTGGTGGCGAGAGTCGTTCATGGCGTTATGTATTTGTTGCTAATTACTTTGTTTGTGTCCGGTTACTTGATTTCCACTGAAGACGGAAGATCAATCGACGTCTTCAACCTGTTTTCGGTTCCGGGGCTCGGAGCTCTGTTTGAAGGTCAGGCTGACATCTCTGGTGAGATCCATTTTTATACAGCTTGGGCATTAATTATATTTGCTGCTGTTCACGCTCTTGCAGCCATCAAGCATCACGTTATAGATAAAGACAATACGCTACGTAAAATGATAGGAGTTTCAAAATGAAAAATACGTTACTTGCAACAGGACTAACCATGGCGTTGCTAGCGCCAATGGGTGCAAGCGCAGCGGACTATGTAATTGACACCAAAGGGGCGCATGCTTCGATTAACTTCAAAGTTAGCCATCTAGGTTATAGCTTTATACAAGGACGCTTCAATACATTCGCTGGTGAGTTCTCTTATGACCCAAGTGACATTGAAGCTTCTTCAATTAGTGTTAACGTGGATACTACAAGCTTAGACTCAAACCATGCAGAACGTGATAAACACATTCGTAGCGGTGATTTTATTGATGCTGGTAAATATTCAACAGCAACATTCACAAGCAGTAAAGTCGTCGATAAGGGGGATGGTACTTTTGACTTGATTGGCGATCTTAACTTACATGGTGTGACGAAACCGATTACGATTAATGCTGAAGTAATTGGTCAGGGTCAAGATCCTTGGGGTGGGGAGCGTGTCGGTTTTTATGGAACAACGCGATTAGAATTGGCTGACTATAATATTCAAGTAATGGGCGACTCTAGCTATGTCGATATGGAATTGCATGTGGAAGGGGTTAAGCAATAACGGCTACGGTTGTTAAAATGAAAAGCGCCTATTTCTAGGCGCTTTTTGTCATTATGCAGATTGTTGGTGAGTCTCTAATACTTCGACTGGCTTTCCATAAACAGAGCGCAGTGCATCAAGTACGTCTAAGCGGTTTATTACGCCGACCATTTGACCGTTTTCAAGTACAGGTAGGGTATGAGGTTTATTTACCTTAATGCTCTTCGCTCTTTCCTCGAGTGACAACATTGAGAATCGAGTGGCAATACCCATAGAGGTTGTAGGATAAAGCTGCTCTTTATCGATACATAGATACTCTGCAACATCAACTAGTTTATCGTTAACATCAATGGCAACAACGTCACGCGACATCAAATCAACAACCTTTTGTCCTTGGGTTGGAATGTAGTCTTGGCACCACAAATCAACCATAACATCGTGTACAGAAAAGAATCCAACTAATCGACCTTGTACATCAGTGACAGGCGCACTAACTTCGTGATGCGAAATCAAGTGGTCGATAGCTTTTGGAGTAGTCATATCTGCACTTAATGTAACAGGTTGAGCGTTCATAATGTTTTTTACGATGATATTGCTGTTCATAGTGTTCTCCTTAACTGACGCAATGTTAGCGGTAGTTGTAATTGTTGAAATGTTGGTTGCTTTTAGTTGTGGTCGGCGATAGATGCACCAGTTCGCTAGCCCGACAAGTACCGCGCCACCAACAATATTGCCGAGTGTTACAGGGATTAAGTTTGCAGTAATAAACTGCATGATATTCAAGTCTGCGTATTGTGCTGCTGACGCACCGGTCATTGACCAAAATGATTCAGGAGCAAAATTTTGAATCGTGATACCTAATGGCACCATAAACATGTTTGCCACACAGTGTTCAAAGCCACTTGAAACAAACATCGCAACAGGCAAGATAGTCATTGCGGCTTTGGTCATAGCGTTGGCACTACAAAATGTTAGCCAAATAGCTAGACAAACCAAAAGGTTACAAAGAATACCTAATGCAAATGCTTGAACGGGTGTATGGTGCAATTTGTGTTGCGCTATATTTAGGGCGTTTAATCCCCATTGACCATGATCTAATTGATATAAGCCAGCCGCCGCGACAATCGTAAGTAACAGCATCGCGCCAATGAAATTACCAAAATAAACCTTTGCCCAAATCGATAGCATCTTGCCAAAACTGATTTGTTTGTTTGCCCATGAAATGCTTGAGAGCACCGAACTAGTGAACAGTTCTCCACCGCATATCACGATTAAAATTAGCCCCATACTGAATGCTAACCCGCCAGCTAAACGACTCAGTCCCCAGCCGGATTGCGCAGCACCAGTCGTTACCGTGATATAAAATAGAAAAGCTAGTCCAATAAATGCGCCTGCCATAATGGCTAAACTCAACGTCATACCGGTATTTTTTTTGGCTTTACTCAATGCAAACTTTTCAGCTTCAGCCATCATTTCAACTGGTGAAAAACATTGATTATTCGCGTAATTAGATGACATACGCGCTCCTAGTCAATTGTTTCATAATTTACCTCCTTATGATTATTTGCGAGCCTAATGCTGCATCGCCATTTCAGACTAAGTGTGAAATGGGTAGAAGTAAAATTGATAAAGTTGACGAATCTCATCAAAAAATTTGATAAGCAAATTTTAGCCAGTAGAATGAATACGTGTGATTATTAAGCACACATATTCATTAGGTCATTAGCGTTATAACGATAAGGAGTGTCATGCGTTATTCACTAAAGCAGTTGGCAGTATTTGATGCTGTGGCTGACACTGGGAGTGTAAGTTTGGCGGCTGATAAACTCGCACTAACCCAATCAGCGACAAGTATGTCGCTAGCTCAACTAGAAAAAATGTTAGGTAGACCGTTATTTGAGCGTCAAGGTAAGCAAATGGCTTTAACCCATTGGGGCAATTGGCTTAGACCCAAAGCAAAAAGGCTTTTGCAAGATGCTCAACAGATCGAAATGGGCTTCATTGAACAACATTTATTAAGTGGCGAACTGTGTATTGGCGCAAGCCAAACGCCAGCTGAACATTTGATTCCCGACCTTATCAGTAGAATTGATAGTGACTTTCCCGAGTTACGCATAAAGCTTAATGTCCAAAGTACGGATAACGTTTTACAAGGGTTGATTGATTACAAGTATGACATTGGCATTATTGAAGGACGCTGCGATGACAACCGTTTGCACCAGGAAATTTGGTGCCGAGATCATCTAACAGTCGTAGCGTCTGCGCATCATCCGTTTGCTAAAGCAGAGCGAGTAACGCTTTCTCAGTTAGAGCAGGCTAAGTGGGTATTGAGGGAGCACGGCTCAGGTACTCGAATGATATTTGATAGCTCCATTCATCATTTAATTGAAGACTTAGATGTATGGCGTGAATACGAACACGTGCCTGTACTAAGAAGCATGGTCGCTAATGGTCAATATGTAACGTGTTTGCCCTATTTGGATGTCGAACGTTTTATCGAAAGTGGATTATTAGTTGCGTTAAACGTACCTGAGTTAAGCATGGAGAGAACACTCTCTTTTGTATGGCGAGCAGATATGATTGAAAACCCGTTAGTAGAATGTATAAAACGGGAAGGGTCACGGATGATGAAAGGTAAGTCGGTCTTTTAATATCTTTTCACTGACACTATTTAACAAGCTCAAGCCTAAAACGCTTGGGCTTTTTTATTACATAATTTGTTGTTGAATCGATTGCGCTAACAAAACCGTGCAACGCATACCAATTGAAACATGAAAACTGTGATTTACATTGTGCAACAACTGCTGATTGTCACTATAGTTTGCCGCAGACACCAAAAGATATAGAGAACCATTATGAGTGCATTGGTAGCAATTTCACTAACCACGGCAATATTATCTGCAGTATGGGGATGGGTCGCAATTAGCTTTGGCTTACTGGCTTGGGCTGGTTTCCTTGGCTGCACCAGTTACTTTGCTGCGCCTTATGAAGGCACAAAAGGATTATTGATAAGCCTTATCACTAATTTAAGTGGTGTGTTTTGGGCATTGATGATCATGAAAGGTGGCGAGTATATTTCGCTTGATATCATGGCGTATGTTCTTACAGGTGTGGTTACTTTGTTTATGTGCTTGCAGGCGAAACAGTCTTGGCTTGCTTATATTCCAGGTACGTTTATCGGTTCATGCGCGACATTTGCTGCAAATGGAGATTGGCAAATTGTCATTCCATCATTGGTTCTTGGTGGTGTGTTTGGTTATAGCATGAAACGCAGTGGACTTTGGCTACACAGTAAATTCAAAAATATTGATGAGTCGGCAATCGTGTCATGATTGCCGAGGCAGAGTTGCTATTGAGCGATTCCCTATGTATTGCCGTTTGCCATGGTAACAACGCGTTTTAGTGTCCAGCGTAATAATAACGGGATGCACACCTGCCCTTTATCTTCACAATGTGAAACGATAGCTAAAGCTAAATCGGGTTTTGCAAACTTCTTCAACACTCGGTTGACGACTTTTTTAGCTGGGATAGGGTGATCGAGGGGAATTTTAACCATCTCGCGGAAAAATGGCTCAAAACCATTGTTATATAGATAGTGTTCAATGTCTTTATCCGGCAGTTCCGTTAAACGGTGTCTCTCTTGATCATGCCCGAGTCGTGCGCGAACCGTTGCTGCATATTTTTTCCCTGCAGGGTCGCCATCGGTCACTACATGCCAATCTATACCAAATGCCTTAGCCACTTTCAGTAAAGATTTTAATCCGGATTGAGCAAACTCGATAATTTGTACACCTTCCGCAGCAAGGTTATATCCGCATTGGTTGGCTAGCTCATTGAACAGCCATACCTCCGTTTCCCCTTCAACCAGTAACCAACACCTCGCGAATAAAGCTCCAGAACGATGAAAGCGGAGGTGAAATCCGACTCTTCGTAATTCATCCCGTGATAACCCTTGAGTAATCAAACTGGTACAAATGGTTTTGTCGGATTGACGCACCAAGCGGCGTATACAATGGATAGGAAGCTGTGCGAGAAGATCGCCACTGTTGGTGGTAAGGATCTTTTGCATCGGCAGTAGTTGTAACAAACCCCAAGCTCTTGCCAATTGGGTAGGGTGCAGGCGACCTTCAGGATCTTCAATGATCAATATAGGACGAGCGCCTCTGCGCAGTCGATTAGGTCCCTTTGCTTGGAGATAGGCATTGAGTAAGCCTAAAAGTAGCAATCGCGTCTGTTTATTATTCGATTGCTCGACATAATCGTTTATGGAAATAGAATCTGATTTAGTGGTATAGAATATGCCATCGCGCGGTTGGTTATGCACCATGCGTGTATTGGACTTAAAGGAGAAGTAGTGTTCCACCAGCATCCCCATGGATTTTAGGCTACTGCGCATTTCCCCTTTATTGACATGCCCTGGAATGGCCATTAAGCGACGGCAGGTGTTATTGATCCTTTTTTCAATTCTTTCGTTAAAACTACCGTTTGATTCAGCGGTTCGCTCGAAGCGACGAGAATCTTTAAGCCGAATCACAGGGTGCAATGACATCAGTTCTTGCGCTATTTTTTGCGTGTGGTGCAATGCGATCGGATCGCCATCTCTATTGAGAAAATCGTAATGAGTTTGAATATCATACTGTTCTCGACTCGCGCTGATACGATAGTAGATTCGATGCGCATCTTCACTATCGCTTACCCAAACGGGTTTAATTTTACGATAACGTCGCGATTGAACTTCACGTGTATCATGAGCGAGTAAAGTTAGGACGATTTGCAGGTGTTGTGTTTGTGGGTGAGAAATTGAATGGTCAAGATGAAAATCGGTCAACTCAAATTGATAGGGTACCCCATCTGGCGGTAACGCAACGGATAAAGTGTCGAGTAATGAAGACTTACCCCAAGTATTTTCACCAATCAAAGCCGTGAGCTGATCGAAGGAAATCGAGAGTCGTTTGATTCCCCTAAAACCGGCAATTTCAATTCGCTCTAACAGCATAGATTTCACCTTATCTTTTTTATCTAGTTCATAATAAGCATAAAAGAAAAACTTAATATAAGCATATGCTTATGTCACATATATGTGGTGAATAAAATTAATACTCAAAAAGTAATGAATTTGTCATAAAGAATGAGTTAGCATGGCCCTGAATAGTGAGAGAGATATGACAATGATAAAAAGTAGAGCCATCCGTTTGAAATTGGCTCACATTAATGACACACACTCGTACTTTGAACCGACGTCACTACAACTTAATATAAATATAGACGAAACAGAGGCAACTCCCTTCGTTAGCGCGGGTGGATTTGCTCGAATCAAAACTCGAGTCGAAGATTTAAAGCAACAAGCGTTTGCTAGTCAACAGGGTTTTCTGTTTCTGCACGCCGGTGACTGTTTTCAGGGCACACTGTATTACTCTTTGTTTAAAGGCGAAGCAAATTCGACTTTGCTCAACCAACTAGGCTTGGATGCGATGGCAGTAGGGAACCATGAATTAGACATGGGAAACTTGCCCGTTGCAGAGTTCGCCAATCGAATCGATTTTCCATTGCTCGCTGGTAACTGGGATTTATCCAACGAAATTAGTACTAAGCCAGTAACGCTCAGTGGTAATCCAAGCGTTTATAGTTATAAGCCAAGTACACAATCCGCCCAATGGATTGTGAAGCATGTTGATCAAGAGCCCATCGCCATTTTTGCACTTGCGCTTGATAAGATGGCCGACATTTCAAACCCTGATGTCGATACGCCTTTTGTTAATGCCATTGAAACTGCGCGAAATACCGTTAACGAAATTCACAAAGCTGGTATTAATAAAATAATCCTTCTTAGCCATATGGGTTATGAAGCGGATCTTGATTTCGCTAACCATGTTACCGGTGTTTCATTAATTGTTGGCGGGCACAGCCATGTGTTGCAAGGAGACTTTTCACAGTTAGGGTTAGGTAATAGTGACCCCTATGGGATTAAGGTGAACGATACCCATATTGTACAAGCTGGTTTCCATGCTTTGGCTCTAGGTCATTGTGATATTGAATTTGATCAGTACGGTCGAATTAGTCAATTCGTGGGGAAAAATGAATTGCTATTAGGTCGACGATTGTTTGTCGACACAAGTCGAAGCCAATCTTGGCAGGATGTCGACTATAAACGGATCAAAGACTTGGTTGATGGGCATCCCAACGTCATGATTTGTCGTAAAGACCCGACGATTAAATTGATACTTAAAGAGCGATATCAAGCACGCGTTAGTGTAATGCAACAAACCTACATTGCCAGTACGAAACGTAAACTTCGCCATGTCCGAATTCCGGGAGAGCAGGGTGGCAGTGACATTGCGCCACTTGTTGCTGAGTCGTTTATGTACGCGTTGAATCAGCAAGGGCATCCTATAGAGTTTGCCATTCATAACGCTGGTGGCGTGAGAAACTCTTTAAACCAAGGTCTGATTTCGGTTGCCGATATCGCCGGAAAAGTATTGCCGTTTTTAGTGCCGGTCGGCTTTTACCAGATAAAAGGCAAATATATTGCTCAGATTATCGAAGGCGCAATCAACAACGCCACCAATAATGGCGTCGACGGAACGGGATCAGGATCTTATCCTTATACTGCCAATTTAAGGTTTAGCTACAATGCACTGGCACCTATAGGCGAGCGCATCAGTATGGTAGAGATATTGAATGACAAAGGCTGGCATCCAATTGAAGCCGAGCGTTGTTACACCGGTTCCTCGTCAGCCTACACCATGAAAGGTAAAGAAGGGTATGAAGCAATACTCAACATGGTGGGAGAAGGGCAAGTAACTAACCTCTCAATGGCGGACTGCTTTATTCAATACTTAAGCGATAAACCTCAAATTCTTGAACAAAACCCACGAATGTCTGACGATAACGGTTAAACGTTAACCTTTTGGTATAAAGCTTGCACATAATAACTTGATTCATTTGATCCTAGGCCAATGAAAAGGGAGTCGTTATGTGGAGTAAAGACTGGATCGATGTCGCTGTCGTCATCAGTTGGGTATCAATCTGGGTGGTGATGGTATACGCCATACCTAATGGTGGTATGTAATGAAGAGGAGCATTCATTTGCTCCTTTTTGATCCTGTCGACATTAGCTATACATGTTTAACGCAACACATTCTGATGGCGATTGAGCCGGTTTCAAATATCTCTTAATTCACAATTGGTTATTCATATTTTTATTTAAAAATGTGTTTCTTGTAATTTGCTTTTTTCCAGTTGCAAAATTGGGATTTGAGTCATACAATCCGCTTCGTTTGGGGAGTAGTCGCCTCTGGTTTACTTATCGTCATCTCGTTAGGTTTCATGCCTTTCCGGTAAGTATAAGCGTTATGCGCTTCGACGAGACCAACGTAATCAAATTCTCTTTCCGTTAAGGGAAGGAAATCGTTTGTTTGCGGTAGGGATCGTTGTGTTTAATTGAGATCCCTCCGTTTTTTGGAGGACGTATGACCCCGTCTACTTATATTGGCTTCGCCATTCTTACACTGACGTTAGTTGCGCTGGATATCTGGCAAACTCGCGGTGGTAACATCACTATCCGTAAAGCAGCAATCTGGAGTGTATTCTGGTTTGTTCTCGCATTTATCTTCGCTGGCTCTATCTACTTCTTCTGGGACGTTTATGCTCCAGGAAGCAGCTATACCGCAGAGAAAGCCACCGTTTCATTTTTAACGGGTTACCTACTTGAAAAATCACTAAGTGTCGACAACCTGTTTGTTTTTGCCATTATTTTTACTCAATATTCAGTGCCTGAACACCTACGCCCACGAGCGCTTTTATGGGGCGTAATTGGTGCCCTTATATTGCGTGCAATTATGATTGCTGTAGGTGCCCAGTTACTTGCTCAATATCACTGGATTCTTTACATCTTTGCTGCATTCCTAATTTGGACTGGTATCCAATTGGCTCGCGATAAAGGTGAAGAGGAAGAAGTAAATCCACTGCCAGAAAAAATCATTCGTAAATTTGCAACTGTGACTGATGGTTACAGAGAGAATGCGTTAACGGTTATCGAGAATGGAAAACGTTGCGTAACGCCAATGATGATCGTCATCGGTGTTATTGCCTTTATGGATGTGATGTTCGCATTAGATTCTATACCGGCGATTTTTGCGGTCACGCGTGAACCATTCTTAGTCTTGGCTGCGAATGTCTTTGCGTTACTGGGCTTGCGCTCACTTTACTTTGTACTTCAAGGTATGATGGATAAGTTTATTTATCTTAAACCTGCGCTATCATTCATCATGATTTTCATTGGTATTAAGATGTTATTGGTCGGAACAGCTTGGGCAATCCCGACTCCAGTGTCTTTATTAGTACTATTGATTACAATGACAGTAGCAGTGGTTGCTTCTGTGATGAAGCAACGCAGCCAGGCTCAGCTAGCTCAATAATTACTTTAATCTCAATAAATTAAAGTGTGATTAACACCCCGTAGTTGCAACGTGTATCTGTAAATACATTGTTAAAGTGCCGCGGGGTGTTTTTTGTATCTACATATTCATTCAGAAATGGTGAAAATTTAGACGGAATAATTAGATAAAAGAGCATATTCCAAAACTCAAAATGTTAACGCACTGTTGTATAAGAAAAACTAATCTTACAAAAGAAATTTTGTCATTATTTGAGCAGAAAAAAAATGGCTAATATTTGATTGTCGAAAGTTATCCGAATTATAAGAGAGGCGCGCATGGCACAGGTTCTTGACGCTAACACCATTATTTCACCTATCTCTAAGGAAAGAAAAACCTACTCGGTTAACATCAAAGGATTGGTTGTACACTTATTAGATATTTTGTTTACTGACCGAGCGGAGCCTCGTACGCATTACGCAAGTGAGCTGTCAGGACACATGCAAAAAGATATCGGTCTATATCGATAAGTGACAAATCAAAGAAGCGTCGACAAGAATGTCGGCGTTTTTTTATATAAAAATTTGTCTTATTGCCTTAGCTAATCAAGAGTACCACCATGATAGGCGAGCAATCTGACCATCCCGTAACTGAAGCTTCAATATCTATCATCACCGCTTAAGTTCGCCTCATAAGCAGGTATTACAAACTCGATTGTACTAAAACGAGTGTGTGATAAATCGAGCATCGTTTGTTTATCAAAGCGCAGATAAAAGAAAAGCACCCGAAGGTGCTTTTCTTTTTATATCGGTAAGAATTACTTCTTACGGCAGTATTCGGCGATTACATACATAGATTGACCGCCATTTACCTTACCAGAGATAAGTTTAGGGTCATCAGTTAAGCCGATACCACGAATCACAGTACCCTGTTTAATAACTTGTGTTGAGCCTTTGATTGGAAGGTCTTTGATGACTGTTACGTCGTCACCTTTTTTAAGTTCCGCACCGTTGCAATCGAATGGTTTGTCGTCTGCAGACATACCTTGCATCGCCCAGTTCTTAGTTTCTTCTTCCATGTACATCATATCTAGCGCGTCTTGAGCCCAGCTTTCTGAGTTAAGACGAGTTAGTTGACGCCATGCTGTTACTTGAACAGGAACAACTTGGCTCCACATGCTGTCACTTAAACAACGCCAGTGGTTAATGTCTTTCGGTTCATCAATTTCGCCCAGACATTTGTCACATACCATGATGCCGTGGTCAACCGTTACGTGGCCGTGCGGTGGTACCGCATAAGCAGTTAGAGGTGCTTCAGCAGCACATAGTTCACACTTAGATTCGCAACGTTGTAGCATTGTAGCTTCAATAGACATAATGGACTCACATATGGTCGGGATTAATAACGAGGCTATTATCCACTTTATCCGACTAATTAAAAGGGGTATTCGGTATAGCAAAGGATTAACTGATGTAAACTTATATTTGATAGTGTAAAGCGAGCAAAATAACAACACTTGTCATCATCTCAATAACTTAGCGTGAGTGACCGTGTAACATAATATCACTATTACTTTACCTCTTTAGTGCCAAGAGGCATAATCAGAACCGTTTATATAGCAAATTAATAGGTCAACACATTGGAGCTTCTTTCGATTGAATTTCTTGGTCGTCCTTTAAGACTAGAAGGTAGTATTGCTGGTTGGCAAGAATTGTACTGGGACAACCAGATTGTTTCTCAATTAGTAGCTAATGCCGACCGAGAAGAGTCGACTTCTCATAGCTTTAATTTACAAAAAGGTGATGAAGTCCTGCACTGCCAACTGGATGTGTCACTTATATGGCAACCATTTAACTTCCGCTACGCTGCAAAGCTAAACGGTAGCGTTATTACAGAAGGAATGAGAAGCAGCAAAGATATTGAACAGCAAACCCCGGTCGTCGCACCAAAACCAGAGCGCCGCTTTAGCTTGATCGGGCTTATTTCTCTAGGTATGAAAGCGCTAAAAAGTGCCAAGTTGATTAAAGTTGTATTGGCATCAGCAAGCTTAGCTGCCTATTCATGGCTGTTTTCGTTCCAATTCGCCTTAGCGCTAATCGCTTGTTTGGTTGTTCATGAATACGGCCACGTCAAAGCAATGAAGTACTTTGGTATGAAAACTAAAGGGATCTATTTGGTTCCATTTTTAGGCGGATTAGCGCTATCAGATGAGAAAATCAATACACGTTGGCAAGATGTGGTTATTTCTATCATGGGTCCAATGTTTGGCTTTGTACTTTCCCTGATCTTAGTGGGTGTTTATTGGCTAACAGGAGAAATCTTTTTTGCCGGATTAGCCGCATTTAACGCATTCCTAAACCTATTTAATCTACTGCCAATTTTGCCACTTGATGGTGGGCATGTACTCAAAAGCATTAGCTTTTCTATGAACAGCATTACGGGGCTGGTTTTATGTACAGCAGCAGCAATTGGTGGTATCGCTCTGAGTTATACCTTGGGTTTGAGCTTGCTGGGGTTCCTACTTATTATGGGTACTCTTGAAATATTAATGGAATGGCGCTATCGCCATACTAGCCATCTTCTTCCACTTGATCGCTATGGTCAGTGTGTGGCGGGGGCATGGTACGTCGCGTTGGTTGCAGGGCTTATCAGTATTATTTGGTATTTCGCGCAGACAGGCGATGCACTACTTCAATTGCCTTTACAAATCTTAGGCACTTAACTCGGAATGCTAATTAATCAAAGGGAGCGTATCAACGCTCCCTTTGATTATGCGGTTAAAGATTTCAGCGGCAATTTGGTTTTGCCATTGAGTAATTTGGCAGTTGCTGCATCGTCTGAGTAAGATCTCTAATCCGCGTACTATGCGATGGGTGAGTAGAAAGCAGTTCTGGCGGTTGCTGTCCTTGGGATGCTTTTGCCATGTTGTGCCAAAGAGTGACACTTTCGCGTGGGTCAAACCCCGCTTTCGCCATTAAATCTAGACCAACAATATCGGCCTCTGATTCTTGCGTTCTACCGTAAGGAAGTAAAACACCGACCTGAACACCAAGACCTAACGCCGCCATAGTTGCTTCTCGATACTGTGCGTATTCCGATGAACCAAGTGCAACACTGGTGAGCTGCAATCCTGTATTAGCAAGCTGTGACTGGGACAGGCGCTCATTACTGTGGTCGGCGAGAACGTGGGCAATTTCATGACCAATAACTGTGGCCAATTGGTCTTCATTCTTTGCAACTTTAAGTAGCCCAGTATAAACACCAATCTTACCACCAGGCAGTGCAAACGCGTTTACCTGGTCGCTATCAAATACCACCACCTCCCAATTTTGGAATGATGGTTGCTTAGGCACCTGGCGCGTTACCGCCATTGCAACGCATTGTACATAGTTGTTGAGCTTGGCATCGGTACTGATTTTTTGCTTTTGCTTCATCTGCTCAAATGATTGGGCACCAAGGTTGGTCATATCACTATCAGAAAACAATAGTAATTGATTACGACCAGTGGGTGATGAGCTACATGCGGTTATGCTCGCCGCGATAGCGAGCGCACTAAACTTAAACCACGACATAAAACGCTCCATGTAAATTCATTATGTTCGCTAATCATAACATTAGGTTACAATATCAGTAACCTACGCAAGCGGATATGTTTATGACAATTTGGAAACGAGAGATCAACCTTGATCTTCTTAATCAAACTTCAAAAAACACGATGATCGAACACCTACACATCGAGTATAGCGAAGTCGGCGATGACTACATTTGTGCAACGATGCCGGTATGTCATTTTACTCACCAACCACTTGGAATGCTGCATGGTGGCGCTTCGGTTGTATTAGCTGAAACATTAGGTTCTGTTGCTGCCAATTTCTGTGTTGATGACGATTCCTATTGTGTTGGGCTCGACATTAACGCTAACCATGTGCGAGCAATGCGTTCAGGATTAGTTATCGGTAAAGCCGTGCCTATTCATCTTGGTGTTTCTACTCAAGTATGGCAGATAAATATAACAGATGAACGTGGACGCTTGGTGTGTACAAGCCGCTTAACCATTGCGGTTAAAAAGCATCGTGTCACGAAGACGAATAGTACGCCGACGCGAGCAATGCTCTAATGGTCATCGAATTTTTAAACGGTAAAGTGATTGCTACCGCTCATGAATTGGTGATCAAATTAAATGG
>Ga0193961_1000220_pt1 | contig 23013 bp, 14 predicted proteins | sample FB_4_MG_FD_140371 | JGI IMG/M metagenome (GOLD analysis project Ga0193961, IMG submission 140371) | Microbial mat bacterial communities from the Broadkill River, Lewes, Delaware, United States - FB_4_MG | ecosystem: Environmental > Aquatic > Freshwater > River > Microbial mats | place: USA...
CAATTTTAAATATGTAAGAGGCGATATGAAAGTTGTTATAGGGGTAGTGGGTAACGATATCCATGTGGTTGCAAATAGATTGATTGATATTTCTTTACAAAGTAGAGGATATGAAGTATTTAACTTAGGGGTAAATACCTATTTAGAAGAGTTTGTAGATGCTGTTATTGAAACAGATGCAAAAGTTCTTTTGATCTCATCATTAAATGGCGAAGCTGAGGGTTGGTGTAGAGATCTTTTACACCTCAAAACAAAATACAAACTAGATGATGTTATATTTGTAATAGGTGGAAATTTAAGTGTTGGTGAGGGTGAAGAGAGTCAAATCGTTCCTCAATTTGAAGAGTATGGATTTGATCTTGTATATCACCAAAAAGAGTTAATAGTGAGCCTTGATAGCTTAGATAAATTTGTAGAAGAAAAATTTGGAGCTTTAAAATAATGAGTTTGTTACAAAGAGATAGAGATATAATCCTCTCAAATGAGTATGTGGACAATTTTGATTTTGCAGAGGTTGAAGAGTTTGTTAAAAATGCAAGTAAAAATCTTTTTATTTCACATGCTTTTAAAAATAATAAAGGAAAAACTTTAGTACAGCCTCGTGGAGGATTTCCTACTTATGACAAAATGCATGCTTTGTATGAACAGTTTGCACCTGTGGTTGATGTATTACCTATGACAATTGACTCACATACGAGACTCAACGATTATGGATCTGCTGCTAAAATGTTACGGCTTTCAGAAGAAACAGAAACAGATCTTCTGAATGGATATCCACTTATAAATCATGGATATAGAACCACACGAAAAATGGTAACACATTTTGATACTCCTGTAAGTTTACGGCATGGTACACCAGATGCAAGACTTCTTATAGAGTTAGCGATAGCTTCGGGTGTATTTGAGATTGAGGGTGGACCAATCACTTATATCCTTCCTTATTCTAAAAATTTCCCACAAGACAAAGCATTTTTATACTGGAAACATGTCGAACGAGTGTGTGCAAAATACTCTACTATCAATGAACCAATCAATAGAGAATCATTTGGACCATTGACAGCCACTTTGGTACCACCTTGTATCACTATCGTTATACAAATAGCAGAGATGCTACTCTCTTTGGAGGAGGGTGTAAAATCATTTTCGGTTTCTTTTGCCCAAGCAGGTTCTTTAAATCAAGATTTGGTAACCTCTAAAGTTTTACGAAAGATGGCTACTAAATATGCAGAAAAAATTGGTGTAACTGATGCTACGATAAATCTTGTCTATCATCAATGGATGGGAGCTTTCCCTAGAGATAAGTTCAAATCAGACTCTTTAATTGATGCTGGTGCTATGATAGCAGGTATGGTGGGAGCTGATAAAATCATCACAAAAACACGAGCGGAAGCTTTTGGAATCCCTACAAAAGAGGACAATGCACAAGCTGTAGCCAATGTCCAATATACACTGAATATGCTTAGAGGAATCCCAAGTTTTGTTGATGAAGAGGAAGAGGAAAATCTTACGAACCAAGTAGATGAGATCTTTGAAGCAATTTTCAATGACAAAGCAGATACATTATGGAGAAAAGTATTTAACTCTATTAAAAATGGAATTATTGATGTACCTTTTTCACCTCATATTATAAACAACAATGAACTTATCACAGTAAGAGATAAACAAAGTAATATCCGTATCTACAAAAAAGGAAAACTCCCTATTAGTGAGAAAAGTTTTCGATACGAACAGTCAAAAATAGATTTAGGTAAAAATTCAAACTCAGTAGTAAATCAAATAATTAAAGATATTGGAGTGATGTTATAATGAATAATTCAAAAATGTTAATAGATGTAGGAAGTACTTACTTCAAAGTAGCGACAGAAGAAAAAATATCACACCACTTTAGAAACTTTGATAAAAATATTTATGATGATTTGGTGTTTAAATGTGGCGATGATATAAAAAAACAAAAGAAAGAAGATGTACATATTTGTAGTTCTGCAAATGGTGGATTGAGTACCCTTATCATAGGACTTACAGAATCTTTTTCTCTAAAATATGCCTCAAATATAGCGTATAATTCAGGGATTAATATCATAGAAACAGTAGTTTATTCTCAAATTGAAAGCTATCCAATCCCATCTGAGATGTTAGATGTTGTTATTGTAGTTGGGGCGATAGATAGTGTAGAAAATGTCTACGATCAAGTGCTTATCGATTATTTACACAAACTGAATTATTCAAATATAGTATATGTAGGAGCAGTAACTCAGCATGATTTTTTAACGCAAAATATTCCTAATATTGTCCTTTTACAAAATATCATCGATAACAAACTCAAAATGGTAGAAGATGATCTTAAAGAGTACCTCACAAATCTCTACCAAGCAGACATCATGGGGAAAGAAGATATCAAAAGATTATATGAATTAACATCAAATCAGATATATTCTACTCCATACATAGTCAATAAATCATTGCCATTTATCCATACCAAACTTGATGTAGCAGATCCTTTTATCGTTGTAGATATTGGTGGGGCGACTACAGATATACATTATAGTAAAGATTTGGTTGATGATAATATTATTACAAACAATGAATATGATAGATTAGTTTTTAAAAAATTAGGTGTTTATAAATCACGAGAGAGTTTAGTCCATACAGCAAAAAACAATGAATTTGTATATGAACTTCTTGCCCATTTGAATACGACAGAAAATATGCTCGATGAAAAAAGTGAAAAATCTACAAAGTTATTGATGCAACTTTCTATATTTTTGGTACTTTACAAAATATCCCATCATCATAAATCATACTTAAATATCAAATTGGATACGCTTAACTCTATAGTACTCACAGGTGGAATAACCAAAGTTCTTGAAGATGCCGAGATGAACGATATTATCGCATTTTTTTATAAAAAACTTTTAAATTATGAAACAACACCTACTTTAGTAGTAGATAGAGACTATTCTATCTGGACTTTAGGTATGGATAAATAACAGTATAAATATCTACACATTCCACCTCTCTATAGAGTGGAATGTATAAAAAAGGTAAACTCACCAAAATCTCTTAATCATCTTCAAGGACTAGAGTTAGTTACAAAAAAGTATAATACTCATTATCCTAACTTTTTAGCAATTCTTATAAAAGTGTTTTTTATGGATATAGATAGAGACAAATGACTAACTTAGATGAATATGAACAAGATATATTACAAAGTGTTGAGTCAGGAGAATGGGAAAGTAAAAATAATACTAATGATAGATTATTAGAATTACAATCGTATATCAAAAATCAAAAGAAAAAGCTATTTCATTGAGAGTAAATGAAAATTGGTCTGTCAACTCTATAGCATACTTAAATATTAAATTAGATACACTTCATTTTATAGTATTCACAGATGGTATAAAAAAGTTTTTAAAGATACAGAGTTAAATGATAGCATCGTATTTTTGTAGAAAAAACTTTTAAATTGTGAAACGACTCTCACTTTAGGATATAGATATGAAATATATATACACGATACTTGCAGTAGTCTTTGCATTACTTTTTATAGCGTGTTCAGATAAACAAGAGGAAAATACGAATAAAAATACTCAATCAATATTAAAAGTTGGTATGGAGTTGGCATATCCCCCTTTTGAAATGAGTGATAAAAATGGTAAACCTACAGGTGTATCGGTTGATTTAGCATATGCACTAGGGCAGTATTTAAATAGAAAAGTTATTATTGAAAATATTGCTTGGGATGATTTAATCCCCTCTTTAAAAACAAAAAAAATAGACATTATTATATCTTCTATGACGATTACACATGAACGCAAAAAAACAATCGCTTTTTCTGATGGGTATGCGAAAACCTCTTTGGCAATTCTTGCAAATAAAAACTCATCTGTATCTGGTATTGAAGATCTCAATCAAAAATCAAAAATAGTAGCAGTAAAAGAGAGTTCAACTGGTCATATTTATACAAAAGAATATCTAAAAAATGCTCATACTATGGTGTTTGATAAAGAATCTGATTGTGTTTTAGCGGTGGTGCAGGGTAAAGCAGATGGTTTTATTTATGATCAATTAAGTATTTATAATAACTGGTCAAAACATATAAATACAACCAAACCTCTTTTGCAATCATTTCAAGATGATTCTGAACAATGGGGAATAGCCCTAAGAAAAGATGAACCAGAACTCCAAAAATCTCTCAATACATTTATAAAACAAGCAAAAAAAGATGGTACATTTGATGCTATTTCTTACAAATATTTGAGAAAAGTAAGAGAAACATTTGATATATTAAATATACCGTTCTTTTTTTAGATTGTAAGAAAAGAATGGTAAGTAGACTATCATACCAAATGTGTTACAATCTTTTTTGTCTCAACTCTTTTCAAATACAAAACTCCTAAAGCAGGAAGTGTCAACTCTAAAGAATACTCTTGGTTATGATAAGGCTTTTTGTTGGCGGTGAGTATTCCTGTATTTCCCTCATTTGATCCTTGATAATAACTCGACTGTGAGTTAAATATCTCTTGATATTTCCCATCATAAGGGACACCTATTTTATAGGCACTTCGTTTGAGATCTGAAAAATTACATATTACATAGATATTTTCCTCTTGATTTTCTGATTTTCGTATATAACTAATACAATTATTTTCCCAATCAGCCGTGTCTATCCACTCAAAGCCAATTTGCTTCTCATCGTATAAGTACAAAGCTCGCTCTTGGGTATAGATATGATTGAGGTCTGAGAGCATTTTTTGAAGTTTTTCATGATAAGGATTTTTGAGTATATCCCAGTCAAGAGAACCCTCAAAATTCCACTCTGAGTACTGTGCTATCTCACCCCCCATAAAAAGGAGTTTTTTTCCTGGATGTGACATCATATATCCATACATAGCACGCAAATTTGCAAACTTTTTTGATTCATCTCCAGGCATTTTGTTGATAAGAGAACCCTTCATATGCACCACTTCATCATGACTTAGTGGCAATATAAAATGCTCATTGAATGCATACCATAAACTAAAAGTAAGTTGTTCATGATGGTGTTTTCGATACAATGGATCATAACTCATATATTTTAAAGTATCATGCATCCATCCCATATTCCACTTCATCCCAAAACCCAAACCACCACTACTTGTAGATCCTGTTACCATAGGCCAGTCTGTTGACTCTTCTGCTATCATCATAATATCCCAAAATTCAGCATAAACACTTTTATTGAGTTTTTGCAAAAAATCAACCGCTTCAAGATTTTTATTTCCACCATTTTTATTGGGTATCCACTCCCCCTCTTTTCTGGCATAATCCAAATGAAGCATCGAAGCTACAGCATCTACACGAATAGCATCAATATGGTATTTATCTAACCAAAACATAGCCGAACTAATCAAAAAAGATTGTACTTCCTCTCTCCCATAATTAAAGATAATACTTCCCCACTCAGGATGATAGCCTTGACGAGGATCTTCATGTTCGTATAATGCTGTTCCATCAAAATTGATAAGTCCATGCATATCTACAGCAAAATGTGAGGGTACCCAATCCATAATTACCCCTATATCATTATGGTGGAGCTGTTCTATAAGATACATCAATTCAGCAGGTTCTCCAAAACGAGAAGTTGCAGAAAAATAACCTACGACTTGATATCCCCACGAACCAAAATAAGGATACTCACTCAAAGGCATAAACTCTACATGGGTATAATTCATTTTTTTTATATAGGATACTAATTCAGATGCCATCTCATAATAAGTGAGATAACGATTGTTTTCCTCCTCTTTGCGTTTCCACGAACCCATATGGATCTCATACACACTCATAGGAGAATCATAGCTATTTCTTGTGTGGCGTTTTTCCATCCATAAAGAGTCATTCCATTTGTAACTATCAAGTTCATAGATACGAGAAGCAGAATTGGGTGCGACTTCACTATAAAAAGCAAAAGGGTCACTTTTTTCATGCACTATATCATGAAACAAAGAAACGATATGATATTTATAAGTCAACCCCAAAGCGACATCTTGAATAAATCCCTCCCATACTCCTGAGTCATCATCTCTTTTTTGTAAAGGATGGGCATCTATTTTATAGTCATTAAAATCCCCTCTTACACATAAGGATTTTGCATTTGGAGCCCAAACTGCAAAATGTATCCCTTGTTTATCTCCATAAGTCATACGGTGTGCGCCAAACTTTTCATACATCTTGGTATAAGCACCCTGTTTAAAAAGATAAATATCTGTCTCATTAAGAGTTGATAGATTGTAGTACATTGTGTGTTGCATGATCTCTCCTAACTATTATTATTGAGTCGACCAGCTATGATATGTCGATAAATCTCTTCATAGCCTTTGGCTGCTTTGCTCCACTCATAGCGTTTGGTCATAGCATTTTGTATAAGTATTGCGAAATCTTTCTTATTATTGTAGTAAGTATCTACAGCCCATCGTACAGTATGGAGTAAGGCATTAGGTGTTGCATCATAAAACTTAAAACCTGTACCTGTTTTTGTAGAAGCATCGTAGTTTTCTATTGTATCATCAAGTCCACCCGTTGCTCGTACTATTGGAAGCGTACCGTAGCGTAAACTATAAATCTGATTGAGTCCACATGGTTCAAAAAGTGAAGGCATCAAAAAAAGATCGCTTGCGGCTTCTATCTTGTGGGCGATTGTATTGTCATAGCCTATAAACGCAGCAAATTTCTCAGGATATTTTTTTGCTTTTTCTTCCAAAAATGCCTCCGCCCATTTTTCACCAGTGCCTAAGAGGATTATTTGTATATCCATCTCTAAGAGTGAATCAAAACATTCCGCTATAAGTGCAATCCCTTTTTGTGCCGCCAGACGCCCTACAAAACCAATAAGCGGTACATCTCCGCGTATAGGGAGATCAAAATCTTTTTGGAGTTGCATTTTACATTTTTCTTTATTTTCTAAAGAATCAAGATCAAAATTGTAAGGGATCAATCTATCTATCGTTGGACTCCACTCTTCATAATCAACCCCATTTAATACACCAAAAAGTTTATACTTTTTTTGTTGTATAAGATTTTCTAATCCAAAACCAAATGCCGAAGTACATATCTCTTGGGCATATTTTTTACTCACGGCATTGAGTGCATCTGCATGAACTATCCCCCCTTTTAAGAGATTGACTTTATCATACTCTTCAAGCTCATCGACCGTAAAATGCTCCCATCCTACCCCTAAAATATCCATGATATGTTTCTCAAATTTCCCTTGATGTTCCAGGTTATGGATGCTTAAAAGTGAAGCAGTATTTTTAAAAATAGGATCAAAAGCATACGAGGTATTGAGCAAGAGAGGTATGGCAGCTGTATGCCAATCGTTGGCATGGAGTATATTGGGTCTAAAATTAAGTTTTTTGGACAATTGCATCACCGCTTTTGAAAAAAAGATAAAACGATCTCCATTATCTTCAAAGCCCACTCCATCTTCATCATACAAAGATTTTCTTGCAAAATAGTGATCATACTCTATAAAATAAATTGGCAGATCACTATTGGGCAATTTCCCCTCATACACAGAAGCCCACATCTCTCCTAGTTTTCCCATAGGGACACCTAGAGGTTCTTCAATAGGTTTGAGATTATACTTTTCTTTGTCGATGATATCATACGCAGGCATCACTACACGGATATCATGACCTAATATTTTTAAAGCTTTTGGTAAAGCTCCAGATACATCTGCCAGGCCTCCACTTTTTGCAAAAGGAACTACTTCGGATGATGCAAATAAAATATTTAATTTTCCCATTTTATCTCTTTTCAATTTAGAGTTCTTGGTATAATTTACTATACGATTGGACACTTTTTTTCCAAGAAAAATCACACAACATATTGTATTTTACTATTTTATTGTACTCTCTTTTTGTAGCATAAAGTGCGAGTGCTTGTTGCAAAGCATTTTTAAAAGCATTCAAAGAGAAAGTATCAAAAACTATCCCATAGCCATCTGAAGATAGTTTATCAAATTTTTTATAGTTATGGACACTATCTTTGAGTCCTCCAACACTGTGAACTATAGGGATAGCTCCATAACTCATAGTGATCATCTGATTTAATCCACAAGGCTCAAATAGTGAGGGCATCACAAGAAAATCACACGCAGCATACATCTCATGGGAAAGTTTTTCATTGTATGTAAAATCACAATAAATATTGGGAGATTGATCTGCTTTTTTTTGGAGTTTTTCTTGATATTCACTTGAACCTTCTCCCAAAATTGCAATATTGCATTTTTGTGTAGCAATAAAATCCAAAGATTCAATCAGCAGATCAAGTCCTTTTTGTTCTGTAAAACGCCCTATAAATATAAAAAGTGGGTCGGTTAATTTTGTAAGTTTTTTCTCTTTGAGGTACTTTTTTTTATTTTGTTTTTTTTCTGTAAGTGTCTGAAATGGATACTCTATAAGTGTATCGTGCAAAGGTGAAAAATGTTCACTATCTATACCATTCATGATACCTGTAAGTTTATACTTATGGCACTCTAAAAATCCCTCTAACCCACAACCATATTTTTCTGTTACTATCTCTTTGGCATAGTTTTGACTTACAGTTGTAATGGCATCACTATATTTTATTGCCCCTTTCATAAAGTTAATTTGACCATAAAACTCTAAAATATCAGATGTAAAATATTTGCTATCTACCCCTATACTTTGAAGTGTTTCATACGAAAATATCCCTTGATATGCAAGATTATGTATAGTAAATAAAGTTTTGGTATCTATTAAAGGCTCATCCTCAAGTAGTAAAGGAACCAAAGCTGTTTGCCAATCATTAAGATGTGCTATAGAATAAGTATTGTTTCTAAGTATCTCTACAATCACTCGGCTAAAAAGTGCAAAACGCAAAGCATTATCTTGATAATCACCTGACAAAGTTCCATATAAAAACTCTTTTTGAGATAAAATATCTACATATACGAAAATATACTCTATTTTTTCATAGGTACAACCATACAATTCAGCCAAATATTCCACACCATCCATGGAGATAGAAAATGTTTTTTCCAAGGGCTGTATGTTATATTTTTGTTGATTTATACAACTATACAAAGGTAAGACTACAGTAGGAGTATAGCGCTCTTGTAATGCTTGAGGAAAAGAGTGTGCGATATCCGCCAATCCACCTGTTTTTGCAAATGGATAACATTCACTTGCACAAAATAATAAAGATTCTTTAGTCATTGTAATTCTCCCGTAATAATTTAGCAGCCAATTCTGGCACAACTGGATTGATAAAAATACCTGTTTCTTGTTCAAATCCACCATATGTATAAATGCGTGGAATGATATGAATATAAAAACGACTTGATTGCTCTAAAGTATTAAAAAACTCATCACCAAAACCATTTTCATGGAAAGGTGCACAAGAAACAATAAGATTAAAATCTAAAGAGATGAGTTGTTTTTTGAGCCTCTTCAAAACATCAAGTAATAGTGGAGCTAAACTTTGCATCGTATCATCACTCAAATTTTCTATCTCCCCCAAAGCTTCTGTAGAACTTATCAGTATCTCAAAAGGGTGAGCACTGGCATAGGGACAAAAAGCAGTAAATTTTTCATTTTTGGTGATGATTCTATTCTCTTCTGAGTCTAGCTCCTCTTGGACTAAAAGTGCGATAAGAGAGTTTTGATTGTGTTTGTAGTGTTCATAAACTCTTTGATATTGTTCCTTTTTTGATTTGGCTATGATAGGTAGTCCGATGATTTGGGTATGACAGTGTGCTTGAGTACCACCTGCTTCTGCACCTTCATTTTTGAATATACTCAAAGATGCTATACGGCTATCTTGTCGCAAATCATTTACTCTTTGTTGTAGAGTTTTGAGCCACTCACACACATTTTGTTCATTCCATTGTGTCATAGAAGTTGTATGTTTGGCAGTATCAATGAGTACTTCATGTGCTCCAAATCCCTCCCAATGCTCAAATATTCCATAGTGATGTTTGTGGGGAGTTTCAATTTGTACTGCTTTGTACAAATTAGGGACTACCCGTGTTTTCCAACCCTGTTCATTTTCAAAACTTCCTTCTTGTCTCAAAGCAAAAATCTCGGGTGGAGTAAGTTTTTCATTTCCTTCACAAAAAGGGCATACCTCTAACACTTCATTTTTCTGCTCTTTTTCAAGTGACATTCTTGGGCGATGTAAACGCTCAGGAGCTATTATAACAGATGTATCATGAAGTCTATCATAGCGTATCTCAGACATCAAAAACCTCCAAAGAGCCTTTGAGTGTAAGATGTGTTTCAAAAGGATGTATAAACGCAAAACTTACCCCTTGTGTACTTAAATTGTACCCCTCTTCACTTTGAGAAAGTGTTTGCAGTTGAAAATAATAAATATCACAAGCTGTTTCAAGCTCTATGCAGATCTTTTTATTAAAATATAAATCTTGTAGTATCAAAAGATTTGTATTTTTAATAATACCATTTTTTTCCAATATCATCCCATTTATTCGAACATCTTCATACGCTGCAAAATGAAAATTATGCTCCATTATGTAGTGAAATACTCCTTGAGCTTGCGTTTGTAACTCAAGAAAAAAATCAAAACCATTTTCAAATGGGGTATATGTTTTGGAGAGTTTTGTACTTTTCTTTTCCTCTAAATAGATCCCTCCTTCTCTTTGAAAAGTGACACTATTTTTATTTTTTTCTACTTCAAATGGTTGATTTGCAAAGTCACCAAACTCTTTAAAATTTGCATACAAAAAATTATCTGCATTAAAATTTTGGTCACTGATGTGATCTATAAAAGAGTTTTTAAGATGCCAGTCATAAATAAGTGCATCTCGAAGCTCCTGTGTCACCTCCATATTTGTATGGTGTATAGTGTCTATTGCATCATCATCTTTTGTATACTCTTTTTGAGGCTGTGGATTGAGTATATTTTCATGATACGCTTCTTTTCGTCTTTTAAGAGTATTTTGCCAATTAAAATGATCTTTTCTAGTATCAAACTCAACCATCTGTCCCCCATACGCACTATCAAAACGAAAAATACACTCAGCAGTGACTATTTTGATTTTCTCATACCCATCAAGCTCATTATAATCACTACAAATTTTTGTTTTTAACCCATAACGGATATTTTCAGCTTGTATAATATATTTATAGACATTATCACGCAGATTCCCCAAGTACAATCCTCCAAATACCCCATGCCATAAAGAGTCATTCGCTTGTGATTTGTATACTGCTTGTGTAAATTTTTTCTTGTTGATCTGCTCTTGGACTTTTGAAAGCTCTAAGGTGCGTTTATGAATACGATTACTCTCCTCATATTTTACCAAAAAGTTTTTCCAAATGCCCCCTTTTAAAAACTTCACACCCTCATTGTCGTAGCGTGTTTCCCCCATCTCATTTTTGAGTTTTTGTAAGTTGAGTGCATCATTTGCTTCCAAACTCCACTCTCCCATCTCATAGTATGAGCTATTTGGTAAGTAGGCGATTCCTCGTGGTTTTTCATTTTCAAAATAGCTCTGAAAGTGCATGGTTTCTATACTCTTATCTGCCAAAACAGCTTGAACAAAAGATTCTAACCATCTCTTTTCATAGACCCACTCATAAGTCCCTGGCCACATTCCAAATTTTTCTGCATCATCAAAAATAATCGCTGCGGAGTTTTTTTCTCTTGTAAAAGATTTTATAGTCTCTATAGCACGAGAAACATTTAAAAATGGTAGGGCATAACGGAGCTTTTTATTGATAGGAAATACCCCCATAGAAACACCACCTTCTTCACTCATATAATACCCATCAAGTTTCTCTTCATCAAAACCAGCACATTGAAAATGGTAATCATCCATCACTGTGTAGTGTACTTTGGCTTTATGCAAATCTGGAATAAGTGCAGATTCCCAGACCCTTTCTGTCAACCATAAACCTTGTGGTGTTTGTTGAAACTGTTTTTTGATTAAATCATTGAGCATATCTATTTGTTTTACTCTATCTTGTGAGGGAATCGCACTTAAAATAGGCTCATAATACCCCGCACCAAAAAACTCAATACTCCCTTTTTGGGCTAGATATTTTATATTTTCATACACTTTTGGATACTTCTTTTGAATCTCCTCCATCAGCCATCCACTACAATGCACTGCAAATTTAAACTCTGGATATTTCCGCATAAGTTCAAAAAATGGTCCATAACAAACCTCTACACCCTTTTGTATCACCCAATCAAAATTGTCGATAGGTTGGTGCATATGAATTCCAAAAAGGAGTTTTGTAGTATCTTTCATCTCTTTTTCTCTCTTTCTTACACAAACCAATTGGCTGCGTATGTTTCTTTTAAATTAATTGCTAAAGCACCATATCCTGGCATCGTTTGCAAAATCTTTTTCTCTTGTAAAATCTCAAAGCGTAGATGAATCTGAGAACACTCGACACAGTGTATTTTTGAGATTGCTAACTCTATACGCTCATTTATTGCAAATTGTATTGCGTTGTTCCTATAAGAAGCATTGATAGGGATACGGATTGTTTTATCCATCTCCTCTATAAAAATTTCTAAGGTAAGATTGGATTTTTTAAGTAACTTCATATCACCTTGAAATGCAAGATAAATAGTATTTTTATCTTGTCCATAGAGTATTTTTTCTATTGGACCACGCACTCTATCCATTGTAGAGTAGAGTTTACTCTCATCAATACTGCCAGCACCCAACCACTCAAAAAAAGAGTTCTCTTTCCCATTGATATAAGGAGAGATACTACTTTGAGGTTTGAGCAAAAAAGATGCTTGATCTTTATGCGAAACTATGGGGATAAAAAGATCAGCAGGTGGAGTGATATGCAATAGAGTATAGATAGTGATAAGATGCTCACGAAATAATCTATCAAATTCGATAGAAAACTCTGTGACATGGTCATCTCCATACCACCAAAACCAGTCGCTGCATTGGGCAGCTAAAAAGTGAAACTGTATCTTTTTTTGCTCCTCTTCTGTACTTGTATTCTTATGATGTGCATAATCATGTTTTGTCTGATAGATTAGCTCCCATGCTCGATTTTTTTCACTATGCCCTGACCATGTATCAAAATTACCATGTATCCAACTCCCAGCGGAGAGTTTTTTTAAGTTTGCTCGATTTTTAAGTGTTGTTGTTTCATCCATAGTAACTGTCTTACACCAAGAAGTAGAGGCAAAATGCCCATAGAGTTCTGTAAAAAAGTCATAAGCATTATTGTCAAAAAACTCCCAAGCATTTTCACCATCCAAGATGATAAACACAGTAGCATCCTCTTTTTTTGAGATAGGTTCAATCATCTGCATAAAATGATTTGTGGCATCTTTACCTGTTTTAAATCTATAATTGAATCCAATAAGGTCACTTAAACCATGATCTCGAAACCCTATACTCATCCCATCAAAATCATAGGGTTTGTATAAATTTTCTCGTAAGTCATCTCCAAGAGAACGAAAAAGAATTGCTTCATCGGTGGCTATCCATTTGATACCTCGTTCTTTATAAATCGAAATACTTTCCTCATCAACAGCCCCTTCAGCAGGCCAAAAACCTTTTGGTTTACTGCCAAATGTCTCTTCATATAAAACAATAGAACGCTCAACTTGCTCAATAGCATCCTCTTTTAGACTCATATGGTTTTTTACTATTGTTGTGTGTTCATTGGCATATTTTGCATTTTCCATATTTAAAAGTAGCGGTAAAATAGGATGATTATAAGGGGTTGTAGAGAGTGAAATAGTTCCCTCTTTTTGCAAAGTTGCATAGAGGGGTAAAATTGTTTTTATAAAAGTGGTAAGTGTTTTTAAAAGTTCTATTTTATCTTTTTGTGTATAGTTTTTCTCTTGTACAAAAAGTTTTTTGACAAGAGAATTTTCACCTCTAAGATAATTGCCACACCAAGAAAGGATAAAAAGCACTTCAAAATCTATAAGCTCTGCATTGTTTAAAGATTCTTGATCATAAAGTGTTTTGAAATGTTGTATGGGTCGAACCATTGTATCGTACTGTGTTGATTTGCATGTTTTTATCAACCACTCTTTTTGTGTTTGTTCAAGTTCTTGAGGCTCTTTGTGCCAAAGTGATAAAAAATAATCATTTTGAAGAGGATCATTATAAAGATTAAGCTGTTCTATAAGAGGCGATGTGATATTAAAACTCGCTTTGAGCCCTTTGTGTAAAGAAAGTAACCACGGCATCTCATAATAATCTTTTATTGCATGTAAAAAAACCCATGGCATATTCATCACTCCATCACTACCTCTATAATCAGGCTGATGCATATGCCAAAAAAAGCAAATATTGAGTGAATTATGTGCCATTAGAGTTGTGACCACTTTCCTATTTTAGCAGTATATTTCGCTAAAATCTCTTCACCTTTTTCACTTGTTTTTGCCTGTATATAGATATTTAAGTGGTCACTATATTGATCTGGAATCATCAGTATCCAATCATCAGTATCGAGCCAAATTTTTACCCCATCAATAGTAGAAGAGTTTTTTTGTTTTGCATCTTCTAAAAACATACGCATCATTTTACCTTTGAGTGCTTGTGGACATTGTATCTCTGAAGATTGATAATAAAAACTTGGCATAGAATCCATAACATCTGAAAGTTTTACATCCAAATGAAGTAACAATTCCAAAATTTTCAAAGAGGCAAACATCGAATCACGGTGTGTCGCAAACTCTATAAAAGTAAAATTTCCTTCCCCAGTAGCAATAAGATCAAATTTTTTAATCTGTTCATGTTTAAAGTTTGCATACTGTCCTCGTGAAATATTTAAAAAGTCAAAATAGATAATATCAGCAGCCCAAGTAGGTAAAAATACATTTTTTTTCACCCCTTCTTTTTGTGCTTGCATATTTAAAAGAGTAAGGACAACATAGAGTGAACCCTGTTTTCCCAAAGGTAAGCCTTTGTCACATATAATATCCAATCGCTGTCCATACGGATATATCATAAATCCAGCATTGAGTTTTAAGGCACGAATCACAGCCCCCATATCTTCAGTAGAACGCTTGACAAGTGATGTAATATTTGATAAGCGTGACTCATCTGCATAGGCATTGAACATGATATTATCAACACCCATCTCATTTAAAATATCAGGAAAAACATCAGCTGCCATTCCATGCATCATATCAACTGCAATTCTACAATTAAGACATTTGAACTGATGAGCTGTCAGTAAGTCTTTTACTCCTTCTTTGTAAAGTGCATACTCTTTATACTGATCTATTTGCAGTATTTGTCCAATTTTTGCATAATCTACTCTTCGAAATGTTTCTTTAAAAAATGCTTTTTCGATTTTTTTTGAGATATCATTATTGATACGCAATGCTTCATCATTATAAAAAGTCACTACAGTACTAGAAGCATCATCTAATTTTTGATGAAAATAGACACCTGCTGTATAGTCGTTATTTTGACTTAAACTACAACGAAGCACCGCAGTTGGAAGATCTTGATAATCTACAACATTCACTCCAGCAGAAAGTAATCCCCCTAAAAATGCGCGCTTGAGCATACGAGAATTTTTATGATAGTCTCTTGAGATAAGTACTGTTGACCCAATAGGTAGCTGTGCCCCAAATGCTTCAGCAAGCTTTGTTGCCATCTCACAAGAGAGTTCTACATTGGAGTGACCCACTACTGTCCCATCTTCAAAGATAGAGTTTTTGTATTTACTTCCTAAAATAAGACTATTACTTACTATAGAGGCATCTTCTATAATCTTGTCAGCCCATATTATGACATCCTTTTCGACTGTGACCAATTGACCTATCTCACAGCCTTCTGCCAAGATAAGACCCGACTTTACTGTAACATTTTTCTTTATGATATTATTATTACAAATTACACATGCATCTAACATAGCATTTTTATTTATAGTGATATCATTCCACATTACAGTATTTCTAATCTTTGAATCTTTTCCTACAGTTACATTGTCTCCTATAACAACATTATTAAGAGTAATTCCTTTGCTGAGTTTGACATTTTTACCCAGTATTACTATACCAATAATCTCTATGCTTTTATCAAAGGTATAAGGCTCTTCACTATACAAAATACCATCTGCAAAAACTGTTTTTTTACCTGAAAAACCAATATTTACTTTGCCTTTAAGAATATCTTCATAAACATCACGGTAGCTCTCAGGGTTTCCAACATCTCGCCAATACCCTTGTGCATTACCAGCAATTATCTCTACACCCTCTTTCATAAGCCGTGGGAAAAGATCTTTTCCAAAATCATAGTTTTCATTTTTTGGAATATAGTTCAAAATTTCTGGCTCTATAATATAGATACCTGTATTTATAGTATCACTAAAAACTTCTCCCCAGCTAGGCTTCTCTAAAAATTTTTCTATTTTACCCTCATCATTTGCAATCACAACTCCAAACTCCAAAGGATTTTCTACCGAGGTAAGTGTAATACTGAGTTTTGCATTTTTTTCTTTATGATAATCAAAAATCTTTTGAAAATCAAAATCAGTCACTAAATCTCCACTAATAATAATAAAATTTTCATCACCAATAAGATCTTGTGCCAATTTTACAGCACCTGCTGTTCCAAAATCTTCATCGGGAACCACATAAGATATATTGATACCAAAATCACTTCCATCACCAAAATATTCTTTGATTATTTCTGGTTTGAAGTAGAGTAATACAATAAATTCTTTGATACCCAAATCTCTTAAAGTGATCATTGTGTGTTGCATCATTGGTTTATTGATGATTGGTAACATGGGTTTTGGACGGGAATTTGTAAGTGGTTGGATTCTTGTACCAAAGCCACCTGCCATTACGACTGCTTTCATATATACTCCTATGTAAAAATTACTTATGTAAGAATAGTGTATCCAATTTTAGATATAAAAGAGAAACAAATAGGAGTGTTTTTATACTTTTTCTGATAAAGTATCATTTTTACTTAAGTACAATACAATAAATTTTAATTTGGATTACTAATGAAACTACATAATTATGAATTTGACACACAATATGCTCAAAGTGTAGCATATTTCTCTATGGAATTTGCTATTCATCAAGCACTCAAAATATACTCAGGAGGACTAGGATTTTTAGCAGGATCACATATGCGAAGTGCATTTGATCTCAAACAAAATATAGTCGGAGTGGGAATATTATGGAGCTTTGGTTATTATGATCAAGCTAGAAATCAAGATCGCTCACTCAAAGTAGAGTTTATTCGTAAATACTACTCTTTTTTAGAAGATCTTGGGGTATTAGCACAAGTCAATGTACATGGGAAGGCTGTGAATGTAAAAGCATACTATTTAGCACCCACGATATTTTACTCTGCACCCCTTATTTTACTTTCGACTGATATTGATGAAAATGATTATTTGTCACGAACTATTACCCAAAAACTCTATGATGCTAACGAAGAAACACGCATCTCTCAAGAGATTATTTTGGGAATTGGTGGGGTAAAAGTACTCGAAGCCTTGAAACAAAAAATAGATATCTATCATATGAATGAAGGACACTCTTTGCCTCTTGTATATGAGTTATATACAAAATATGGTTCTTTGCAAAAAGTACAAAATAAAGTCCGTTTTACTACACATACCCCTGAAGATGCAGGAAATGAAAAACATAATATTAATCTTTTGTATAAGTTTGGTTTTTTCTCTGAACTCTCTTTGGAAAATGTACGAAAAATTACGATGGTTTCAGAAGAAGATTTTAGCCTTACAGTGGGTGCTCTTCGTGCCGCTGGTCGTACCAATGCAGTTTCAAAAATGCATGGGGAAGTTTCCAATAAAATGTGGAAAGAGTGTCAAGGGCGTTCAGAAATTATCTCCATCACCAATGCTCAAAGTAAAAATTTTTGGATAGATAAAAAACTTGCTCTTGCTTGTGAAAAGAAAAATATCAAAGAGTTTGTGATTCGTAAAAAACATTTAAAATGTAAACTTTTTGATATCGTTGCTGATCAAACAGGAAAAATGTTTGATCCTAATGTGTTGACTTTAGTATGGGCAAGAAGATTTGCTGAATATAAACGCCCTGATCTTATCAAACAAGATTTTGAGCGTTTTCTTGCTATGCTTGAAAACAAAAAACAACCTGTGCAGATTATTTGGGCTGGTAAACCTTACCCTTTTGACTGGAATGCTGTTAATATGTTTAATGAACTTATTCATATCAGTCACTCTGTCAAAAACATGGCTGTTTTAATAGGGTATGAACTCGATCTTTCCCATAGTCTTAAATATGGTGCTGATGTATGGCTAAATACTCCACGAGTTTCACGAGAAGCTAGTGGTACAAGTGGTATGAGTGCTGCTATGAATGGAACTTTACATTTTTCTACAAATGATGGATGGCACCCTGAATTTGCAAAAGATACATGCAACTCTTTTACCATTCCAGATAGCGATAAGAATCTTTCAAATGAGCAGCAAGATACTATTGATAATAAAAATATGATGGATATTTTAGAAAATACTATCATTCCATTGTATTATCAAAAACCAAAAAAATGGATACAAATTATGGAAAATGCTATGAATGATGTGGCTCCACAATTTGACTCACTGCGTATGGCAGATGAGTATTATGAAAAAATGTATACAAAAAATGATGTATAGTGAGTGAGAATAGACAGGATATATTAGAGAAACACTTTCAAGTAATAGATAAAATAATACTTTCACGACAAGATGCAATCACTGGGCTTCTTCCTGCGAGTACTGCTATAAATGCCCATGGGGATTATACTGATGCATGGGTTCGAGACAATGTATATAGTATTTTGAGTGTTTGGGGACTCTCTTTGGCATATAAAAAAAATCATCCACAACATTATCGTAGCCATATTTTAGGACAAAGTGTTGTCAAACTTATGCGTGGATTACTTTTGGCTATGATGCGACAATCTGATCGAGTTGAGTCGTATAAAAAAAGTCATGATCCACTTGATGCTTTGCATGCAAAATATGGTACTCATACGGGATTAGCTGTCGTAGGAGATGATGAGTGGGGACACTTACAACTCGATGCGACCTCTTTGTTTATCCTTATGATTGCACAAATGAGTGCTTCAGGACTCTCTTTAATTTATACGATTGATGAAGTGAATTTTGTACAAAATCTTGTTCATTATATAAGTAGAACCTACTCTACACCTGATTATGGGATTTGGGAAAGAGGCAATAAAATTAATCATGGAACAGCTGAGATAAATTGTAGTTCTGTTGGGATGGCAAAAGCAGCACTTGAAGCGATTGGTGGGTTTAATCTTTTTCAAGATACAGACTCTCAAGATGGAGTGATCTATGTCGTAGCCAATGATATTGCTCGTTCTCGTTTGACTCTACAAAATTTACTGCCTCGTGAATCAGATTCAAAAGAGACAGATGCAGCACTTTTAAGTATTATAGGCTATCCAGCATACAGTGTTGAAGATGAAAATCTTGTCGAAAAAACACGAAATAAAATCATCAAAAAACTTGCAGGCAATTATGGCTGTAAGCGTTTTTTACTTGATGGTCATCAAAGTAGCATAGAGGATGTTTCTCGTTTACACTATGAACCTTCTGAGTTGAATAAGTTTAAAGATATCGAATCACAATGGCCTTTGTTTTTCACTTATTTACTTTTGGATGCTTTGATGCGTGGAGATACAGATGCCGTAGAGATGTGGCAAAAAAAACTACACCCTTTATTTGTAGAAGAAGGGCAGATGTTGCTCCCTGAACTTTATTTTGTCCCTTTTGAAAATATAGAAGCAGAAAAAGAAAATCCACACTCTCAAACAAGAATAGCCAATGAAAATATCCCTTTAGTATGGGCACAAAGTTTATATATATTGAGTGATATGATTTTGGATGGAGTATTAGAAGTAGCAGATATAGACCCCCTTTCAAGACGCAAAAATATTGGAAAGTCTGTGGCTACTGTTCCTTTGGTATGTATAATGAGTGAAAATGAAAGTGTTCAAAAACAACTCAAAGAACTCCATATAACCTCACAAACCCTTCAAGAGATTGAGCCTATAGCATGTATGCATGCTACAGAACTCTCAAAGATACACTCACTGCTTGGAAATAATGAAAAACTAGGACTCACTGGAAGAGAACTTTTGACAGCTCGTACTATTACTACTTCTAGTTTGCATATTTTAGATGGGAAAACGACACTTTTTTTTCCATACTATTTTGACCCTAAAGCATTTTATTTTTGTTTTGACAATACCTTACTGGTTGAACACTATATCTCCTCTTTGCGTTTTGTAGCTTCTTCATGGACACAAAACAAAAGACCTGTTATCGCATTTTTGGTGCGTGAGGATATGCTTCGAGATCACTCAAAAGAGGTGATTATTGAGTTACTTTTACTTTTGCAGTCAAATAATTGTCCCAAAGTTCAAGTCCAAAATATCCCTGCTAGAGAGCTTTTAGAACTCGCCCAAATAGAAAAAATAGATGCTATCTCTACTACTCAACTTCAAGAGCTTGTACATCATGGTGTAGGTAAAAATAAAGAAGAATATGAATTAGCTGCCATACAACACAACTGGACACAAGTGCGGATAATCGCTCAAAAGAATGAGAAATATGATATAAGAATAGAAGATGCTTTGATAGATATTCTGATTGCTCAAAAGCGTTTAGCCGTAGGAAGAGCGTATAGTGATGATGCGATTATCAATACCCCTCAAAAAGCCTCTGAAATAGTACAAGTTATATCACAGTTTTGTGGAGAAAATAGCGCTGAAAAAGTACTCACACAAGAGATAATTTTGCACTTAGGAGATCTAATACGAATAGAGCCTGAACTCTTTACAAATATGCTCACTTTGCGTACTTGGGATTGTATTCAACTTTTGGTAGGGCATATTATCAAAGAAAAGGATTTGAACATAGGGGATGCGTATGAGGAGCTTTTACGATATGCACCTTATGGTATTTATGATACTTTGCGTTTTATTTTCAAATCCTACTCACAAGAGAGAGAAGCACTTAAAAAACTTGAAAATTTGAATGTTTTAGGGGTGCAAGATCTTGATATATCTTCTGTATTGAGTCAAAGAAATGACTCTTTAGATATTGAAGATTGGAGTGTATGGAGAGAAAAAGTAGCTCGAATAGGAACTTTGAGTGAAACTTTTTATGAAGATATTTGGTATATCTTACAACAGTGTAAAGGTTTGGTTATTGGTGATAAATATAGCACACAAAGTAGATTAGGGAGAGAACTTACTCTCGAATCAACAGTAGGTGAGCGAAGTTTTGAACTCAAAGTGGACTCTCTTTTTCAAGGTATTGCTATTCCTATTTATAAAAAACTCAATATGGAACTTATCGAATCACTTATAAAACTTTTTAAAGCAAACCCTTTACTTTGTATCGCAAATGATATTATTTTGGATATTGTAATAGGACATGCAGTTCGTATAGCGTGGATGAAAAACCATGCGAATACAAAATATGAGGAACAAAAAGGGGAAGCATGGAGTGCTTTTTATAAACTCTCCGTACAAAAAACGCACGAAAGTTTTATCGAAGCATTTCATTTTTTAATACAAAAGAAGGATACACAATGATACTAGCAGGTGATATAGGAGGGACAAAAACAAATTTGGCTCTCTATACCATGATAAAAGATGAGTTAAAATTAGTAAAAATCCATCAGTTTATTTCTCAAAACTACCATGATTTTGCAGACCTTATAGAGGAATTTTTCACCCTCTTTAGTGTACAAGAGTCAGATATAGAGGCTATTTGTTTAGGAATTGCTGGTCCAATTATCAATGGTGTGTGTCATACCACAAATCTTCCTTGGATTATAGATACAAAAGAGCTCCAAAAAAAATACAAAACCAATAGAGTAAAACTTCTCAATGATCTTGAAGCAAGTGCTTATGGGATGCTTTTTTTACAAGAAGATGAGTTTGTAGAACTCAATCCAAATGCTCAAAATATAGAAGCGACTCGTGCTGTTATAGCTGCAGGTACTGGTCTAGGGGAAGCGATACTTTTTTATGATGGAAAAGACTACCACCCAATGAGTTCTGAGGGTGGACACTGTGATTTTGCTCCATTAAATCCTTTGCAAGATAAGCTTTTAGTATGGTTAAGAAAACGGCATAGTAAACATGTAAGTGTAGAGAGACTTGTATCTGGTATAGGAATTTTTACTATTTATGAGTTTTTGAAAGAGCAAAATTTTGCCAAAGAATCTTTGTATATGCAAAATTTAAATGAAGATACAGATAAAAATGCGATGGTAACACACTGTGCTTTGGAAAACAAAGATCCCTTATGTACAGAAACTATGCGAATATTTGTAGAGATATATGCAGCAGAAGCTGGAAATCTAGCTCTCAAATCTTTATCTTTAGGAGGAGTATACATAGGTGGAGGAATTGCTCCAAAAATTTTACCTTTTTTACAGGATGGCACTTTTTTAAACACTTTTATACAAAAAGGTCGCTTTAAAAATACTCTTAAAAATATGCAAGTAAAGATATCTCTCAATCAAAATACAGCTCTTTTAGGGGTGGCTTATTTTGGAAAGAAAATGTAAAATAAAATAATTTAATATATTAATCATAATCTAATAATAGTTTCAGTAAAATCCCTAAGGTAACATTTTATTGGTGCTATATCTAAAGAATTAAATTATAGAAATGGTGGGAGTGTTTTTGAATGTTATTTAATAGTTATGAGTTTATATTTGCTTTTTTACCAATCACATTTATCATATACTTTTATCTACTCAATAAAAGATTAATCATAGGTGCAAAGAGTTTCTTGGTTTTTGCCTCATTGTTTTTTTATTCTTGGTGGAATATTATTTATCTTCCTTTGATATTAATAAGTATGCTTTTTAACTACAGTATAGGAGATAGTTTAACAACTCCAAAAAAAGAAAACAAAAAACAATTTTCTAAAAAAGCTATACTTATCTCTGGTATAATAATAAACTTATCACTTTTAGCCTACTTTAAGTATGCAGATTTTTTTATAG
>Ga0193961_1000221_pt1 | contig 23011 bp, 20 predicted proteins | sample FB_4_MG_FD_140371 | JGI IMG/M metagenome (GOLD analysis project Ga0193961, IMG submission 140371) | Microbial mat bacterial communities from the Broadkill River, Lewes, Delaware, United States - FB_4_MG | ecosystem: Environmental > Aquatic > Freshwater > River > Microbial mats | place: USA...
ATCTGTATTTTGACTGCCACTCAGGTGTGATTACACTAGGTGTCAATGGGGGGGCATTTGATGTCTAAAAAGTTAAATGCGCCTTCAATGGCTGCGCTGCGATTTTTTGATAGTGCAGCGCGACATTTAAATTTTTCGATGGCCGCGAAAGAACTCTGCGTATCACCTGCGGCTGTCAGCCAGCAGATTCGGCAGTTGGAAAGCAACCTGGGGTTTAAACTGTTTCAGCGTGCATCGCGCTCGCGGCGCTTAGAGCTAACGCAAGAGGGTGGGCGGCTCTATAAGGTGGTAGCACCTGCGTTGTTATCAATCAACAATGAAGTGCAGGCGATTCATCGGCAGTGTTTACAAGGCGTGGTTACCTTGCGAACGCTACCGTCGCTGGGGTTGCAATGGTTAGTGGCGCGGTTGAAAAATTTTCAAGCGCGCTATCCTGAGATTGAGCTGCGTGTAGAGGCAGAAGATAGCCGTGTAGAGCTAACGCAAGGGCAGTTTGATATTGCCATTGATCTCGGTTATGGCCCCTATGAAAATATGGAGACTACAACGCTGATGCAGGAAAATATTTTTCCGGTGTGTAGCCCCGCTTTTATGGCATCGGGCCGGGCGATTGTGACACCGGCTGACCTTAAACAGGTAACACTGTTACACGATGTGACCGCATGGCGTGATGCGGGGGATCATTCTGAGTGGGAATACTGGAGCAAGGCTACCGGCCAACACGATCTGGATTTTACCAAAGGCCCCACGTTTAACCGTGCCTTTTTAACACTCCATGCGGCTATTAATGGTCAAGGGGTTGCGATGGGGCGCGAGGCATTGATTAATGATGAGATTAGTTCAGGGCAGCTGGTCGATTTATTTCCCAGCCTACATGTAGAAACCCGCAACAACTACCATCTGGTTTATGCGAAAGGCGCCCTTGATAACCCCCGCGTAAAAGCGCTGCACGATTGGCTGGTAGAGCAAACACAGCTTAAGGTGTGAAAGCCTCGCGCCTATAATTACATGGCTCAGTGGTAACGCTGGGAGTATTTGTGTTGTGCTGCGATGCTGCTCGGTATTTTATAGCCCTTATAGCGCGTATTCATGCTTGCAATGTGTATATTTATTCGCTGATGTTATGATCCAAGGGCGTCTGCTGCTCTTGAATGAGTGCCAAAAAAGCCATGATTACTGGGTGCTCATTATTGGTATCATCAGTGACAATAGCAAAGCGCCGGTTAAGATTCATGGGTGATTGAAGGGTAATAAAATGCCCCGATGCCAGCTCGTCTTTAATGGATAGCTCAGATAAGCAACCAATGCCTAAGCCTGCCTTTACCGATTGCTTAATGGCTTCTTGCCGGTTGAGTGACAGCGATGACTGCACGCGTGCGCCAATGCGTTGCACGGCCAAATCAAACACGGTTCTGGTGCCTGAGCCCAGCTCGCGCAATACCCAGCGGTGCTGGTTAATATCGTCTTTGGTGATATGACCGGTTTGGGCCAATGGGTGATCTGGGCGGCAAAATAATGCCAGAGTATCTTGTCGCCAAGGTGTTACATTGAGTGTTGTCGATGATGAGGGGCCTTCAATAAGCCCTATATGTACTTGCCCTTTTTCTACGCTGTGAATGACCGCTTCGGTATTGTTAATCTGAATCTCAGGTGATATGCCCGGGTACCGCTCAAGCAGTGTGGCGGTAATTTGCGGCAGTATAAACGAGGCTATGGTAATACTTGCACCAATGCGCAGTGGCCCACTGATGGCATTTGAGGCGGGGGTGGTTAAGGTGTCGACCAGTGCTAGTATCTGCCGTATTTTAGGCAGTATGTGGGTGCCTTCGTCGGTAATTTTCAGCGCTCGGCCCAGACGGGTAAATAGGGAGTAGCCAAGCACTTGCTCTAGCTCTTTCAGCGATTGGCTGGCTGCCGACTGGCTCAGGGCTTGTTCTTTTGCCGCCAGCGTTAGCCGCCCAAGCCGGGTCGTCGCTTCAAAAACCCTTAACTGTCGGGTGGATAAGTTCATTGTTCGGTTTTTCTTATCAAAAGTATTAAAAATATCCATTATACTTATGTTTGGTGTGAGCGCAATATAGTGGCATCTGCTGTTGTTTATTGCTTATTGCTTATTGCTTATTGCTCTGTGAGGGCCTGCTCGTGCCGAATATCATTAGTTTACCAATTATTGCGTTGTTGGCGATGGGGCTGGCGCAGTTCAGTGTGCTATCACAGTGGGGGCTTAGTGCGCTGCCACTGGCGATTATGTTCGGTATCGTTTGGGGGCATATCAATTGGGTGCCTGCTAGCGTGCACTCAGAGGCGTTTACGCGCTTTTGTCAGCAGAAGTGTTTGCGCATCGGTATTGTACTGCTGGGGTTAAGTATTAGTGTTCAACAAATTTTGGGGGTAGGCTGGGAGGCGATAGCACTTAATTGCTTAGTTATCGCCTCGGTCATTAGTCTTGGCTTACTTATTGGTGTGCGCTTTTTAGGCTTGCCCAGCGATATGGTGTTGCTGATATCGACCGGGAGCGCCATTTGCGGTGCTGCGGCCATACTAGCGACAGAGTCGACCCTTAAAGCCCGGCAACAACACGTGGCTATTGCGGTGGCTACGGTTGTTCTTTTTGGTACCCTAGCAATGTTTTTCTACCCGCTGCTTTATCCCTTTGTCGATATGAGCGATCGACAATTTGGCATTTACATTGGTAGTACCGTGCATGAAGTTGCCCAAGCGGTTGCCGCAGGCGAATCTATTAGCCCTGAGGCGTTGCACAATGCGTTAGTGACAAAGCTGATTCGCGTTATGCTATTAGCGCCCTTTATATTACTTCTGGGGGGGGTGTTGAGTAAGGCGCTGATCGGTGGTAGTACCGATCATGCTCATAGTACCGATGATGTTGATAGTGCTACTAGTGCTACTAGTGCTAAGCGCCCCGGTGCGTTTATTATTCCGTGGTTTGTACTGGGGTTTATCGCAGTTGCGGTGATTAATTCGCTATGGGTGTTACCCCGTGAGTTAACGGATGTGTTAACTCACACCAGCCAATTTTTGTTGGCATTAGCGATGGCGGCACTAGGTACTCAAACGCGTTGGTCGCTGATTCGACAAGCCGGGGTTAGGCCCTTATTATTGGCATTGATTCTATTTGTCTTTTTAATTGCCGGTGGTTATCTATTAAATAGCGTTATTATTATGTAGTCGTGGCTAAATGAATTCTGCCAAACTGAAACGGCTAATCAATAGCCACTGGTATCTCGGTACGATAAACAATTTGTTTTAATGAGAAGCTAGATTCTATATTGGCGACACAGGCAATGGTGGTGATTTTGTCAATTAAAAACTGTTCGTATTTTTCAAAATCCTGTACCACTACGCGAATAAAATAGTCTGCCGTTCCTGTCATTAGATGGCATTCCATCACTTCTTTGTAGCGTTGAATATGTTGTTCAAATTCACGCAGTGCCTCTCTGCCTTGATTTTTTAAGCGCACGGTGACAAAACCATTGACCGTAAGGCCCGCCAGCTTGGGGTCAATAATACCGACATAGCGCTTTATTACACCGGCTTTTTCGAGCGCTTTAATACGCCGTAGGCAAGGTGAGGGCGATAAGCCCACTTTTTTAGCTAGATCAATATTCGAGATCTTACCGTTGATTTGAATATAATTAAGCATTTTAGTATCTATACTATCGAGTTTAACTTTTCTCATCTCATCGCCTTTTATCATTCCATCTGTAATATTTTTATCGTTTTTAGAGTATTGACACGCTCGCACTAATTAATAACAGCGCATTAGCGCAGAGAAATAAAAAGACAGGGGTGATGATTAATCTTTTTGTTGGCCAATAACAGTTAGTCATTCGCTGTTATTGGCCGATTGTTACTATAAATGATACTTTAAATCACCGGTATAGCCTGCCAGTTTACATCTATATCCGTCGATGTTTGTCGCCGCTATCGATTAACTTAACACGGCCTCGTTAACGACTAAACCACGTTGTCGCAATAGTGCTTCAATCTCAGGGAGTACGCTTTCATCATCAATAGTCGAGGGCATAGTGAATGGTTTATTCGCTGCAATTTTGCGTAAAATAGCACGCAGTATTTTGCCGGAACGCGTTTTTGGTAACCGTGCCACAATCACCGCACGGCGAAAGCACGCGACTGCACCGACTTGATCGCGCACTTGGCTAACTAGTTCTTTTTCTAGTTGATCCTCGCGGATTGTTTCACCGGCTTTGAGTACTATAAGGCCAATAGGCACCTGACCTTTAATGGTATCTTCTGTACCAATAACGGCACATTCAGCGACCGCTGGGTGAGCTGATACGACCTCTTCTAGCTCTCCGGTTGATAGGCGATGCCCCGATACATTAATTACATCGTCCGTGCGGCCAGTAATATAGAGATAGCCATCGTCGTCTTTAAAGCCACCATCACCGGTATGATAGTAACCGGGAAATGCATCGAGGTAGGCGGCGTGATAGCGTTGTGGCTGTTGCCATATACTCCAAGCAACGCCGGGTGGCATGGGCAGTTTCACACAGACGTTGCCGTTCTCATTGGTGGCGACTTCATGGCCGTTATCATCGAGTATGCGGATATCGTAACCGGGTATAGGTTTATTGGTTGAGCCTAAGCGAGTGCCTGATGGGTTATCCCAGCCCATCATTGGGGCTGTCATCGGCCATCCGGTTTCAGTTTGCCACCAGTGGTCAATCACCGGGACTTTCAATAAATCGCTCAACCACTGATAAGTTGATGAGTCTAGTTTTTCACCGCCAATCACTACCCAGCGCAAGCTGCTGAGATCGTATTGTTTGGCGAGCAGGCTATCGGGGTCTTCTTTGCGAATCGCACGATAAGCGGTTGGGGCACAGAACATTGAGTTGACTTTGTACTCATCAATAATTCGCCAAAAGGTGCTGGCATCGGGGGTGCGAATGGGTTTACCTTCAAAGAAAATCGCACTGACACCGCTCATTAATGGGCCATAGACAATCAGTGTATGCCCAGCCACCCAGCCAATATCGGATGCGCCCCACCAGACGTCACCTTCATTCATCCCGTAAATATTTTTAAAGGTGTATTTGACAACAATGGCATGGCCACCGTTATCGCGAACAATCCCTTTGGGCTGGCCGGTGGTGCCTGAGGTATAAATAATATAAAGCGGGTCGTCGCCTCTCACCGGGGTGCATTGGGTTAGAGGGGCATCTTTTTGGCATTCGTACCAATCGAGATCTCTGGCGGGGTTCATCTCGGCGCTTAGCATAGGTCGCTGGCAAACAATGGTGCGTTCAGGCTTATGTTTGGCCAGTGCAATCGCTTTATCAACCAGGGGTTTGTAGGCGACTGTTTTATCAAATTCGATACCACATGATGCGGTTAAAATCAGTTTGGGGGTGGCATCATCGATACGAATGGCGAGTTCGTTAGCGGCAAAACCACCAAATACCACAGAGTGAATTGCCCCTAAGCGTGCGCAGGCAAGCATGGCAACGGCCGCCTCAGGAATCATGGCCATATAAATAACCACTCTGTCGCCTTTTTCAATGCCTAGGTTTTGCAGTGCACCGGCAAAGCGGCTCACACGTTCAAGCAATGTATTGAAGGTGATGGCCTCTTTTACACCACTGACGGGTGAGTCGTAATACAAGGCAACTTGTTCACCACGGCCCTCTTCAATTTGCTTATCAAGTGCAAGGTAGCAACTATTAAGTTCACCGTCGCAGTACCAGCTAAAGGTACCGTGCTGTGTTTTCTGTAATGTGGTTTTTGGTTTTTTAAACCAACTAATACTATCGGCTTGTTTTGTCCAATAGGCTTCAGGATTTTCTAACGCGTGTTGATATTCTTCGGGATAACCCATAATGAGTCCTCATACATTTTATTTTTAGCTACGAAGAAGGCAGCGCGCCTTTTGATTACATCACTTAACTACACCACACGAAAGCCGCGCTGAGACGTGTATTTACTGATCTTGATAAAGTTGCATCACACTTGAAAAATCTAAACTACCATTACCTTTAGCTTTATGCTGTGTAAACAGTGCGCGCGCTTGTGACCCCATGGGGATTGGCGAGGCACTAAGCTGGCTCATTTCCATAGCCAGACCTAAATCTTTGTACATTAAATCAACCTGAAATCCCCCTTGATAATGATTGGATGCAGGCGCTGTTTCCATAACACCCGGATAGGGGTTATAGACTTGCAATGCCCAGTTGTTACCAGAGCTTTGTTTCATAATCTCTGACAGCACACTAGGGTCGAGACCATTTTTAACACCCATATTTAATGCCTCACAAGTCCCTGTCATGAGAATTGATAGCAACATATTGTTGCAGGCCTTAGCTACTTGACCTGCACCACTGGCGCCGGCGTGAAAAATATTTTTACCCATACAACTTAATATGGGTTGTGCTCGTGAGAATTGCTCATCGTTGGCGCCGACCATAAAGGCCAGTGTGCCTGCCACCGCGCCACCAACTCCACCGGATACGGGAGCATCGATACAGTGGATGCCTCGCTCAGCGCCAGCCTGTGCAACTGTGCGTGCGGTTTCGGCATCGATTGTCGATGAATCAATGACTAGTGCACCTTTTTTAATATGGTCAAACAACGGCGTGTCTCCGCTGATATATAAATCTTGAACATGTTTGCCTGCTGGCAACATAGAAATAATAATATCGGTATCTGCTACGGCTGCTTGCGCAGAGTGTGCCGCTGTAGCACCTTTGTTTGCGAGCTGTGCAAGTGCCTCTTGCGAGAGATCAAAGGCTCTAATATTGTGGCCTGCTTCAAGGAGGTTGCTCGCCATTGGCGCACCCATATTACCTAAACCAATAAACGCTATCGTTGCCATCATTACTACCTTATTGTTATTAATCGTTTAACACACAAATGTTGTGTGCCATTTATTACACGGATGCCAGCGGGTTCGTTGCCCACGGTGAGACAAACAGTGCATTCAAGCGTGAGGGGTCAACATCGTTGACGGTTTTAAATGTCCAGTCTGGCGCGTTATCTTTGTCGACCAGCAGCGCGCGAACGCCCTCGGGGAATTCCCGTTGCCGGCAACATTGTATCGATAGCGCAAGTTCTGATTCAAAGATTTGCTTTAATGAAAAGTGAGTGGTTTTTTGTAATTGTTTATAGGTCATATGCATCGCTAAGGGGCTACTTTTTTGTGCATTTTTTTGTGCTCGTTGTAACCATTTGTCGTCAGTAACTAATGCTTCAAGTGCGGCGATAATACCTTGTGTTGTATCGTGATCTGTCAGCTGCTGGATAAGGTCAAAGTGCATGCGTACAACTGACTCAATAGGCTTTTGGGTTGCTTGCATATCGTTCTCTAACGTGCGCAGCACGCGGTTAACTACATGGTGAAAATCACCTTGCCATGTAGTCTGTGTGAGAGCCTTTATACATTTCACTTGTTGCGCTTGTGCTAAAAAACGATCCGCTAAACCTAAAAAGAGGGCATCGGCTGCATTGATGCGGCTTCCGGTTAAGCCGATAAATAATCCACAGCGCCCCGGCGTTTTATTTAAAAACCAACTGCCCCCGACATCAGGGTATAGGCCAATGGCCACCTCGGGCATGGCCATCATGGTAGTTTCAGTGACAATGCGGTGGCTACAGCCATTGAGTAAACCCATTCCGCCGCCCATCACAATACCGCCTCCCCAGCCAATAATGGGTTTGGGGTAGGTGTGAATGGTGTAATCCAAAATATATTCACGGGTAAAAAAATCGACAGGGAAATCAGGCTCACTATTATCGACCATGGCATGGTATAGGCGCACAGCATCGCCACCGGCACAGAATGCTTTCTCACCGCTGCCATTGATTACAATAGCCGCGACGGCATCATCATTCTTACAGCTGTCTAGTTTGGGTTGTATAAGGTCGATCATCTCCAGTGTTAGTGCATTGAGTGATTGCTCAGCATTGAGTGTAATCTCAACAATCTTATGGCCATCTTGGGTGGGGTGATCAGTAAAAAGCACACAGTTCATCGGGGAAATCCTCTATTAGCCCGTTTAGGCATTTTTCCATTGTGCATCGCGCTTATTTAAAAATGCATTAACGCCTTCTTGCTGATCCTGAGTGTGAAAAAGATCAACAAATAGTTCGCGCTCAAGCCTATAGCCTTGCTCCCAACTGCGTGTGCGATTTGATTGAATCAACTGTTTAGCTGCCGCAACGGCCATAGGGCTTTGCTCTGCGACCTGTGCAGCCAACTCAATAGCGCGTGTGGCTGCATCACCTGTGGCCACCACTTCTTCGACTAAGCCAATCGTTAAGGCCTGAGGTGCTTTAATGCGCTCGCCACAGAGAATCATTTTTTTAGCCCAGCCTTCACCGACTAGCATGGTTAAGTTTTGAGTGCCACCGGCACAGGGCAGTAAACCGACTTTTGTTTCTGGTAGTGCCATTTGTACATGCTCTTCTGCAATGCGAATATCGCACGCCAGTGCCACTTCTAAGCCGCCACCCATTGCCCAGCCATTAATAGCGGCAATAGAGACACCGCGAAATTGTGATAAGGTTTCAAATGCTTTGCCAAAAGCACGCGCCATATCGCGCGCGACAGAACGGTCACCGCTGGCAAATAAATTTAAATCAGCCCCTGCCGAGAAAAATTTCTCGCTATTGCTGGTTAAGACAAGACTATAAATAGTTGCATCTAGATTGAGTGCTTCAACAATATTTGTGAGATTTTTTAAGCTTTCTTCGCTCCATGTGTTAGCCGGAGGGTTATTCATAGTAATAACCGCTGTATGACCTTGTTTTTCTACGAGTAGTGTTTCTGCCATGGGTATCCTCATTTATTCTGTTGTTTGTGTAGCGCAATTATTGTGGCTATAGTATGGCGGCTGCATTTTTCAGTAACATTCGCCGGGCAATAATAACGTTCATAATTTCATTGGTGCCTTCAAGAATACGATGTACACGAGTATCGCGCAGATAACGCTCCATCGGGTACTCTTTGATATAGCCATAGCCCCCTAATAATTGCAGTGCTTCATCGCAGACACTAAAGCCAATGTCAGTGGCAAAGCGCTTGGCCATAGCACAATAGGTCGAGCGATCGGCGTGTTTGGCATCGAGCTTACTGGCACCAAGGCGCACCATTTGACGTGCAGCAACAAGCTCTGTTGTCATGTTTGCTATTTTAAATTGCAGTGCCTGGAAGCTATCGAGCGTGCGCCCAAATTGTTTGCGCTCGCCGATATATTCAATGGCTTTATCAAGCGCAGCTTGTGCTGTACCGATTGAACAGGTGGCGATATTAATACGGCCGCCATCTAACCCCATCATCGCAATTTTAAAACCATCACCACTGTTGCCTAAAAGTGACGCTGCTGGAATAGCCACATTATCAAAATTGATTAGGCGCGTTGGTTGGCTGTTCCAGCCCATTTTTTCTTCTTTGCGCCCATAGGTGATGCCGGTGGTGTTAGCATCGAGTGCAAACGCTGAAATACCCCCTGGGCCATCGTCGCCTGTACGTGCCATAACCACTAACACATCGGTAGCGCCAGCGCCTGAGATAAAAGTTTTACTGCCGTTTAAAATATATTGGTCGCCCTCTCTTTTGGCTGTTGTTTTTAGTGCACCGGCATCTGAGCCAGCGTTGGGCTCTGTTAAGCAGTAAGAGGCGAGTATTTCTCCGGCGGTGAGGCGAGGGCACCAGTGTTGGCGAGTCTCTTCGTTGCCAAAGTGGGCAATCATCCAAGTGGCCATGTTATGGATGGTAATAAAGGCAGTGGTCGATGTACAACCCATAGCCAGTTGCTCAAATATAATACTGGCATCAAGCCGGCTCAAATTTAAGCCACCTACATCCTCTGGTGAATAGACGCCGCAAAAGCCGAGCTCACCCGCTTTTTTAAGCATATCTACAGGAAAAATCTGTTCTTGATCCCAATGGGCTGCATAAGGCGCCATTTCATTTTGCGCAAATGCCTGGGCCATGTCGGCAAAAGCAGTTTGATCATCGTTGAGTTCAAAATCCATTATTGTCTCCCTTGCTGATAAAGACGTATCGTTATTAATTTTTTTATTCGATAAAACAAGGTTGTCGGTGCTGACAACTGAGCGTTGACAGCACATGGGCGACATTATTAATGACACCGTTAGTGGCTTGTTAGTCGCCATGCTGTTACATTTATTAGTACATGGCGATTAACAGGCGCTATGGGCTATTTAAGTTGAATCGTCGTATTAATGCCGGTATTAATATCATCTTCAAACCAGCGCGCTGTGACGGTTTTTGTTTCGGTATAAAAGCGAACAGCTTGTTTACCGTAGGCGTGTTGGTCACCGTAAAATGATTTTCGCCAGCCGGTAAATGAAAACATCGGCAATGGGACAGGTACCGGCACATTGATACCCACTTGACCTACTTTAATCTCGTGCTGATACTTGCGTGCGACCGCACCCGATGCAGTAAATAGAGACGTACCATTGCCATAAGGGTTGTCGTTAATAAGCTCGATAGCTTCGTGGAGCGTGTCGACCTCTAATGCGATAAGTACGGGGCCAAAAATTTCTTCTTTGTAAATTGACATATCGGTTGTGACATGGCGAAACATGGTGGGGCCCACCCAGTTGCCATTGGGGTATCCATCGACGGTACAGTTAGATCCGTCGAGAATACAATCTGCACCGGCGTCTTTACCTTGCTGGATAAAATCGATAATTTTAGCTTTTGCTTGGGGGTTAATTTGTGGGCCATAACCTGCATTTGGGTCATCCCACACACCGGGTCGCACGTTGGCAAGTGCATCGCGAACCTCGGGAATCCACTGGCGGGATTCGCCGACAAATACCGCGACAGAAATGGCCATACACCGTTGCCCTGCGGCACCGACAGAGGCGCCAGCAATACTATTAATTACTTGATTTTTAGCGGCATCAGGCATGATCACCATATGGTTCTTTGCCCCGGCAAAGGCCTGTACGCGCTTCATATGATCGGTGCCGGTACGGTAGATATGCTCACCGACAGCCACAGAACCCACAAACGAAATGGCAGGAGTATCTTTGTGTGTTAGCAATTGGTCAACGACATCTTTGGTGCCGTGTATCACTTGTAATAAACCCGCCGGTGCGCCAGCTTCTTGGAATAGCTCGGCTAAGCGCATAGGGGTGAGGGGGTCTTGCTCTGAGGGTTTTAGCACAAAGGTATTGCCACAGGCAATGGCCATTGGGAACATCCACAAAGGGATCATAGCGGGGAAGTTAAACGGGGTAATACCCACACAAACACCCAGCGGCTGGGTGATACTGTAGCAGTCAATTTTGCGCGCTACATTCTCAACCGTCTCGCCCATGCTCAGTGATGCAATATTACAGGCGTGCTCAACGACTTCAATACCACGCCAGACATCACCTTTAGCATCCTCAAAGGTTTTACCGGTTTCTTGTGACAGCAGTGTGGCGATTTCATCGTGATGTTCTTTGAGAAGTGCCTGATAGCGCAACATAAGACGGGCACGCTCACCAACAGGTGTTTCTTTCCAGTGTTCAAAGGCCGCTTTAGCCGATGCGATAGCCTGCTCAACTTCACCGGTGGTTGCACAAGGCACATTGGCAATGACATCTTGTGTGGCAGGGTTGGTGACTGGCAGCCAGTCTTTTGTTTGGCTAGTCACCATTTCGCCATTGATCAATAGGGGGACTTGTTGTGTCATCATTCACACCTTATTTGGGGTTATTTTATTATTACGACTAAGGTTTAATTGTTTATTATTGTTGCTTCTTGCGTCGTTAATGTGTGTTATTAGTCATTAAATCACAGGTTTTGAAGGCTATGGATTGATAATCTTGTTGAATTGATGGACTATATTGCTGTTTTGTTTGATTCGTCTACTGAACAGGTTATCGCCTATGAGCAAGCCCTCCACATGGCCTTTGTCACCGGAAAGTTCGCGCTTTGTGGTGCCGCGAAAAATAGTAAAATCCCTCTCAAATCACGTTTTATGTGCCGATTTATACCTAATGGGGGTGGGTTATTACAAAGAAGCATCTAATCATACAATGCGCAGGCAGGTTCACGATGATTATTTGTTGATTTACTGCTTAAGTGGAGCAGGGGAGCTATCACTGGATAATGAGGTTTTTATTATAAAACCCGGTGATATGATTATTCTACCAAAAGGGGTAGCGCATGCGTATCAAGCCTCTCAATCTGAGCCTTGGTCGATTTACTGGGCTCATTTCTCTGGTCGACAAAGTCGTGACTTTATGGAGTACTTGGCGATAGCGCCGCAACATTACATTACCCACTTAGGTATTCACTCGCGGCTAGTCAGCGACTTTGAGGCACTTCTTGAAAATAAACAACCCGGTTATAACTTAAGTGCGTTTATTCACGCCTCTAATCTATTGCGACAAATACTCACCTTGGTGGCCCAACTACAGCCGTTGGCAAAGCAGCAACAAGCCGTGGCGAGCTTTAATCTTGAGTATATTCACAGCTTAATGCAGGCGCGTATACATGAACAACTGGACCTAGAGACACTCGCCAGTAGTGCTAATCTTTCCAAGTTTCACTTTGTTAAAAAATATAAAGAATTAACTGGAACCACACCGATTAATCATTTTATTCATCTTAAAATTGAACGGGCTTGTCATTTATTAGATATTACCACTCAGTCTATCAATGAAATTAGTTTCTCGGTGGGTTATGAGGATGCGTATTATTTTTCACGTATCTTTAAAAAAATTATGGGCATTTCACCGAGCCAGTACCGGCGTATGAGAGTAGGCAGCTACCCTTATCAAGAGTAGCTGTTTGTCGTAACTATCTCCTAGCGATTATCTCTTGGCGACGATTTACTGGTGTTAGGGATTACGCCAATTACCAGCGTTGTCAAAGAAAGGCGGCCTCATCAGAGAAACCATTGAGCACATCATTATCCTTATGTTTAATCACTGGCATGTTGAATGGCCCATTTATGCATTTCACCAAAAAAGTGCTCTAGCGCAATGGCTTTTTGGGTAGCGCTGTACTCAACGCGTGGGGGCACCTCTGCAAACACTTTACGCGATACTAACTTATCTGCTTCAAGTGCGCGCAACTGACTGGTTAGCATGGTCTGTGTAATACCGGTGATTTCTCGTCGCAGTTCGTTAAACCGTTTTGTGCCACCAAAAATAAGTACTCTAAGAATCCATAATTTCCACTTTCCGCCAATCATTGTGACGACTTTATCAAAGCCATCACACGCGGCCATTTCTTCTCGGTTGGACATGGCGTTTCCTTTTGTTGCTATTTGTTAGCCTTATTATTGACCATTAGTTGTTTTTTACTACTCTGTAGTGATTTTCTGCCTTCTTGAAAAAATATACTACTGCATGTTTAATTCTATATCAATTTTTTACAGCCATTGGAGCCGGTGATATGTCATTAACTGTTTATGCTATAAGTGGTAGCCCTTGTGTGTGGCGAGTGTTGCTTGGGTTAACGCTTAAGCGAATAAAATATAATGTTCACTCTCTTAAATTATCTGAAAATGAACATAAGTCTGCGGGTTATCTTAGTATAAACCCCCGTGGCACAGTACCCTCGGTAGTAACAAACAGGCTAGTCATTAAGGATTCAATTGCCATTTTAGCATGGCTTGATCGCGCATACCCTGAGCGGCCACTATTTGGTGAAACACCAGATGAAGCCGCTATTATTTGGCAGGCAACAATGGAGAATAACGATTACCTACGCGATGTAAATAACCTACTTTTAACACCTGTTCTGTTACAAGGCGTAGAACAAAAAACAGAGAATATAAAAATAGCAGCCAATAACATGCATATAGAGTTACAACGCTTAGAATCGCTACTGACACATCAATATTTTATCGCCGGCGACAAACCCAGTGCCGCCGATACTATTTGTTACCCTGAGGTACAACTACTTAAACGCGCGATACACACACATTTACCATTAATGGCCGCGTTGGGGTTTCAAGCAGAAATAGTCGATTTTCCTCGATTAGTTGCCTGGGAAAAACGGCTTGAAACACTTAAGGGTATTAGGCAAACAATGCCACCACACTGGGTTTAGTGCTACTGCCACCAATGATAAGTGCCTGTTGATAAGGAAGTGCCATCGTTACTCCTATGATGTGATAACCGCTTTATGTGGCGACCCGGTGCCTGTATTTAAATAGGCAGCTAAACTATCAATAAAAAAAGTATCCCAGCCTGCTTTGCATACATCATAACAATGAAGTTTGGGTGTTAAACCACTGTGTATAAAATGAATATGTGTTTGTTCTCCATTGGCCTCAATGTGCCATATCATGGTTGTACCTAACCACTCAGTCGAGGGGGCATTGGGCTTATCCACAATAATATGATGGGCCTCAACACAGGCGAGCGCTACCATTGTATTAGGTATTAATTCTTGTGCTTCCAGTGTCCAAAAGGATACATTCGGTGCAAAACTAAACTTAATTCGATCACCAACATGGTTAAACGATTGCCCTTGGGTTGCTGTCCACCAGTGATCATAACCGGTGGTTAACGCACGATAGGCAGCAGCTGGCGATGCGTCGACGGTAATAGTGTGCTGATAACTGTGTTGACTCATAGCAGTCTCCATAAGTAGTAATCACACCATGATAAGGTGAAAGCATGAAATAACAAGAAGGCAGTTTTTTCTTGCATAGTATCATTTTGATACTATTGGTGATTTTAACCCTGTTAGAGGGACTAGTGTGTGCTTTATTCGATATACCCACCGCGAGGCAGAGTGTTTTACTGCTGCCTTAGTACCTTATTGCCACTGCTTTTGTATTCCTACTTTTGTAGGGCTATATTTATCGTCGAGCTTATATATTAATAATGACAGTGACTGTACATCGAATTTACGATAAAAATCATAAGTGACTTATGTGTTATTTACCGTTACCGTATGCACAACCATTGCGACAGATTGAAAACATTAATTATAAATAATAAAAATTACTTATACCTATCGGCATTACATAATTACTATATGTGTTTATTACCGATAACTGGAGCTATTAAATTATCATGAAGCATCAAGTCGGTACTGTTAAGGCACTTTGGCGCTACCCAGTAAAATCCATGGATGGCGAGCAATTAAATATTGCTAAAATTGAAAAGTCAGGTCTAGTAGGGGATCGGTATTGGGCTATTCGAGATGAAGAAAAAGACGAGCTTAGTAGCGTTAGAAAATTACCGGCGCTGCTACAGTGTAGCGCTAAATACTTAAGTGAACCACAGGTAGATCAGGTCGGTTCAGATATTCCTCAAGTGACAATTACATTGCCCGATGGCAGTAGGTTTAATAGTAATGACGAGGATAAAAACTCACGGATTAGTGATTATCTTAAGAAAGACGTCAGCCTTTGGCCATTGCAACCGAGATCAAACTGGCAGTTTTACCGCCTAAAAACTATGAATGGTGAGGCGGCGTTAAAAAAGCAGTTTAATGTAACCCATGCGCTACCGGATATGTCATCTATTTCTTGGTCAAAACTGTTAGAATTGTCGATTTTTTCAACACCGCTTGGGCACTATTACGATATATATCCTCTGCATATAATAAGCAGTAACTCTATTGAAAAACTAAAATCTTTAGATGATCAAAGTGATTTTGATTGTAAGCGCTTTAGAGCTAATATGTATATTGAATCGATGGATAAAAATGCACATTTTGACGAATTTGATTGGGTTGGTGGGCTGCTTTATATCGGCGATACCATCATTAAATGTGAATCAAAAACGGTGCGTTGCTCAATGCCTGCACAACCACAGCCAGGTATTAACAAAGATACACACATCCTACGTACCTTAGAGAGGCAAACCGAAAGGCATCTAGGTATTAATGCTACGATTATAAAAGCAGGCACTATTAATGATGGCGACCCTGTCTATTGGGTGCCAGAGTCTAAATATTCTATGAGTAAATTCTTTAGGCCTATATCCAATAAAATAAGAAACGCACTGATACAGGCAATGTTAAAAGCGACCGATAAACTTGGCAAAGGCTAATGTTGTGTATTTTATGGAGCATTGCTTATTAATCAAGCCGAGCCATTGCTGGCTTGGCTTGATCGTTGTGTACTGCTTTAATAATTAAACATTATTCAGTACCAATTATGTAGTGATGCAATAGTGAATCATCTATATCTGAGGTGATATAAATTTCAGATTCATCACTATTAATGGTAACACCCGATGGGTTTTCTAAGCCTATTGTAGGTTCAGTGGCATCAACAATAGAATATCGATCAATTTCAGTCGAATTTTCTGTATCATAGATAATGAGTAAACCTGCATTTTTACCATTTTGATCTTCAAACTCCTCAGTGACAAGGTAGAGATAACCGCTATTTTCTGAGTAATCTAAGCCTGAAATATAATACTCATCGTAATCGGTAGGCAGTTCAAGTGTCTCGGTAGTGCCATTTTCTACGGTGTATAAATATTTTCGTGACTCTTCATTACTGTTAACCGTATAGTAACGATTACTTTCTTGAGAAAAATCCAGCGATTCGAATAAATGTTCGCCCTGTATAAGAGAGAGTTCAAACGCTTCTAATAACTCGCCCGCTACTGTGTATTTTTCAATCGTTGTTTTTGCTAACGAATCATCAGAGTTAATAACATGAAGCTCAACGTTATTGTCATTAACAGATGCCGCTATGGCTTCATAAGACCCTTGTTGTGTTTCTATTTCAAACAACAGTATATTTATACCTTCAGCGTTGCCTGAGCGTATTTCACCAAAATCAGTAATGTAGTAGAAGGTATTATTACTGATTAAATAGTCAATGCCCGATGGTTGGTTGAAATTCAACTCGATAGCACCTTGAATAGCCAATGGTTGCTCGCTGGGCACACTAGGTAGTGCTTCGGGTTCATATAAGTTAAATGAACCATCTTCGCCTAAGTTTGTTGTAATAAATTCGGGTTTGTTTTCATCAATGATGGCAATACCAGTTAGTACTTTTTCATCTAATGACCAGGCTTGTACAAAACTACCATCGAATTCTGTTTTGATAACGACTGATTGTCTATCTTCTACTTTGTCACGCTTATATCCAGGTGAACCCATATAAATATAATCTTCTGATAGCTGAAGGCCATCAATATCATAATTGTTGAACTGGCTATCGAGTGCAATTTCTGTGATTTCACCCTGTGTATTAATAAACACTAAAACAGGCTTTTTACCATTATTAACAAAGACAATTTCTTCGGTTTCTTCACGGTAAGCGATAGCTTGAATACTGTCATACTGATCGGTAAAATCATAGAGAACTTCAATATTTTGACTCTCGGTATTAAATGTTAATACACGGCTTGTATCACTCAACAGGAAGTTACCCGCTGTTGTAAATTCAATGCCAGTTAATGCTGAGGGTACAGTTAATGATTCTAATACTTCACCGGCTGTTGATAAAAATAATAAATCTCCTGCTGCGCTAGAGAGCAAATAGTAATCTTCTTCATTGTTGAAGGTAATGCCTGAAACATCCGGTAGTGATTGTTCTAAAATTGAAAATGGCAAACTAAAATCTAAGAATAATTCAGAGGTTTCAAACGCGGGCTTTTTTGAGCTTGAACTACCACAGCCACTGATTACACTGGCTAATAATGCTGCGGCAGCTATTTTGACGATATTGTTCCGATAAAAATTCATGCAGGGAAACTCCTTGCTTGGTTAAAAAGAAATCTTATAATAGGGGTCAAATTAAATGGCGGCATCGCGCAAATGTTGATAACTGGCCAATGGTACACATGTCGTATGCCTTAATAAGGTAGATTGCAGCCTGAATACATAACCGTTTATAGACTAAAGCGTATTTAACGATGAGTACCGTAGGTCTATAGTGCGGGTTATGGGTTATGGGTTATGAGTTACGGGTTACGGGTTACGGGTTATGGAATATGGATTGTGGAATATGGAGTGCTAAGCGTTGCTGAGGTTTGAATACAATAGGGTCAATATTGCCGATTAATGTCCAAAAAAATAAGTATTTCTGGGCATTAATCCTATGGCCCAGAAATACTCTACGGTTATCTAACCTTGAGTTGTTGGTACGCAGTTTATGTTTTACTGTTTCTTAAGCTGTTTCTTAAGCTGTTTCTTAATAAGGGGCGAGTTAATAGCGGTATCTTAACTGTATGCTGGCCTCAAAGGTTACATCATCTCCTTCATCGGCGATTAGCGGACTGTCTGATGCCTCACTGAGGTAATATTCCGTATCGATACTGCCCAGTAAGCTGAAGTGTTTAGAAAAGTAATATTCGCCGGCAATATTCCATGTGAGCGACTTTAGCCCACCACTGGGCTGGTAGCGTGCATAGCCTGTGCGTGAGGCCTCTGTGTCTGTAATGCCAAATTCTGTGCGCATATACTCACTGTTCGCACCGCTGATATCAAAGGTCGTACTGGTGCGCCAACGCTTATTGGGTGAGAGCCAGTCATAGCCTGCACCGATAAACCAAACGAGCCCTTTATTGGCATCTCCTGTAAGGTCGGGCTGTAGTACGCCAAATACAGATACATTATCAAAACGCTTGATTAGCATAAACTGACCTTCAATGGTTGAATCGATGGTATCTAGCCCGGTCAGTGTAGAGTCATCCTCATCGTTGCGTTCTTCTTCATATTCCAAAAAAGCCAGCAGTTGTGTATCAGGTGATAAGGAAAAAACAGCACCCAGCTCACCGAGACTGATAAAATATCGGTGTCCACCTTTAGAGCGATACAGTGCCCGCGCGGCAATATCGCCCTCAGAGACATACTTGTCAGAGCCTGCGTAGGTGGGTTCATATTCGAGCCCAATTCCTGCATCAAAATGCCAGCCCGGCTCAAAATCGAGCCCATACCAAGGGCTAGCCGGGTTTAATGTGAGTGGATCATCTGCATTGACGCTTGCAATGAAACACAAAAAAGGCAACAAAGGCAGTACGCTTAATGGTTTTAGGCGTGTTGATATCATAATTTAGTCTCTTTAGAGGTTTTATCGTATTGGCGTGAGTGTAGCGAAGGGGCACCTATTAACCATCCGGCATATGCCTTATAAGTGTTTTTATTTATTAGAATCAATAGGTTATTTGCTTATCGAACATTTGTACCCTATTAAATGATGTGCTAGTTTTATAGACTGGATAGACTTAACTAAACCGGTGGCGGTGGGCCGTGCCGGTTGATGACAGGATACTGTATGATGTACAAAACCTTTGATGTAGAGCGCGTACTCGTGAGCATGACGCTGATGGTAGTATTTCTCTCGGCGCTATTTGATTATATGGAAGACACCTCAGCAGGTGCTACATCTATTGACCTAGTCTTTGATACCGGTGTTAACGTATTTGTTATGGCTACGCTACTGTACATTTGGCGCAAGCGACCAAGGGCAACGCAATCACGTAACCAACACCTTGAGAAGGTGTTAAAGCGCTCTGACAAAGACCTAAAAGCTTGGCAAGCTAAAGCCTCGGGCCTTTTGCGTGGCCTAGGTGAAAAGATTAACGAACAACTTGATGAATGGCGTTTATCGCAGGCCGAGAAAGAAGTGGCGCTATTGCTAATAAAAGGATTGAGCACTAAAGAGCTGGCGGGTTATCGAGGCACCAGCGAAAAAACGGTGAGGCAGCAGGCCAGCCAAATCTATGCTAAAGCCAATTTGAGTAACCGCGCTGAGCTGGCCGCATTTTTTCTTGAGGATTTACTCTTGCCCTAGTATCTTAATACCTTAAACACCGTGACTATAATTCACGCTAGCGCATTATAATGGAGCGATACGACAATAAATGATGGGGCCAGATATTTATCATGTTGAATTCATTGAGCGTGGTTATTTGTCGATAATGGCAAAGCCCGTTTCGGGTGAATGGATTGAAGATGAGTTTTCTAGTATTGCCAACTATGGGATCAATAGAATTGTCTCTTTACTCGAAGAGCCTGAAGCCTATGAGGTAGGTTTAGCCCAAGAGCGCGTGTTGAGCGAGAAAAACGCGATGGAATTTATTGCATACCCAATACCCGACAGAGGCTTACCTGACTCTGTTGCTCAATTTTCCTCTCTCACCAAACATTTATATCATGGTATCGCCGGGGGGCTCAATACCGTTATACACTGCCGTGCAGGTATTGGGCGTACGGGTATAGTCGCCGCTGGTGTGTTATTACATGGTGGCTTTTCACCGAGTGAAGCATTTTCACTGATTTCACAACAGCGAGGCGTCTCAGTGCCCGATACGCAAGAACAAGTAAATTGGGTTACTAATAACTATGCTGTTATTGTCAATAAGTAACCGATACAACATTGGCTCCAACCAATAAGTTTCAACCAGGGGTTACTCTTTTTAATAGAAGATGCCTATAGCCTTGTTGTTAACTTATGGTTAAAACGAGCATTATCGTAAGACTCATCATACTCTTTTGTAGGCTAAAAATACGCCTTTGCTCTATATAGGTGGTGTATTGCATATTGGTTTTTTTTCATTAAGGTTTTACAATCGCAATTGATAATTATTTTTATTTGTGTAGGTAAGGTTATATTCTTACCTGTTATGTTGTAAATGCTGTAGAAGTAAAACTTATGCCTAAAAAATACCCGTCAAAATATCACCACGCAGCGGGAGGTTGGGGGGCTTTAGCTAGTACCTCCAAATACCTCATCAAAAGTAAAAAGCCAGTAAGAAACATCCGTACGTTGTTAAAAACTAATCAACACAAAGGGTTTGATTGCCCGGGATGTGCATGGGGGGATCAAAAAAAGGCGAGTAACGTTAGCTTTTGTGAAAATGGGGCAAAGGCGATTAACTGGGAAGCGACTAGCCGCAAAGTTGGCGCTGATTTTTTTTCTAAAAACAGCGTGACCTATTTAAACCAACAAACGGATTATTTTCTGGAATACCAAGGTCGTTTGATTGAGCCAATGCGTTATAACATAGCGACCGATCACTATGAGCCGATTAGCTGGGATGATGCCTTTATGCTGATTGCCAAGCACCTCAATACGCTAGAATCACCGCATCAAGCGGAATTCTACACCTCGGGTCGGGCGAGTAATGAGGCTGCTTTTCTCTATCAATTATTTGTACGTACCTATGGGACGAATAACTTCCCCGATTGCTCTAATATGTGCCATGAAGCGAGTGCTATTGCGATGAATGAAAGCCTGGGGGTAGGTAAAGGAACTGTCACCCTAGAGGATTTTGAAAAGGCAGATGCTATTTTTGTATTGGGCCAAAACCCGGGGACTAATCATCCGAGAATGCTCGATACCTTAAGGGATGCCGCAAAAAAAGGGTGTAAAATTGTTACCTTTAACAACCTGCGCGAACGCGCTCTAGAGCGTTTTACCCACCCACAAAGCCCAAAAGAAATGCTGACCAATGGTCATACACAGATCAGTAGCCACTACTATATGCCTAGGCTCGGTGGTGATATGGCCGCTGTTAGAGGTATCGTTAAAGCGTTACTTGCACAAGAAGATCAGGCGCAACAACATGGCCAAGCGAGTATTTTAGATTGGCCCTTTATTCGAGAACATACCGACGGGCTAGAGGATTATATCAACCATGTGCGCAATACACCTTGGGTGAGTATCGAGCAGCAATCGGGTTTATCTCAACAACAACTAACAGATATTGCCCATATTTACGCGAACGCTAAGCGTGTAATTTGCAGTTGGGCTATGGGGCTCACGCAGCATAAACATTCCGTTATTATGTTACAAGAAGTGCTTAATTTGCTCTTGCTCAGAGGGAATATTGGACGGCCTGGAACAGGAGCTTGCCCGGTGCGCGGGCACAGTAATGTACAGGGTGATCGCACTATGGGGATTAACGAAAAAGCCCCTAAAGAATTGATCGATCAACTTGAGCGTGTATTTAAAAAAACCTTCCCGCGTGAGCCTGGGCATAATGCTATTCAGGCGGTGCAGGCAATGCAAGAGGGGCGCGCCAAGGTTTTCTTTGCATTGGGTGGCAACTTTGCTGCTGCAATGCCCGATACAGATATAACGCGTGCAGCTTTGCGCCGTTGTGATTTAGTGGTTAATGTTAGTACAAAGCTTAATCGATCCCACCTAACACCGGGTAATGATGCACTGATTCTCCCTTGCTTGGGGCGTACAGAAATCGATCTTACCGCGTATGGTGAGCAGCGTATTACTGTTGAAGATTCTATGAGTATGGTACACAGTTCTGGGGGCGTTCTAAACCCTGTGAGTCGCTCGCTAAAATCTGAAACTGCCATTATTGCCCACTTAGCCCATGCGACATTAGGTAATAATCCTATTCAATGGCTGGAAGTGGCCAAAGACAACAGCAAAATACGTGAACTGATTGGACAAACGATACCAGGTTTTCATGACTTTAATCAACGTCTAGAGGCACCCGGTGGGTTTTATCTCGGCAATAAAGCCGCGCAAAGAGTGTGGCAAACGCCTACGGGTAAAGCACAATTTATGGCCCATTTATTACCGGAGCATATTATTGATCAATCTCTCAGTGATCGATTAGTTAACAAAAAAGTATTTAATTTACAAACCCTGCGTTCTCATGACCAATACAATACAACCGTTTATGGATATGATGATCGTTATCGCGGTATTAAGGGAATGCGCAATGTATTATTTGTAAACCCCGATGATTTAGCGACTATGAACTTAGACGAAAACCAAGAGGTTGTGATTACCTCTCATTGGGTTGATGGCAGTCAACGGCACTTATCGGGTTTTAGTGTTGTGCCCTATGACATACCACTAGGTAATATTGCAGCGTATTACCCAGAAACGAACCCATTGGTACCCTTACAAAGTTATGGGGATAAAAGTTTTACGCCTACCTCTAAGTCGATTACAGTGACTATTCAAGCGGCTAAATATGGTATTGCGCTAACACCTGTTGAGTAATATACATTATTAAATGGCCCTTTAAATCGGTTAAGTCTCTATTATCGTCAACAAATTGCGCTACTTATAAACGCTGGCAGCATGTGTGGAAGTGGAAGTGG